>Ga0315904_10009207_pt1 | contig 12944 bp, 9 predicted proteins | sample LakEriMetagenome_6_FD_203529 | JGI IMG/M metagenome (GOLD analysis project Ga0315904, IMG submission 203529) | Freshwater fungal communities from buoy surface, Lake Erie, Ohio, United States - Buoy 12 MA120 | ecosystem: Environmental > Aquatic > Freshwater > Lake | place: USA: Lake Erie, Ohio...
GCTCACCTTCTCACGCTTCGGATTGGGATGAACAAAGCCGCAGCGTGCCTGAACCAACTTTGTTGCCTAAACCAACTTACATGTTGATCTCGTAACCCTTGCGATTCTCGCGAGCGAGGAACGAGTTCGCTTGTGCGTCGCCGACGATCTCTCGTTTGCTGGCGTCCCAGTTCAACGGTCGATTCAGCCGCATCGCGATGTTGGACAAGTGGCAGATCTCTAACATGCGGTTGTGCGACCAAACATCCGAGATAGGTTGCTTGCGAGACTTCATCGCTTGAATAAAGTTCTCAGTATGGTTCTCACAAACTTTACCACCGTAGATATCTTCGATGGCAGAGTCTGGGAGTGGCTTCTCTTTCAAGTCTTCTACAGGTTTGCCAACGATCTTGCCTCGGTTCACGAAGAATCGCCCATCAGTACCTTCGAACAGAATACCATTGTCCCCCTCGCTTGTAATGATCATCTCGACATCGTTCGGCATGTCGACTTTGATCTCGAAGCTTGTCGCTGCATTGTATTGATCGTTGACCAAGGGGTGACCGTCTTTGTAGGCGACAGGCAAAGAGAACTTGACGGGTGTCACTTTGCTAGGTCCCGTGTCAGTTGCTCCGATAGCCCAACAAGCGATATCGACGTGATGCGCGCCCCAATCGGTTAACTTACCACCAGAGTACTCATGCCAATTTCGAAACGCATAATGGCAATTGCTGTCCAACGGAACTCCGCCACCATATCCCTCTCGCAATTTTGGTAACGCGCGGTACTCGCACTTCGGTGCAGGTCCTAGCCAAAAGTCCCAGTCGAGCTCTTGCGGTACTGGAGCAACAGGGATGACCGGCGAAGCTTCCATGCCGTTGATGCCGCACGTGATTTTCTGAACTTTGCCAATACGACCGTGCTTGATGAGAGCAATCGCCATCAAGAATCGCGAATCGCATTCCGAACGTTGCATCGTCCCAACCTGAAATACCTTGCCAGTTTCCTTGACAACTTTCTCGATCAGTTTGCCTTCCGCAATCGTCAAGGTGAGTGGCTTTTCGCAGTAAACATCTTTGCCTGCGTACATCGCTTCAACAGCGATCTTGGTGTGCCAGTGATCGGGTGTGGCGATCATGACAGCATCGATATCCTTTCGATCCAGAATCCTTCGATAGTCTTTGTAAGCATCAGGCTTCTTCTTCTGAGCCATCTCCACCTTCTCGACATTCATGCCAAGAACGTTGGAATCCACATCGGCTAAGGCTGCAAAGTCAGCATACTTGTACGATTTGCCCGTGATGTGCGCCCCCTGGTTTCTCAAACCGATGGTGGCAAACACGGGACGATCGTTCGGGGAAAGATAGCCGAACGCACGTTGGGTCGATTGACCCAGTATCGATGTGGCACCAGCAACTGCCGCTGCACCTTGCAGAAAATGACGACGTGTACTTTGACGAGAAATTGACATGAAGGAAATCCTCTCAGAAACCAAGAAAGGGTAGAAATAGAACGGGAAGGAACACTTGCGATTCAACCACCGACCGCTCCAGCGTGTTTCTCATTTGACCTCGCCATCTTAACCCATTCGAGATCGATTTCACACCGAAAAAAACTCTTAACGGCGCTAAGGAAGGGATTGAAAATCAATCTTAGGCATATTAGCCGCCGTTGAACGCCGTTGAAAGATAGCCCCGGGGGAAGTGGTCTCGTTGAAGAAACCACCGTTCTTGAGAAAGAACGCATCGCCATCCCCGCCTCCACCGTAGTCGAGCCGATGTCGCCCTTTGCCTGTCGGATCGACAGAAAATCGAGCCTGGGTGCATTCATGCCACTGCGCGTCTATGTCTCGAACCCATACATTGCCGTGCAATCCGCGACGTTCGAGATGCCCTCGCGACGCATCAAAGTTCTCTAAGAAAGAGTGAAACCCTGTGTAGTGGGTGTTCGTTTTCGGGCGTCGAAACCGTGCAATCAATCGCCACTCGTCCGAATCCGCTTCTCCAAACCAGGAAGCGTAAACCGTGTTCCCCTCCCCATCTGGTTTCACCTGAGTCAGAAATTTGTAGGTCTTGCCTGATTTCCAAGGATAGACGAGGTAGCTCTGTCCACCAGATCCTTCGTTGCCAAATTCACCGAGCTTCACTTCAGGTCCCTTCGCGAGAGGGACTATTCGTTGACCGAGTGGGATATCTTTCGGATTGTCTGTTTGGAACGGGCTCCAAACAGAAAACAAAACTCGCCGTTCTTTCTCGGAGTTCACCTGGATCCCAAAATAACCCTCCCCAAATCCATTGGCCATAAAGTACGACCCGATGGGATCCTGACCAACGGGAACCGTAATCTCACTATAGGAGTACTCTATCTTCAAATCGCGAGGCACATCGTATCTCAAATGAACCGATGGCCCTCTTCGGCCCCAATAGAACATCTGGCCATCGTTGGTCTTTACGAAATCCAGTGTGAGTCCCTCTGTCTCAGAGGCGACTCGCAACTCCTTTAACTCTGCAGTCGCTTTGGTCGTGCGGCCAGCACCTTCTCGAGAGGTCGCTTTCAGATCGATACGGCAGTATCCAGCTTCAGCAACATCGATCTTGCCAACGTGCTGTACCGCCAACTCGTTCCCTGACAACGAAACATCGTAGGACGTTGCCCCGTAGGTGACGGAAAGAGAGCTCGGTTCGGCCGATGTCCGACCTAGAATCGAAAGATCGAGGAGAGCAGGCTTATCGACTCGAAAGAAAATAGAGTACACCTCAGCGGAGTCACCGATAGTCAGTGTCTCTTTTCGAATACCAGCGTTGCCTAAACTAGGTGACGTTCGAAAAACATTTCCGACAATCGGGATGGACCATTCGGACGCAAATGTTGAAGCTACGACTAACTGGAAAGTTACGAAGACAACACTTGCGAATTGAATCAGGTACATCACACAGGCTCACTAAGCTCGACGAGGATTCTTTGCCTTGGCTGCTTGTTCCCACTCGGCGATCCAAAGTAGAACCGGCGACGCGATGAAAATCGAGCTATAAGTTCCGACGACGATACCTACAAACAAACAGTAAGCGAAGCCATGAATTCCTTCACCTCCGAGGAAGTACATGAGAAGAATCGCAACGATGGTTGTCGACGAAGTCAAAAGCGTTCGGCTCAAGGTCTGAGTTACGCTGGTGTTGATCATTTCTCGCGTCAATCGAGGGCTCTTCCCTTTCACTTCACGGATGCGGTCAAACACAACAATCGTGTCGTTCAAGGAATAACCGATGATCGTCAAGAAGGCTGCAACAATCGTGAGGGAGATCTTGAAGTCTTCCATCTGCAAGAATGCTAGTGGCTTGAATAACCAATGGCTTATAGCGATGAACGTTAACGTAACCAATACGTCATGCACCAACGCAACCACGGCAGCAATACCAAACGCGAGCTTCTGAAATCGGAACCAAATATAGGCCACGATGAAGACCAAACTCAGCAATAATCCAGCCCATGCTCGGCGTTGCATATCGCCGGCGACACTCGCCTCGATCTTACTCAATGATTGCCAAACAGGTTGAGTCCGAATTTGAGCCTTGAGCTTTTCGCCAATCGATGCTGCAGCATCGCCGTCGAAAGGAATAGACACGGTCCAGTCGCTATCGGTCAACGCAGAATCAGGTGTCCAATCGGTTAGGTTCTTTGGAAAGAGTTCGATCTGTGCATCGACCAAGGTCTTGCCATCGGTCTCTGCAGCCTTAGACAACGCTTCGCGAAGTTGCTTTGCGTTGATCTTCGCGATGTCAGCCCCTTGGCTCTTTCGGAAATTCAAGTTCAACGTTGAACGAGCACTTGGCGTTTCGGTTGGAGTCGCGGTGGCTTCTTTTGCGGGAGTGGCTTCTTGTCCACCAGTAGCTTCTTTTGTAGCTGCATTCGGGGTTGCCACTTCTGGAGTTGGCGTCGCTGGTATGCTGGGTTCCTGGAAGGATACTAGCTTGATGCTGCTCTTGGTAGTCAAAGACGACTGGGTAGGTGGCGCAAGTTTGACGTCTAAGTCATAAGTAACGAGCCTAGCCTTTGCTTCGGAAAAACCCTTCAAAAGACGATTGGCGACTTCATCTTGATCGCGAAGCGAAACGTCTAGTTTGTAAACAGAGTTCTCTTCGGCATCTTGAAGCTTGACGTTGGTCAACGTGGACTGAATTGGCAACCCATCTTTGTCTACGTCAAAAATCTTTCGAGAGATCTCCCGCACTTCGTCGGGTGGCATACCTTTCTCCAGCGAGAAAACGATCGAGGTTCCACCGTTGAAGTCGATATCCAAAATCTGGCTACCTCGGAAGAGTGTTGCCACTAAGCCCAAAACGATGATTCCGAGAGATATCCCGATCGCTGGTACCTGATACTTCATGAAGTCGACATCTCCCTTGCCGAACATCGCACGCTTGGCACCGTTGACATAGTCCGCCATTCCTAACCAAAGCAAATTGGTTCGTTCGGCGACTTCGAACATCTTGTGGGAAAGATAGACTGCAGTGAACAAGCTGATCACGAGACCGATGATCAACGCGACCGCAAAGCCTTTGATCTGTTCGGTACCGACCCAATACAGAACGAGAGCGGTGATCAACGTCGTTAAGTTCGAATCGAAAATGGTAGTCCAAGCTCGATCGAATCCGTTTCGGATGGCCAATCGAGGCGTCGCCTTCTTCTCTCGCTCTTCACGAATTCGCTCGAAGACGAGAACGTTAGCATCCACACTCATCCCAACAGACAAAACCAAACCTGCGACACCGGCCAAGGTTAACGGCTGCCGAATCAAAATCATGACCGCCAAAATCATGAGCAAATTGATAGCCAATGAAACTGATGCGATCAAACCGCTATAGCGGTAATAGACCACGACCAAAACAATCGTAACGATCAGAGACAGCATACTCGCGTAGAAACTCTTCGCGATGGCATCTTTGCCCATGTTCGCGCCGATCACGTTCTTGCTGATAGGTTGTTTCGACAACACGCCAGGCAGAGCACCTGCGTTGAGAATATCGACCAGTCGTTGCACATCCTTTTCGGAGAAATTGCCCGTGATGGATCCATTGCTACTGATCGAGTCATTGAGGTTGGGAGCGGACAAAACGTTATCATCGAGCAAGATCGCCATACGACGTTTGAAATCGCCACTAGGATCGGGCAGATTGGCGCTCGTCATCTTGAGCATTTTGTTGGCGCCAGCCGAGGACATCGTAAAGGAAACTTCATAGTTTCCTTGTCTACCGATATCTTTCTTGGCGGACTTCAAGTCCACACCATCCACAATCTGGTATGGCTTTCCTTTCTTTTCCAGAGCCAAGAGGATATCGACGGTATCGATTCCTTGGCTATCGAACCAGCGGGCGAGATCCCCTGGCTTGTCTTCTCCAGGGGGCGTCACGAGCCGACCTGTTTTACCATTCCGAATCGTGTCACCCGAATCGTATCCATCGAATGTCCTCACTCCTGGCGAGGTTTCTTTGGCCACCATCCGGCGCCAAATACCGACGACACGTGCTTCGCCGCTCGTCTTATCGGTGAGCCTGACATCCTTTCGTACGCGGATGTTTTGATCGTCGGAGTTTGCTTGAAGCTTTGCTTGATCGATGATCTCTTGGTGGTCGTTTCGATTGGCAACGATTCGAAACTGGAGAATACCTGCCTCCGTCACAAGTCGTTCGATCTCAGCAATTTCCGAATCGTTCACGGCGGGAATTGTGATTTCAATGTTGTCTTCGCCATTGGGACGAATATTGATTTCCAACGTACCCGACGGGTTAAGCCTATTTTTCAACGGGGTGAGAAACTGACTTGCCGTAACGCGTGGCCCAGTCTTGTCTTCGTTGGTTCGATTGATCTCATAGATCAAGTTCGTTCCACCTGCGATGTCGGGGCCATAGGTCAGCTTCGGTGCCTCCGAGTTGAATAACGGCATTAGCAAAATGGCCGCCGTAACCAACAAGAAGAAGGCAATCACGGTGAAACTGCCCGAATGCGTCGGCATCTTCAAGGATTTCGAAAGAAATTGCCCTATCAAAAATGGGATCACCAACGCGCCGACGAAGAGGAGGACATTCAGCAGTCCATACTTCCAGTCCGCGGAAGCAGATGCTCCATCTCCAAGAGATGTTTGAGCCAACAATGACAATTGATCAAGCATGGGTAGGTCCGTACCAAGTTATTCGACTCGAGTGGATACAAGTCTCAGTATTTATGCCTCGACACTACGGATAGCAGCGCGATCGACGGTGAGTTTGGCATTCGTGCCTTCATCTACTCTCACCGTAACCGTTCCTGCATCCGCATTGACGTTGGCTACGATCCCGTGGATTCCTGAGGACAAAACCACGCGGTCGTTCTTCTTCAAATTGGACAGACGTTCTTGCAGTAACTTTTGCTCTTTGCGACCAGCCTTGGGGACAAGCAACATAAACAAATAAAATGCAACAAACAAAACGAGAATCAAATTCAACGGGTTGTTGAGGAACGCTTCCAAAAAACCTGTATTTGCAGGTTTCTTGGTCACAGTACTCGAACTCGCCGCCCCAACATCCTCTGCCGCTGATTCGGGCCTGGATTGCATCTCGCCGGAAGAACTCGGCTTTGATACAGAGGGCAACTGCTCCGGCGTGCTTGCCGCAGGCTGAGGTGCCGACGGAGCGGTTGTGCCTGTTCCTGTCGTCGCTTCTTGGCAATAGGCAATCAAGAACACGTCCGTCGGGACGGCCCCCAGCACTACTGAAATCACGACTATGGAAACAGCAAATCGCCCCATTTGGGTGGTAAGACTCTCTTTCTCGGTCCAACTTCATGGAAAACCTCGCAGTTTACGTGGAGGAAAAAATCGTCACAAGTCCAGACTGGTCGACTTGTTGAGCAATCTTGCTAGGTAACAATGTTTGCCAGCGCCATATTTCTTGAAAATGGAACCCATTTCGATGCTCGATCGTTCAAAGTTTCTTCAAATCACCTGGCTTTTTGCGATTCTGTTGCATTTCAACCCAAACTCTCAAGCCGATGACGCCGCCGAGGCTCGGTTGATTGCAGATATCAAGTACTTGGCCTCGGATGAGCTTCAAGGGAGGGCGGCGGAGAATCCTGGGCTGGAGATGGCTGCGGAATTTATCGCCAATCGATTTGCAGAACTCGGTCTCAGGACCGATCTTTTTGAAGGCAAAGCATTCCAAGAATTCACTTTGGATGGCTCGATCGAAGCGCCCGCAGCCAAGAATAGCCTATCGATCTCGGAGGCTAGCGGTGCGATCCAATCACTGGAGTTCCAAGAACAATACTTACCTCAAACCCTTGGAAAGAACGGCTCCTTCGATGCCGAAATGGTCTTCGCCGGCTACGGAATCACCGCAAGCGACATGAACTATGACGATTACGACAACTTCGATGTTCGTGGAAAGGTTGTGATCGTCCTTCGCAAAGAACCTCAAGCGAACGATCCGAAAAGCCTATTCGACGGAACAGAAGCCTCGCAGCATGCTCTTTTCACGACCAAGGAGATCAACGCGGCCAAACATGGCGCTGCTGCGATGATTCTCGTGAACGATGCAAGCAGTGAAGCAGCCAGTCCCAACAGTTTGCTGCCCTTGTCGTCCGGCGGCGGATTGATAAAGGATCAAATTCCGACTCTATTCATGAAGCGATCGATTCTTCAAGGATGGCTTAAAACGGCTGGGCGGTCGCTCGAAGAGATCGAATCAACGATAGACCGCGAGTTGAAACCGCAGTCGTTCGTGCTCCCAGGCTTCCGAGCGAAAGGTTCCGTAGCCATCGAACGGACCAAGCTACGATCAATAAACGTTCTAGGTTTGCTACCTGGCCAAGGTACGTTGGCCACTCAATATGTTGTCGTCGGCGCTCACTTTGACCATGTCGGGATGGGAGGAGCAGGATCTTTGGCACCCGGAACCATCGCTGTGCATAACGGTGCAGACGACAATGCGTCGGGGACCGTTTCTCTACTGGAATGTGCGAGAAGATTAGCGGGTATTGCCAAGGAGAATCCGACACGCGATCGGCGCAACATTTTGTTCATCGCTTTTTCCGGTGAGGAACGCGGATTGCTCGGTAGTATCTATTACGTCAACCACCCTCGTTTCGAATTGGAACAAACCGTTGCGATGCTCAACATGGATATGGTGGGTAGGCTTTCCAACAATGAATTGACCGTTTACGGAACAGGAACCGCCAGCGAATTCGACGGAATGCTGGATATCATGAACTCAAAGCTAGCATTCAATATTCAACGTATGCCGGAAGGATTGGGGCCCAGCGATCACGAGTCTTTCTTTCGGAAGGGCATACCCGTTCTTCATTTTTTTACAGGCTTGCATGACGACTACCATCGCCCCAGCGACGATTTTGACAAAATCAATTTGCAGGGGATGGAACGCATTACGGGAATGGTCACCGATTTGACTGACCGTATCGCGACCGACACCAATCGGCCTTCGTTTATCAAGGTGACTGGACGAGCGAACCCACAATCGAATCGCCAACGCGTTGTTCGATTAGGGGTGCGGCTCAATGGAATGGTAGTGGATCGTGTTTTGCCTCGCTCGCTTGCGGAGAAAGCTGGCATTCAAGCGGGCGATACCTTGATGGCAGTCAACGGCCAGGAGATTTCCAGTCGAAATGAGCTGGACGCATCATTGCAGAAGTCGAAAAAGGGTTACGAACTCGTGATCAGTGTTCGACGGGGAAGCGAGAAAGTTACATTGAAAGTTGTCTTGTCAGATTAGATCGCTCTTTACGCGAGCTTCACGAATTGTCAGAATCCCGCCGGAACTAGGGGAAAATATCTCTCTAGACAAACACTGCGGCGGTCGACGGATCGATTGTCGCTTGAAAATATGTGAACAAAACCGTCACAGACAACACTGTCATCACGACAACCATTGTCATTCGACAATCACAGTCACGACATTCACAGTCATTTAGCAAGGAGTGCTAACAAGTGCGTTTACGAATTTCTCTCGCGACCGTCGCCATGATGGGGATTTGCTCAGCAAACGCCCTAGCCCAAGCTCCTGCAGCGGCAGGCAACACACCACCGTCTCAGCCTCCGAAGACAGGTGCGACTTCTGTGGCTTTGGTTGATGTTGGCTACATCATCAAGAATCATCCCAACTTGAATGCAGAGATGGAACGACTCAATGCCGAGGTGAAGACCGCCCAGGAGCAAATCGAACAACGCCGAACGTCGTTGTTAGCCGAAAGTGAAAAAGTGGCTGCGGCTGCTGGCGCGTTCGATACTAGTCATCCCGACTTCAAAGCGAAGCAGGAACAATTGCTCAATCAAGAGAGTAAGCTTCGAGTTGACTTCTTGGGTCAAGAAAAAGAGTTTGCTGAGAAGCGAGCAACGGTGATGGCCAAATCGTACCAAGACGTAAGTGCTGCGATCAACACAGTTGCCGAAGCCTACAAGTTCGATCTCGTTCTGCGTTACAGCAAAGAGCAGAATGAAATGAATCCGAAGAATCCACAATCGGTTAGTTTCGGTGTTCAAAGGGACGTATTGTTCCAAGCCCCTGGACTGGATGTTACCGACTACGTTCTCTACGTACTGAAGTCGCGTGTTCCAGCAGTTCCCACGGCAACAGCCAATACCGCTGGGAATCGAATGGCAACTCCTGTGACTGGAAACCGCAAGTAGAGTTGCGTCATCTGACGGTTAGGGACTTTTTGTAAGTAGAAAACAATTCCGAATGCAGCAACTACGGTTTCAACAAACGATTGAGCATGTGACGCACGTTAGCGGAAGAGGCTACTGGTCTGGACGGGCCGTCAGCTTGACGTTTTTGCCAGCCGAGCCAAATTCTGGAATTGTTTTCTGTCGAAGCGATCTGCCGGATAGACCGAAAGTCCCGGCTCATGTTGCTTACCGTCGTGATACTCAACTGCGTACGACGTTGGTGCATAGTGGTACGCATGTCGAGATGGTCGAGCATGTCCTAGCAGCACTCTATGCCCTGGAAATTGACAACTGCATCGTCGAATGCGATGCACCGGAAATGCCTGGCATGGACGGTAGTGCACTAGCATTTGCGATTGCCTTGGAAAGAGCGGGGCATCGACGGCAGCTATTACCCAGCCAGACCGTGAGTGTCACCGCTCCGATCCGACTCGGTGACGAACATCAATGGGTCATGGCGATCCCTTCCCGAGATCCCGGACTCACCATTCGTTACGAATTGGATTATGGTTCCGAGAGTTCGGTGCCCAAATGCGATTCAACATTGATGATTGAACGCGATACGTTTACTGACTCGATTGCTCCCGCACGAACGTTTTTAGAAGAACAGGAAGCACGACAGCTTCAATCCAAAGGTGTGGCCTCGCATGTCACCTATCGTGACCTTATCGTATTTGGTCCCAACGGGCCTGTCGATAATTCATTACGATTCGAAGACGAATGCTCGCGACACAAACTGCTGGATGTTGTCGGTGACCTCTCTTTGTGCGGCTACCGCATCCAAGGAAAGATTATCGCCCATAGGAGCGGCCATCGATTGAATGGTTTGCTCGCTGTTGAGTTGAATGAGCTGGCTGAACGACAACGATTGTCGGATAGCTCAGAATGGAAATCAAACAATGTGAGGAAGGCTGCGTGAATCGCTCTCGAGCGAGTTCAACGGTTTCCCAAACAAGCATGACGCTTTGCCAGGAATATGACCAATGCCAACAATAATTGCCCACACTGCGGTGGTGGATCCTAGAGCCGAATTAGACGAAGATGTTCGTATCGGCCACCATTGCGTCTTAGGCGCCAATGTAAAGATCGGACGCGGCACGCGTCTCGAGAATAGCGTGACGTTGACGGGTCACACATCCATCGGTCGCGACAATCGATTCTTTCCTGGCTGTGTGATCGGCGGTGAACCGCAAGATCTCTCCTATCAAGGTTCGCCGACCCAAGTAATCATCGGGGATGGCAACGTCTTCCGCGAATGCGTTACCGTGAACCGAGGCACAGAGAAAGACGAAGGCACAACGCGAATCGGACATAACTGCTACTTCATGGCCAATTCCCACGTTGCCCACGATTGTATCGTCGAAGATCGAGTCATCATGGCCAATACTGTCATGCTCGGTGGACACGTGCGTGTCGAACACGATGCAACTCTCAGCGGTGGCGTGGCAGTTCATCATTTTGCTTCCATCGGTTGCTATGCCTTTGTCAGCGGGCTTTCGCGGGTGCTGCAAGACATTCCTCCCTTCATGCTCGCCGAAGGATTCCCGGCGCGTCCGCGTTGTGTCAACGTCGTCGCACTGAAACGAAAGAATTTTTCCACTCCCTCGATCCGAGCGATTAGCGAAGCCCACAAACTTTTGTATCGTTCCAAAGTTGGCGTGAAGCATGCGCGTGAAATTCTTCTAGGGAACGGTTCACTGATGCCGGAATTAGAAACACTCTTCGCTTTCATCGATGAGTCGAATCTAGGCAAACATGGACGCGGCCGAGATCGAAGAAGCTCATCGGCCGGACATTCGACAAGCGAACGTGAAGCAGCCTAATTTCAAAACCTAGTTGATTCGGAGAATGAGCCATGAGTCTTGTCTGTCCACGCATTGCTGTCATCGGTGGAGGACATCTTGGCCGCATCCATGCGAAGCTTCTATCGGCTAGCGCGGAATGCTCACTGGTCGGAGTCGCAGATCCGTCTCCTCAATCGCGAGCGATCGTTGAAAACGATCTAAATCTGGCGACAGTTGAGGACTATAGATCGCTCGAAAGCCAAGTAGATGGCGTGGTCGTAGCCGCCCCGACGTTTCTTCACTACGAAATTGGCTCGTGGGCTTTAGAACGTGGCATTCACACCTTCATGGAAAAGCCGATCGCAGCCACTACGGACGAATCGCACAATCTCGTCGCACTAGCTCATGAGAATCAGTGCACGCTCCAAGTCGGCCATGTAGAACGATTCAATCCAGTCTGGACGGCAGCCTCTTCATCTTGGAAACGGGATTCGATTCGCTACATCGAAGCAGCCCGCGAAGGTACCTACACAGGGCGCAGCACGGATATCGGTATCGTCATGGATCTGATGATCCACGACATCGATCTCATACTCAGCATAGTCCAATCGCCTATCGATAACGTTCAAGCGTACGGCTGGAATGTGTTAGGCAAACACGAGGACTTTGCCATGGCACAACTACGGTTCCGCAATGGGACATTAGCTCAGCTTCGAGCTTCGCGAATCGCCGAAGGCCCAAAGCGGACAATGCAGGTTTATTCCGACGAGGGGATCTGTCACCTTGATTTCGCAGCCGGAACTGTCGTCAAGGTTGACCCACTTGCAGACGTAGCTTCAGGACGCCGCCAAGCCGATGACTTGCCCGCCGATCTTCGTTCCAAAGTGAAAGATCAATTGTTCGGTGAGTGGTTGTCCAAAACAGAGATCAAGCCAGCCGGAGTAAATGCTATCTCCCTCGAGCATCGTGAATTTCTGTTGGCGATCACGTCAGGTCAACCCGTGACCGTCAACGGGCATTCAGGCGCAGCAGCCATGAGCATCGCAATGGAGATCATCCAATCGATTGCGCGAGGGCAACCAAATCAAGCAATCATTCCCGCCGCCGATCGATTGGCTGCCTAGGGGCAGCCTCCTACATCACCTCGATAACATAACGCTACGAAGCAGCTTGCCTTCGTCGGGCAATAGCCGTAACTAGATCACGAACAATGGACTGAGACGCCACCATCAGCCTCTTGTCGGCATGGACGGACACAGCAAATAAAGGTACACACGTATTATTTGCCTATTTGGCTGACACAGCCGACAAAAGCCAAAGTCGTCGGTAGATTCCATGTGCCGACTACCTAGAATCCGAGCAAATCTTGAAGAGCGGACGGCACGACGGAGCTTGCCTGCTACTTTTGTCGGCAGTGTCTTGGCTGGCTGATTTCAAGTGAACACGTAGAATCCTTTGGGCGCAAGCTC
>Ga0315904_10009208_pt1 | contig 12943 bp, 10 predicted proteins | sample LakEriMetagenome_6_FD_203529 | JGI IMG/M metagenome (GOLD analysis project Ga0315904, IMG submission 203529) | Freshwater fungal communities from buoy surface, Lake Erie, Ohio, United States - Buoy 12 MA120 | ecosystem: Environmental > Aquatic > Freshwater > Lake | place: USA: Lake Erie, Ohio...
GTAGCTCACAGGAAGGGTAGCTCACAGGAAGGGTAGCTCACAGGAAGGGTAGCTCACAGGAAGGGTAGCTCACAGGAAGGGTAGCTCACAGGAAGGGTAGCTCACAGGAAGGGTAGCTCACAGGAAGGGTAGCTCACAGGAAGACGGTCCCGAAGGCAGGGGTTCGCCGCGTGAATTCGCCGCTTAAATTCGCCGGGGATTCTTTACTCTGCGGGGGCATTTCTTTGCCGCCGCGGGGCCGGCAATTGTCGATCAACTCTGTCAATCAGCCCCCTGTGATTCAGCCCCCTGTGATTCATTCTCCTGTCAGGGCTCAGCCATGGACCAGTCGCTTCATCTCGCGGACGGCTTCGGTCAGCCCAACGAAAATCGATCGGGAAATAATGCTGTGCCCGATGTTCAACTCTCGAATTTCGGGGATGGCGGCGACCGGGACAACATTGGCGTAGGTCAATCCATGTCCCGCGTCAACGGCGAGCCGGCGCTGGCTCGCTTCCCAAGCCGCCAGTCGCAGCTTCTCCAGCTCGCGGGTTTCGTCTGGGGTGCGAATGGCATGGGCATAGCCGCCGGTGTGGAGCTCGACGACCGGTGCCTTGCACTTGACGGCAGCCTCGATTTGCCTCAGGTCGGGGTCGATGAAGAGGCTGACTTGGATGCCGGCATCCGTCAGTCGCCGCACGGCATGGGCGACGCGGTCAAAGGCGCCGGCGACATCCAATCCCCCCTCGGTCGTGACCTCTTCCCGCTTCTCTGGCACGAGGCAGACTTGGTCCGGTTTGACTTCGCACGCGATCTCCAGCATCGCCGCTTCGCAGGCACACTCCAGATTCAAGCGGACGCTGACTGTCTCTTTCAGCAGCCTCAAGTCCCGGTCCTGAATGTGCCGCCGGTCTTCTCGCAAATGGATCGTGATTTGGTCGGCCCCGCCCAGTTCGGCCGCGGCTGCGGCCCAGACTGGGTCAGGTTCGAACGTGCGGCGAGCTTGGCGGACTGTGGCGACGTGGTCGATATTGACACCCAGTTTAGGCATGGCGGCGGAGCTCGTCAGGCAGAGAATGTGGCGGGTTAGTTGGGCAACTGAAAATCGGTTTCGATTCGCGGGCCGTGGTTGTCTGCGGTCGTCACGTGGACTTCCGTACCTTCCGGGGAATTGGTGAGGACTTGAGCCGCGATTTTGGCCGCGGCTTCGGTTGAGGGAAAGACGACCCCAATCGTGGGTCCCCAGGAGCTTTGAACAACCGCTTCGGCTCCCGCTCTGCGAAAGCGGGTTACCAAATCGGCGACTTCCGGCGAGCAGAACAGGCCCCCCTGAACCTTCTCGAAAATTCTCCCGCTCGCACAGCCGAAGGGGAAGACCGCTGCGGCAAAACGTGCGTAGTCCTGGCGTTCCACAGCAGGCATCAGTTCCTCGCGAAGCAGCCCCAGCATTTCCTCACGTAATCCAGCTTGTTTTTCGATCTCCTCGTCAAATGCGACCTGCTCCGCTTGTCCATGCAAACCGGGCGTCAGCGGCAGCGTCACCAGCAAAATCGGCCACTCGGCTGGAAAAGGGAAACGCTGATAATTCTCGGCGGCAGGTCGTTTGGGATCGCGCCCCCAGTCCACAACCATTCCTCCCAGTTGGAACCCGCGTGTGCCAATGACGGTGCGACCGGCCCGGCCAAGTTTGGTGGCGACATCGAGAATGTCAAATTCGGTCACCCGATTGACGAGGTGCGTCACCCGGTCGGACTCAGTGTGCAGGAACAGTTGCAGCCCGACGCCGACAGCGAGTGCCAGTTGGGTTCCCGATCCCAAGCCGACATGTTCCGGGGGCGCTTCAATGACATTCAAGTCAAATGAGCGAATCGAACTCCCCTCGGAAGCGAGCCAGCGGTCGGCGAAGACGGCGGCTCGCTCGGCCCGCACGCCGTGTATCTTGCGTTCCCGCGAAGGGTGAAAACGAATCGTTGTGCGGGGATGCGTCAACATGATCCCCGCCCCACCGAAATAGCTCGTCTGTCCCGCCGGTCCGGGAAAGAGCCCGAGGTGGAGGCGCGATGGAGCGGAAAGAATGACAGTGGTTGGATTCATCAGGACCCTCTTGCCTCGGACTGCGGAACGTCCTCGGAACAGGGAGGATGCTCGCTGAGTGCGGCCTGTTGATAGTCAGTCAAGTGTGCAAAAAGCAAGTCCAACGCTTGACGCTCCCGCGGGCCTCCCGTTTTCTCGACGACACGGGCCGCGTGCGAGAGGCTTTGTTCGATCTCCTCGCGGGGCAGAAATTGCAATCGCGAGAGGGTAATCGCAGCTTCGATCAGTCCATGCTTGGCCCGATTGAATCCGGAAAAGTCGGGACCTCGGCCACTGTGCAGAATTTTTCCAGAAACCACAACTCGATTGGCTGATTGATCGACATAACCGCAGGTGAACTCATGCCAGACGCAGGCCCCGGGCAACACCCAGCCCGCGATGCTTTGGGCTGCGACCAGCTCCGGCGGCTGAACCCAGCGTTTAGTGACCGCCTGCACAATCAGCAGGGCATCGTCTGTGCAGTGAAAAACACCGGCTGGGCGGGCAAGCAGGTGCGTCAGCGTCGTTGAGCCGCTGAACGGGCGAAGCTCAATTCGGCGCTGCTCCAAGTCGACGACAGGGCCCATCGGACTGAGGTGCGGCCTGCCTTGGGCATCGGTCGTGGTCACGATCCCCTCGATAATCATCGGTCTCCTCCCCGATCACACACAATGCCCCGGGGTTTCCCCGCGACATCCGGGCAGGAGGTTGGTTCCAAACCGGCGCGGCGGAGGAATCGCATAATCAACTCGTCACCGCTCTCGGTCAAAATTGACTCGGGATGAAACTGCCAGCCAATGGTCGGATGGCGGCGGTGCTCCACCGCCATTACCGTGCCGTCTTCCAGCCAACCGGTCAGTTGCAGCGAATCGGGGAGGAGGCCGGGATCAGCCACCAGGCTGTGATAGCGGGCCACTCTCAGAGGCTCGGGCAAGCCGGCGAACAAGCCCCGGTTGGCATGCAGCAGCGCTGATGTTTGACCGTGCATCGGGCTCTCCGATCGGCGAACCGTGCCGCCAAAGGCCTCGACAATCGCTTGATGGCCAAGGCAAATTCCAAGGATCGGAAAGATGCCCGAATATTCACGCACCACGTCGATCGAAATCCCCGCATCAACCGGTCGGCACGGCCCCGGGGAGAGCACGATCGCATCGGGGCACTTTGCTTCCAACTCGCGGAGCGTCAAATCATCATTGCGCACAACTTCCGTAGCACAACCCTGCCGGCGAAAATAACGCGCGAGGTTGTGGACGAAACTGTCGTAGTTGTCGATGACGAGAATCACAGGCACCGTTGCAGTTTGAAAAAGCAGGGGGGGAGAAATCGGAGTGGATGAGGCCGGAATTTGGACAAGGAAACAATCGGAGTCAGGCAACTTGTGGCAAGCGTATGCTCAGCCGACTGACTGCGGTCGCATGCCGGCGGGCAGGGGAGGGCTGATGCTGGTCTCGCGGCAGGCATGAAGCAACCCGGCCGCTTTGACCCAGGTTTCTTCATACTCCTGCTCAGCGTCTGACTGGACGACGATCGCTCCACCGACCGGAAACTGCCACCAGCCGCGACTGGCCGTTATGGTGCGAATCAACAGATTGAAATCGGCCTGTCCATCCAACCCCAAATATCCGATCGAGCCGCAATAAGCTCCGCGGGCTGTCTGCTCCAGTTCCGTGATAATCTCCATCGCGCGAATCTTGGGGCATCCGGTCACCGACCCGCCGGGAAACATCGCGGCGAGCGCATCCAATCCGGTCAGGCCGGGACGGAGTTCTCCCGTCACGGAAGAGACCAGGTGCAGCACGGAACGGTACCGCTCGAGCTTACAGAACTGCTCTACTTCCACCGACTCGTCGGTGCAGACCCGGGAGAAGTCGTTCCGCACCAAATCAACAATCATCGCATTCTCGGCCCGGTCCTTGTCGCTGTGAAGCAACTCTTCGGCGGCGGCCAAATCGACCAGCGGCTGTCCGGTGCGTCGGCGTGTGCCCTTGATCGGGCGGGTTTCCAGCCGCGTGCCGTCAACCGCCAACAGTCGCTCCGGCGAGGCGCTGATGATTTGGGCCTCACCGAGGTCAAAAAAACTGGCGAAGGTCGAAGAGTTCTCACGGCGCAGACGCCGGTACAAGCTTTGCGGACCGCTGGTAGCCGGAAGGAGCAACTGTTGACTCAGGTTCACCTGAAAAATGTCGCCGGCCCTGATGTAATCGATGGCTCGCGCCACGGCGGTCAGGTAACGGTCGCGGTTGAAATTGCTCGTCAGGCCGGGCAGCTGCGGCAGTTCATACTGAGGCGCGAACTGGACTGACCGGTCAGGAAAAGTGGAACTTGGCGCTGCGGCCGGCTCGCGAACTGGACCGAAGAGCAGTTCCCAGACTTCATCCGCGCGGCGCACTGCCATTGACCGCCGCGGGCCCAATTCCGTTTCGGGCAAACCTTGGGAGACCAGCCAGCCACGGTTGCTCGCGCGGTCCCAGCTCAGCACCCAGTCATATAGACCGAACGCCACGGCGGGGAGTTGGAAAGGGCTGAATGCCGGTTGCGGAAGACGCTCAAAGTTGTTGCCGAATTCATAGGTGAGCAGTCCAGCCAGCCCGCCTTGGAATGGCGGCAGACCGGAGACTCGCCCGGTCCGATGCCGGGCAAGGACCTTCGGGAGTTCTCCGAACGGAGCGGAAGGCTGGATTCCGAAGGAATGCCATTCCACTGGCGACCCCGTCAGATAGCTGTATCTGCCCAATTTGGGGTCGGGAAGTGAACTGTCGAGTAACAACCCGTGAGGGAGGTGAGCCAACCGTTCCCAGGCCGACTCCAACGTGCAATCAGCCGGTAATTCGCGAATTTCGGGAACAAACGAGTCGATGTCTGGGGCCCTCACTGGACTTTGAGAAGCAGATGGGTGTCATGATATTGGCTTTAATTCGCTCAAACAACGCCCGAAATCCTCCAATCCGGTCCGGTTTTCCCCGAACCTTTCACGAGTTCCCCGCAACTTCTCAGGAAAAGGATAGAATTCAACAGATCTCGGCTGCATTCCCCGCAACCGAAAATCAGAGCATCGAATCGAGTTGCGTGTCTCGAAGCGAGTCCGCGCGATTCCTTCCCGATGGATCCCTGGGACGATTCAGAAATTCTTACGGAGTCACACCGCAGACGTGCTAGACCGCGCCAAAAAACAGGAAGTCAATCAGGAAATTGCCATTCTCGTGCGGGTGATTCTCCCCGACGCGACCCTCGAAACGGATCCGCTCGAGGAACTCAAGGGTTTGGCGAAAACGGCTGGAGCGCTCGTCTGCGGCGAGTTGATTCAGAAGCGGGAAACGCCCGACATCGCCTATTACATTGGCTCGGGCAAAGCCGGGGAACTTCAGCGGCTGGTCGAATTCCATGCCGCCGATGTGGTGATTTTTGACAACGACCTCTCGCCAGCCCAGAAACGGAACCTCGAAAAAGAGGTCAAGGTCAAGGTGCTCGACCGGACCGAGTTGATCCTCGACATCTTCGCGACCCATGCTCAGACGGGTGAGTCGAGGCTGGCTGTGGAGTTGGCCCAATTGGAATACGCATTGCCCCGCTTGAAGCGGATGTGGACCCACCTCTCCCGAATCAAGATGGGTGTCGGCATGCGCGGTCCGGGTGAGAAGCAATTGGAAGTCGACCGCCGCTTGGTGGAAAAACGAATCCATGAGCTCCGCAGCGAATTGAATCAAATCGAACGTCGCAAAGAACGTCTGGTTCGCTCGCGGCAAGGGACCATGACTGTTTCGCTGGTCGGATACACCAACGCCGGCAAAAGCACCCTGATGAATTCCCTCACCAACGCTCGGGTGCTGGCTGAGGATAAGTTGTTCGCTACCCTCGATACGCGCACGCGACGCTGGACGCTGCCCAGTTGGGGACCTGTCTTGCTCAGCGATACGGTCGGGTTCATCCGGGATCTGCCTCACCATTTGATCGCCAGCTTCAAAGCCACGCTCGAGGAGGCGAACCAGGCGGACCTGCTGCTGCATGTGGCGGACGCCAGCAGCCCGGCAGTGTTCCAGCAAATCAATTCGGTGTACTCCGTGCTCCGGGACTTGGGCATCGACGAGAAAGATACCCTCCTGGTGCTCAACAAGGTGGATGCCATCACGGATCCGGCCCAATTGGATGCGGTCCTGAACCGTTATCCGAATGGAGTCCCGATCAGCGCCCGAACGCGAGAAGGCTTCGACAAATTGCACCAAGTCGTCAGCGCGGCGCTCAGCCGCTCCTTTCGCGACGTCACGATTGAAACGGATATCAGCAACGGAAAATTGCTGGCTTATCTCAACGCCCACGGCGAAGTGTTGTCGACGCAATATGGCGAGCAGAAAATGCTGGTTCATTGTCGCTTGCCACAAAAGTACCTCGGCTCGATTGGCGGCGACGGGGTCAAGGTCTATTACGGCGGCCAAGCTGAAAACGGGGTCGTCTTGAATGGATTTGGAGAAGGCTTCCCGGTTCCCCTACCCCCGGCGAGCGGATTGACTGAGCCAGCCAACGGAATCGCTCCCAGCCCCAAATGAATGCCCGACCCGACTGAGGGTCAACAGGACTGACTCCGGAGAGACCATCGCGTGGCTCGTCGAAAGTTATCAGGAAAACGGATTTTGCTGACCGGAGCCTCCAGCGGAATCGGCTGCGCACTCGCGACTGCGTTGGCCCAGCGCGGGGCGCGTTTATTGCTAACGGCCCGACGTGAGGACAAGTTGAGGTCCCTCGTCGTCAGTTTGGATGCCGCGGGTGTCGAACACCTGCCCCAAGTGCACCCCGGCGACATTACCGATCCGCGGACCCGGAACGATCTGGTTCATGCCGCCGAGCGACAACTCGGTGGCTTGGACGGCTTGGTCAACTGTGCCGGCGTGGGAGCCGTGGGCGCATTTGAGGATGCCGAACCCGATCGTGCCCGACAGGTTTTCGAGCTGAATTTCTTTGCGCCGCTGGAACTGACAAGAATTTCACTGCCTCTGCTGAAGCTCGGAGTCGACCCGATCATTGTCAACATCGGCAGCGTCCTGGGCCACCGGGCGGTACCGTTCAAGAGCGAGTACTGCGCCAGCAAATTTGCCTTGCACGGTTGGAGCGATTCGCTTCGTGCGGAATTGGCGGCGAGTGGAGTCGATGTGCTTCTGGTCAGTCCCAGCACCACGGACAGCGACTTCTTCGACCATCTGATCGAGGACCGGTCGGCGGGTGGTCATAAAGGCGCTCGACCAATGCCGACATCGGTCGTGGCCCGAGCCACCGTCCGGGCCATGGAGCGGGGCCGCCACGAGGTGATCTTGTCGCTGGGCGGCAAGGCGCTGGTTTGGCTCGACCGGCTTGCCCCCAGCCTGGCAGACTGGTTTTTGGCCCGGTTTGCTCAGGGCCGGGGGGCGGAGTCGGCTCCCCCGTGAGGCCCTGGCCCGCTTTTTAGCGGCGTTTTTTGCAATTCCGGGGCAAGCCAAGGCCGTCTGGGGCAGACCCCGGCTTGAGAGGGGACTGGTTCCGAGAGGATTTTGGTTGGCGCGGAAAAACCGGCTTTTATACTGCAATGGCCCCTCGTGGGAGCTGATTTCACACGTCACCCTCAATCCTGTCTTCGATCACCCGGCTGAACCACCATGAGACGCTCACTGTTTGCTCTCCTGCTCTCGCTTCTGGCTCTATCCCAAGTAGCCTTGGCGGACATCCAAATCGATGGTTATTCGGATGCCACCAATGATCGCTTTACCAACAGCGGATCATTTATTCTCAGCGGTTATAACTTGAGCGGCGTGGGCCAGGTTTCCAGTGCTTCTGGACAGGGCCGGTGGGCGACGTTGCTCAGCCCCAACGTCGTTATCTCTGCTTGGCACTTCCCGCCACCGACCAACGCCCAAGTCACCTTTCACCTCGATAACAATCCCAATTCGACACCGCTTGTCCGTACAGTGACCAGTACGAGCACTCGAGTGGGTGGGACCGACCTGTGGCTGGGCGTTTTGGACGCTCCGGTTACCGGCGCAACTTTTTACCAGATTGCAGATGAAGTCTTGTCAGGACCGCCCGGTGGCGGCGCGGGCAATATTGTCAATGCCGGTTCGTTTCAGGATGTCAATTCGTTCATGTTCGGCTTGTCGCCAAAGAACAACGCAGCCTGGCGCGACCAAGCGGTTGGTCGAAATCGGATTTTGGGTTATTGGGAAAATGTACCCTTCAATGGATCCGACAACGATTCGCTGATCATGGAGTACAACCTGAGCAGCGACGCGGAATATGTGCAGTATGAGTCTCATTTCCGCGGCGGTGATTCGGGCGGTCCCTTTTTCATTGAACGGGGCGGAAAGTTGCTGCTTCTCGGAACAAATGCGTTCGTCTTGAATGACAATGCAGGCCGAACGGTGGCAAGCGGCATCAATTATGTCGGTAATCGCGCTTCGACCATTCGCGATTTCGTCAATCTGCACTCGGTGCCGGAACCGACATCGGGCCTGCTGCTCTGCGGCCTGGGAGCCGTTTTCTTCGCGGCTCGCCGCTCGAGGGCCTGAGTTCCCGAGCCGGGGTTTAAGCTTGCCCAAAGGGGAAGTCGTGGTCCCTGCCTCGCGCCCACTCCGGCGGTTCGGCGGCAAACGATACCCAGCCCCCGGTCTGCGGGTGAATGAAGCTTAACTTCCAGGCGTGCAGGCACATCGGTGCCGACATCACGTCCCGCGTGGCTGCGGGTTCATCCGCGTTCTCAACCCGTTTAAGACCGTAGACCGGGTCGCCAACAATGGGGTATCCCAGGGTGTGAAGATGAACCCGGATTTGGTTGGTTCGTCCGCTCAGGGGACGACACTCAACGAGCGAGTTCTCAGCCGTCCGCAGTCGGCGAAACTCGGTCCGCGCGGGTAGGCCCTCCTCCCAGTCCACGGTCCGCCCGCCACTGGAGACTGGGGTCGAGCCGATCGGCGCCGTGCAGGCAAACTCGCTTTGATGCAGCTCTCCCGCGACCAGAGCGAGATACGTTTTCACGACAGTTCCCGCTTCAAACTGCGGTTGTACGATTCGGGCAATCTCCTTGGTGCGGCTGAAGACAATCAGCCCCGTCGTGTTGGCGTCCAAGCGATGGGCTGGGCGAAGCTTCTGCTGCCCGTACATCTGATTCAGCCAGGCAGTCAGGGAGTTTCGATTGAACCGGCCGCAGGGATGCACGGGCAATGGAGCCGGCTTGTTCAAGACCACGAGGCTCTCATCCTCGTAAATCCACTGTACCTCGCGAGCCACATCCGGTTCGGAAGTGCCCGGCAAGAGGTGCTCAAGCCGCATCCCTGATCGCACCACAGCGTCGGGGGCCAGCGTAGCGCCCTCGCACCGCAAACGACCGAGTTCGCACTCGCGGGCCCAATAGCCGCTCGGCAAGTGATCGTGCCAGCGGCAAAGCATTTCCAGTAGCGGGAGTTGATCGTACTTTGCCGGGACATTGAGAGGCCGGGTGCTGTCGTAGGGCCCCTTCCCCGGCAATGGTGAAGTGAGACGCTGCAATTCCGCCTCGCGCGAGCGGATGGTCTCGGCCAGTTTTTGTTCAGGGGTTCGAAAGCAGTGGGGACACTGTTTTCCGGGGAGGTAGAGCGGGCTCTGCTGGTCGGATTCGCTCAACACCGCCTGACAGGCATAGCACAATCCGGCCGAAGTCTCGTCCAGCTTTGGATTGACCGCGACTCGCTTATCAAAAACGAAACAATCACCTCGATAGTGGTCGCCCCCAACCTCTTCAAAATATTTCAGGATGCCGCCCTCCAGTTGCAGAATGTCTGCAAAGCCAAGCCGCTCCATGACCGGCCCAGCTTTTTCACAGCGGATGCCACCGGTACAGAACATCACGATCTTGCGCTGCCGCCAATCGGCTGGCAGTTTGGCTGCGACTTGAGGAAAATCCCGGAAATGGTCCAAGCCAATCGGAACAGCGGCCTCAAACGTCCCCAGTTCGACTTCGTAGTCATTCCGCACGTCCAGGAGCAGCAAGTCATCGCCTTGGTCCAAGGCAGCCTTCAAGTCCCGGGCCGTGATCTTCCGGCTGGTATAACGCTCGGGCTGGATCTCCGCCTCGCCGAGGGCAATGATCTCTTTTTTCAGGCGAACCAGCATGCGTGTGAAAGGCTGGTAGTCGCTCGGGCTCAGCTTGACTGCGAGATCCTCCAAACCGGGGGTTTGCTTCAGTTCGGACAGAAACTGATCGACCGCCGCTGGCGGACCGGCAATGAACAGGTTAATCCCCTCGGGGCTGAGTAAAATCGTGCCCCGCAATCCGAGTTCACGGGAACGCTGGCGAAGCCGTTGTCGCAGGCTGGCGAGTTCGCGCAATTGCACGAACTTGTAGGCCGCTGCGTTGCTGATGAGCGCTTCCACTGCAGACATAGAGCGAATTCCCGTTGGTTGGATGATTCCGAGTCGAATATGATGGTAAAGGTCCGGTTTTAATCGGAAAAGGCAGGGAACCGGCAGTTGGAGGCGGCGTCAAACAGTCGCGTTGCCGACGACCCGGCCCGATTCACGACGCGGGAACCGGGGCTTCTCCCGGAATGGGGTCGAGAGAATGACAGCGCCAGCCTGGCAGAGTGCAGGCGTTCTGAGGAAATCAAGTAAACACGCATGGCAGAAACCGTATCACCCCATCGCCGCTGGCTCGGTTTGGCGCAGCCGCAACCGGATTATTATCAACTGTTGGGCGTCGATCGAACCGAGCAGCAATCCGAAGTCCTGCGGTCCGCGGCAGAGGCGCGGCTGGGGCTGCTCAAGTCCTTTCGCGACCCGGAGGGACTGGGTGAGCGCAAAGCGCTGGCCGAGGAGATCAAACTCGCCTTTGCAACGCTCGCCAACCCGGCCAAGCGTGCGGAATATGACCGGAGGACGAACGACGCGGCTTCCCGGGGAAAGCCATCCGCTCCGCCTCCGCTGGCGATTCCTGTCGCCGTCCCAATCGCGCAGCCTTTGGCGCATGCTCCGCCTCAAGCGGTCCCGCCTCCGCTGGCTGCGGCGATGCCGATCCCTTTGGCTCAACCCGTGGCGGCACCACAGGACTCACTGGCGTCTGTGGCCGCGCTGGACGCCAAGCAACGTCGCCGCAAGGAAAACAAGTCGCGGAAGTGGACGCTCACTCTCCTCGGCCTGCTGCTGTTTCTGGGCGGGCCGATGCTGATCATCAGCCTGATCTGGCTCAATTCGAAACCTACGGCGGTTGCGGAGAAGCGAGCCGACGCGCCCCGCCCGGCGGCCACAAGCCCCACCAAAAAACCTGCTCTGGAGGGACCCTTCAGCGGGCTGACGCCCCCGCCCAGCGAACAGAGCGAAATGCTCTCGCCGGGCACCGCAGAGGACTCCGAGCCATCCCCGTCACCAGATCCATCCGCGGAGGCGATCGGGGAAGAAAAACAGGCCGGGACTGAACCTGCTCAGCCAGATTCCTCTCGTCCCCCCGGGGAGTCGGAGGAAGTAGCATTTGCCTCGCCGTCGATTCGCGAATTGGATCGCGTGATCTGGAATGACTTGCGTTACCGCGACGCGGCCACGGCGCGAAAGCGGCTCCTGCTGGCGAAGGGCGCTCTTTCATCGCCGCAAGAGCAGCAACAACTGGCGGCCATCGAGGAGTTAGTCGGGCACCTCGAAAAGTACTGGAAACAACTGGTCCAGTCAGCAGCCAAACTCAAGACAGGCGAAATCAAATGGGGCGAGGATACTGCAGGTTTTGTTGAGTCCACGGACCAATACGTCCTCGTCAAGTTAAAGGGAATTGGTCTCAAGGTTTCGTGGGAAAATCTGCGACCGGACCTCGCGGCCCAATTGGTTGAACAGGCACCGATCGCGGACATCCCAACTTGGCGTTTGGCAAAGGCCAGCGCGTTGATGCTCGACATCCAGACTGCCCGTGAGCAGGAACCGCTGATTCGCCAATGGCTCGAGGAATCGGCCGCCGACGGCTATGAGATTGGCAACCTGGAATGGGTGTTAGCGCAAAGAATCGCCCGGCGACCGACTGGCCGCAGGCTGCCCCCACCGCAGGGCCAAGCGTTGGAGCAGGCCAAACGGACGTTACGGGAGGCGTTGCCAGAGAAGAACTTCGCAGCCAACAACGTTGCCGGCCGCAGGACCGCGATTGAACAGCTGCTTGCCGAGGCGACCCGGCAACCGGACCCGTCCGTCAAATACGTCGCCTTGGAACGAGCTCGGGACCACGCCATTCGCTTGATTGATATTCCGCTGTGTCGCGAGTTGCTCGAGTCCCTCGCGACCGCCTTTGAGCTGGACGTTGAAGCAAAAATGCTTGAGTCTGTGAATGAAATGACCTCTTACGTTCAAACGGGAGCACAGGCCGAGCGCGTGTGCGAGGCAATCCTGGTGAGTTCCGGTATCAGCCTGACGGAGTTGACCAAGGGTTCCGCGGAGCCGAAGAAGCTTCGCCTCGCCGAGGAGTTGGCGCAGAAGCAGGGACTGAAGCAGATGCTCGACCGGATCCAATACTTGACCGGAAGAAATTGACTCTCAGAAGGAGCGGCACTGAACTCTGGGAACAGCAGCCCCCGAGGGTCATTCTTCCGCCAGCTCAATTCTTGTGCGCATCGATCAACTCCTGATCGAAGTAGTTGATCTCCATCCCGGCGTCGACCACGATCGTTTGGGCTGTGATGCCTGACGATCGGGGGCTGAGGAGAAAAGCGACGACATTCGCGGCTTCCTGCGTCTCCACGGCGCGTTTTCTGGGGATGACTTTCTCCGCGTACAAATAAGCATCCACGTAGCCGGGAATTCCAGCCGAGGCCGAGGTCTTCAGCAATCCGGGTCCGACCGCGTTGAATCGAACTTCCGAAAAGCGGCTGAAACTCTTGGCCAGAAATGCGAGCGACGACTCCAAGGCTGCCTTGACCGGAGCCATGAA
>Ga0315904_10009210_pt1 | contig 12941 bp, 11 predicted proteins | sample LakEriMetagenome_6_FD_203529 | JGI IMG/M metagenome (GOLD analysis project Ga0315904, IMG submission 203529) | Freshwater fungal communities from buoy surface, Lake Erie, Ohio, United States - Buoy 12 MA120 | ecosystem: Environmental > Aquatic > Freshwater > Lake | place: USA: Lake Erie, Ohio...
CGGCTCCTACGGGGTGAACCTGCTTGGCATCGACTTCTACAAGGCTTCGATCGCCGAGGCGGTGCGGCGCGCCGACGCGCTCGGGCCGGTGCTCGGCGCATGCCATGAGGCGGTGGCCGACAACGTTCGGCGCCTGCGCGAGATCTCGCGCCAGGATGAAGTCTCGTTCCACATGTCGGGCACCGAGGCGGTGATGCAGGCGGTGCGCGTGGCCCGCTACCACACCCGCCGCGAGAAGGTCGTGCGCTTCTGCGGCGCGTATCACGGCTGGTGGGAGGATGTGCAGCCGGGCGTTGGCAACCCCATGCCGGTGCGCGATACCTTCACGCTGCGCGACATGGACGAGCGATCGCTGAAGGTCCTGCGAACCCGCCGCGACATCGCCTGCGTGCTGGTCAACCCGCTGCAGGCGCTGCATCCGAACCGCAGCGCGCCGGGCGACTCGTCGCTGGTCAGCGCGCGCAGCCTCACGGCGGTCGATCGGCAGGCTTACGGCGCCTGGCTCGCGCAACTGCGCGACGTCTGCACCGAGCGCGGCATCGTGCTGATCTTCGATGAGGTCTTCGTGGGCTTTCGGCTTGCGCCCGGCGGTGCGCAGCAGTACTACGGCGTGCGCGCCGACCTGGTCACCTACGGCAAGACGCTGGGCGGCGGGCTGCCGGTGGGCGTCGTGTGCGGTCGCGCCGACCTGATGCGCCGCTTTCGCGACGACAGGCCGGCCGACATCTGCTTTGCGCGCGGCACCTTCAATGCGCACCCGTACGTGATGACCGCGATGCAGGTCTTTCTCGAGCACCTCGACACGCCGGCCGTGCGCGCGCGCTACGAGGGCCTCGACGACACCTGGAACCGCCGCGCGGCCGATCTCGACACGCGCCTCGCGAATGAGGGGCTGCCGGTGAGGGTGGCCAACCTGTCCACCATCTGGACGGTGGGCTACACGCAGCCCTCGCGTTACCACTGGCTGCTGCAGTACTACCTGCGCGCGCAGGGGCTCGCGCTCAGCTGGGTGGGCACCGGCCGGCTGATCTTTCCCCTGACCTTCGGTGAGCAGGACTACGCCGAGACGGCCGAGCGCTTCCTGACGGCGGCCCACGCGATGCAGGCCGATGGCTGGTGGTGGCGCGACGAGCGCCTCACCAGCCGCACGATCGGCCTGCGGATGCTGCGCGAGATGATCGCCCACCGGCTGCGCTAGCCGTTTGCGAGCACGCCGGGACCGCTCAGTGCGGCCGGCTGGCGTGGTATGGGTCGATGCGCTCGCCGCGCAGCAGCGCGAACGGGGCACCGCGGTAGAGCAGCGCATCGTGGAAGGGGTCGGTGATGATCTTGGTTGCCCACGCAAGCGCCGTGAGCAGACTGCGCTGCACCCAGAGCTGGGCCACGCGAAAGAGCAGCGCCGAGGCACCCAGCCAGAACCAGAGCAGCCCCACGTCGTGGAGCCAGCCGGCGAGCCCGACGGCCGGCTCGATCAAGCCAAACAAACCAGGCTCGAACCAGAGCACCAGCGGCAGACCCGCCCAGACCGCGTGCAGCACCACCTTGCGCTGCAGGTTGTAGCCGACCTTGATCGCTTCCTTGTACGCGTGGGTGGCCTGGTTGACCTCGTCGTAGCCGCGCGGCTCGAAGAAGAAGTGGCCCGACTGCCGGGTGACCATGCCGACCAGCCATGCGATCAGCGCTGCCGCGGCCGGGTCGAAGAAGACCACGCCGTACGCGACGAGGAAGCTGAGCGCGCTGACGAAGTGCAGGCTCTGGTTGATGCGGCTGTGGTGGTAGTAGCGGTGATCGTCCCACCTCTGGGTGCGCAGTTCGCGCAGGAACGCTTGCATGAGGCCCTCCCCTGGCAACATCGCCCGAGGCTAGGCGGCGAAAGCTACCGCGCGCTGACGGATCGATGACGTTTCGGTGAAGACCGATCGCGTCATCGTGCTGTCTTGCTTCGCCCGGAAACTGCTTGCGTGCGCATCGACATCGTCACCGAAACCTTCCCGCCGGAGGTCAACGGCGTGGCGACGACGCTCGCCCGCTTCGTCGACGGACTCGCCGCCCGCGGCCACACGATCCGGGTGCTGCGGCCACGCCAGGACCGCGATCCGCACGAGGCTGCAGTAGTGAGCGGCCGCGGCTACCCGGAGGTGCTGCTGCGGGGCATGCCGATTCCACGCTACCCGCAGCTGCGCCTCGGCCTGCCCGCGCCGCGGGCGATGCGCCGAGTGTGGGAAGCCGAGGCTCCGGCCATCGTACACATCGCAACCGAGGGCCCGCTGGGCTGGTCGGCGCTGCGCACCGCGCGCGCGATGGGACTGGTGGTGACGTCCGATTTCCGCACGCATTTCGACGCCTACAGCGCCCACTACGGCATCGGCTGGCTGCGCCGGCCGATCGCCAGCTACCTGCGGCGATTCCACAACGGCACCGCCGCCACCATGGTGCCCACACGCGCGCTGCGCGATCGGCTCGCGCAAGGCGGTTTCGAACGTCTGTCGGTGGTGGGCCGGGGCATCGACACCACGCTTTTCGACCCTGCGCGGCGCAGCGAGGCGCTGCGCGCCCGGTGGGGGGCCGGCCCGGGCACGCCGGTCGTACTGCATGTGGGGCGCCTCGCGCCCGAGAAGAATCCCATGGCGCTCGGCGCCACCTTCGATTCGATCCGGAGGCACGCGCCCCGGGCGCGCCTCGTGCTGGTGGGCGACGGCCCGTCACGCACCCGCCTGCAGCAGCGCTTCCCGGACGCCGTTTTCGCGGGCATGCGCGCCGGCGAGGATCTGGCAACCCACTACGCGAGCGCCGACCTGTTCCTGTTTCCGAGCGAGACCGAGACCTTCGGCAACGTGACGCTCGAGGCGATGGCCAGCGGGCTGGCGATCGTGGCGTACGACTACGCGGCCGCGGCCGAGCACGTGACGCACGAGCACAGCGGCCTGCTCGCGCCCCTGGGCGACACCCGCGCCCTGATCGCCGCCGCAGTATCGCTGGCTGCCGAAGTGCCGAGGGCGCGCGCGCTGGGCGCGAACGCCCGACTGGCCGCGCAGGCGCTGCAGTGGGATAGGCTGGTTGCCGCGATGGAGACGGTGCTCATGGCCGCGCTTTCGGCCCCGCTACCGCCCACGCGCCGGCGGGCCCTCAGGCGTGAACCACCTTCGGCTCGCGGATCGGCAGGTTGACCAGCGCGGCGGCCAGCGCGAGCACCGCGTCGGCGTACCACATCCAGAGGTAGTTGCCGCTGCCATCGATTGCCAGCCCCCCCAGCCACGCGCCGAAGAAGCCACCCACCTGGTGCGACAGCAGGGTCATGCCGAACAGCGTGGCCAGGTAGCGCACGCCGAAGAGCTTGCCGACGATGGCGGCGGTGGGCGGCACGGTGGCCAGCCAGGTGAGCCCCAGCCCGATCGCGAAGACGTAGAAGGTGAACGCGGTCTTGGGTGCGGCCAGGTACAGCAGCACCAGCACCGTGCGCGAGAGGTACATCCAGAACAGGATCTGCTTGCTGCGCCAGCGGTTGACGGCCTGCCCCACCAGCAGACTGCCGGCGATATTGGCCAGCCCGATCAGCGCGAGCGACCAACTGGCTACCGACGGCGGCAGGCCGCACAGGTTGACCTCGCCGGGCAGGTGCGTGACCAGGAAGGCGATATGAAAGCCGCAGGTGAAGAAGCCCGCGTGCAGCAGCAGGTAGCTGCGGTCGGCGAAGGCCTCGCGGATCGCCTGCCGCAAGCCGCCGCCGGCATTCTGCGCGGCCGCCGCGGCCGCCGCCGGCGAGCGCCGCATCGCCCGGGCGATGGGCAGCGTGGCCAGCGTGATGGCCGCGAGCGAGAACATGGCGCCCACCCAGCCGAGCACGGTGATCAGGCCCTGTGAGATGGGCGCGAACACGAACTGGCCCAGCGAGCCGCCGGCGTTGATCACGCCGCTGGCCGTGCCGCGCCGGGCCGCCGGCACGCTCTGCGCGACCGCGCCCATCAGCACCGAGAAGCTGCAGGCGCCCGCGCCCGCGGCGACCACCACGCCGAGCATCATCGTGAGCCCGAAGCCGCTCTTCACGAAGGGCACCAGCGCCAGCCCGATGGCGGTGATGACCACGCCCGCGGCCAGCACCCGGCCCGGGCCGTAGCGGTCGGCGAACGCCCCGGCCACAGGCTGCGCCGCGCCCCACACGAACTGGCCGACCGCCATCGCGAAGCTGATGGTGACGATGCCCAGCCCGGTGTCGGTATTGATCGGCGAGATGAACAGGCCCAGCGACTGGCGCGAGCCCATGGTGACCAGCAGCAGCGCCATCGCGAGCAGCGTGAGCGGCCACCAGCCGGAGCTTGCGATGGCGCCCGCGGGCGCAGCAGAGGCCGCGGGCGGCGATGCGGCGGCCGGGGCGGAAGCGGGGGCGGAGTCGTCGGGGCGCTGGGTCATCGGGCGGCAAGCGGCGAGGCCGTCCGCGTCGGGGACGCGGACGGCCGGTGCGCGCGCCCGACCCGGGACCCGACGGAGGGCGGCGCGGTCAGCCGGGCAGCCAGTCGATGACGCAATTCATCGCGGTGCCGCCGGCCGGCGGGCGGGTCCAGAGTGCGTATTGTCGCTCACTGCGCGCCGCGCCGCGCACCACCACCTTGCCGTTGCAGTAGTGCGGCGCCTGCGCCCGGAAGGCGATGCGCGTGACCCGCGCCTGCGGATGCCACTCGCGAAAGGTCTCGGCCAGCAGCATGGCCTGCAGGGGCCCGTGCACCACCAGGCCCGGATAGCCGCCGACCTCGGTGGTGTAGCGCAGGTCGTAGTGGATGCGGTGCGAGTTGAAGGTGAGCGCGGAGAAGCGAAAGAGCACCGACTCGTCGACCAGCCACGCGCGCTCGCGCTCGCCGGGCGGATCGTCGGGCGGCGCGGCCGCGGGCTTCGAGGTCTGAGCCCCGAGCACGACCGCACGGGTGCGCTCGATCAGGGCCACATCGCCCGCCTGTTCGACCCGATGCTCCTGCGTGAGAAAGACCATGGGCCCGCGCGCGCCGGTCTTGGCGACCATGTCGGCCAGCCGCGAGATGCGAACCGCGGGCTCGCCGATGCGCAGCGGCCGCAGGAACTCGGTCTCGGAGCCCGCCCACATCACCTCGGGCAAGGGGATGGGCGGCAGCAGCGAGCGGCGGCTGGGCGAGCCGTCGGGGCCCAGCTGCGAGCTGGGCACGCGGTCGAGGAAGTGCAGCCAGTGCCACAGCGGCGGCAGCGCCTGCGCCGGCGCCTCGGGCAGGTCGAGCGTGGCGGCGAGCGCCAGCGCGGGGATGGGGGCCAGGGTCTCGGTCACCGTGTCGCGGCGCTCGAGCCAGGACTGGTAGGGTTGCAGGTCGATCACGCTCATGGTGCGGCTATCCTACGCCGCCCCAGGCATGCCCGATGCGCACCCTCACCCTGCTCGATTCGATTTCGGCGGTTGGCCCCCATGAGGCCGGCCATGTCGTGGCCACCGGCTCGCACGGCGGTCTGGCGGCGGTGCGCTTCGTGCTCGCCCAGCCGCTGCGGCCGCACGCCGTCATCTTCAACGACGCCGGCGTGGGCAAGGAGGCCGCCGGCATCGTCGGCCTGCGGCTGCTGCAGGAGGCCGGAGTGATCGCCGCCGCCTGCGCCCACGACAGCGCGCGCATCGGCGAGGCCACCGAAACACTCGAGAGCGGCGTGCTCTCCCACCTCAACCCGCTGGCGCGCGCCGCGGGCCTGCGCGAAGGCATGCCCGTTGCGCAGGCCGTCCGGCTGCTGGGCGCCGACCGTGCGCCGGAGGCGCCGTTCGCGTCGCATACCCGCACATCCGACGGCGCGACCCAGCCCGCTCCCAACCCCAAGGATTCCCCATGACCGCCACCCCCGCACCGGCCGACACCCGGCCCCACGACATCGTCGTCTTCGGCGCCACCGGCTTCACGGGCCGGCTGGTGGCCGAGTATCTGGTCGAGCGCCAGGCGAGCGAGCCGGGCCTGCGCTGGGCCATCGCCGGCCGCGACCCGGCGCGGCTGGCCGCCGTGCACGCCGAGCTCGGCGCCGGCGCGGCGGTGGCGCAGATCGTCGCCGACGTGGCCGACCCCGCCTCGCTGCAGATGCTTGCGCGCGCAACGAAAGTTGTGATCACCACGGTGGGGCCGTACCAGCTGCACGGCGAGCCGCTGCTGGCGGCCTGCGCCGCGGCTGGCACCGACTACGTCGACCTGTGCGGCGAGCCTGCCTGGATGCGCTCGATGATCGACGCGCACGACGCCGCCGCGCGGGCGAGCGGCGCGCGCATCGTGTTCTCCTGCGGCTTCGATTCCATCCCCTTCGATTACGGCGTGTGGTTCGCGCAGCAGGAGGCGATGCGCCGCTGGGGGGCCTACGCGCCGCGGGTCAAGGGACGGGTGCGTCGCAGCAAGGGCGGCTTTTCGGGCGGCACCGCAGCCAGCCTGCGCGCCACGCTGGAGGCCGCCGCACGCGATTCGGCGGTGCTCGCCCGTCTGCGCGACCCCTACGCCCTGACCCCGGGCTTTGCCGGCCCGCCGCAGCCACGCGGCGACAAGCCGATGATCGACGAGGCGCTCGACGCCTGGGTGGCGCCCTTCGTGATGGCGCCGATCAACACTCGCAACGTGCTGCGCTCCCATTTCCTGCTGGGCCATCCCTGGGGGACCGACTTCGTCTACGACGAGATGATCGTCACCGGCCCGGGCGAGAAGGGCCGCGCGCTGGCCGAGGCGGTGGCGGCCGATCGCTCGATGACCCGCGGCGACGGCCCCCGGCCGGGCGAGGGCCCGAGCCGCGAGGAGCGCGAATCGGGCTTCTTCGACCTGCTCTTCATCGCCGAGATGCCCGACGGGCGCAGCGTGCGCGCCGCGGTGGGCGGCAAGCGCGACCCCGGCTACGGCTGCACCTCGCGCATGATCGCCGAGAGCGCGCTGTGCCTGCTGCGCGACCCGATCGCCCGCGGCGGCGGCATCCTCACCGCCGTGCCGGCCATGGGCGGCGCGCTGGCCGCGCGGCTGCAGGCGCACGCCGGCATGCGCTTCGCGATCGAGGGGTAGCCGGCGCGGGGCAGCGCATCGCGCCGCCTCATTCTCGCCTTCAGGCGGCAAAGGCCCGCAGCAGCTGGCCCGCGCGCGGCGCATCGGCCAGCAGCCCGTCGCCGTCGGCCACCTGCTCGCCGTTGACCCACACGCCGTGCACGCCCTGGCCCTCGCCGCGCAGGCGGCTCGCGCCCGCGGGCAGGTCGTGCAGACGGCGGTTGCGGCCGCGCCCCACGGTGGCCGGATCGAAGAGCAGCAGATCGGCGGCCAGGCCCTCGCGCAGCAGGCCGCGGTCGGCGATGCCGAAGAGCGCGGCCGGATGGCCGGTGAGCTTGTGCACCGCCGCCGGCAGGCTGAGCGCGCGCTGCTCGCGCGCCCAGTAACCCAGCGTATGCAGGCCGAAGGCGGCATCGCACAGGAAGGTGAGGTGCGCGCCGGCATCCGACAGCGACACATGGGTGGCCGGGTCGGCCACCAGGCGGCCCACCGCCTGCGGGTCGGTGTTGCGCAGCTCGCCCACGAACTCGGTGCCGAGGTCCTCCGAGAGCGCGAAGTCGAGCATCCAGTCCAGCGGATGCACGCCCGCGGCCTCGGCGAGCGACTGCAGGTTGCGCCCCTCGAGCGCCGCATTGGCGGGCCGCACCACCTGCGAGACCCGCATGCGGGTCCAGTCGCCGTTGAACAGGCCGCGGCCCTTCTGGCGCTCGAGATCGGCTTTGACGGCCGCGCGGAAGTCAGCGCTCGCATACAAAGGAAGCAGCGTGGATTCTGGCGCGCCGATGGCGGCTTTCCAGGCCGGGATGCTCTCGAAGACATAGGCCGAGCGCAGCGTGAAGTCCATCGTGAGCGGGCAGGCCGACACCTGCGGCACCAGCGCATGGCCGCGATCGCGCGCGGCCTGCATCGCATCGAGCTCCTGGAAGACGCGCTGCGGGTCGGCCTCGTTGTGGAAGAGCGCCGCGATCAGCACCGGCCGGCGGCTGCGCTGCGCGATCTCCTCGAGCTGCGCGATCGAGGTGGTGCCGCCCTTGGTGAGCATGAACAGGCCGCGGCCCGACTCGCCCATGGCGCCGGTGAGCGCCAGCATTTCGCGCTGGTCGGCCAGCCGCGAGGGCATGGGGATGCCGCCCCAGCCGTTGTGCGGCTCGTTGGTGGACGAGGCGAAGCCGACCGCGCCGTGCGCCATCGCCTCGCGCACGATGTCGGTCATCCGCGCGATCTCGTCGTCGGTGGCCGCGCGCCGGTGGGCATCCTCGCCCATCACGTAGGTGCGGATCGCCGAGTGGCCGGCGAAGGCGGCGATGTTCACGCCGGGGCGGCTGGCCTGCAGCATGTCCATGTACTGCGGGATCGACTCGAAGTCCCAGCGGATGCCCGTCTGCAGCGCCTCGAGCGACATGCCCTCCACCTGGGTGAGGTTGCGCATCGTGAGCTCGCGGTCGGCGGGCCGGCAGGGCGCGATCGTGAAGCCGCAGTTGCCGATGACGGCGGTGGTCACGCCAAGCTGCGGCGACGGATCGGCGAACGGGTCCCAGGTGAGTTGCGCGTCGTAGTGGGTATGGCCGTCGATGATGCCGGGCATCAGCGCCAGGCCCTCGGCGTCGATCTCGCGCCGGCCCGCGCCGACGTCGGAGCCGATCGCGGCGATGCGCCCGCCGGTCACGGCCAGCGAGGCCACCCGGCCGGGTGCGCCCGTGCCGTCTAGGATCAGGGCGTTGCGGATGACGAGATCGTGCATGGCGGACTCCTGGGGCGGCACCGGGCTGGGGCGCCGGGGCAATGCGGGGCCGGGGCGCCGGGGCATGCGGCGCGCGCGGGACGTGCGCGCCACGGCCTCGAAGTGTAAGCGGCCAGCCGGCGCGCGGCATTCCGCTCGCTGCGCCGCCGCGTGGCGGGCCCGCACCCCGACGCTACACTGGCCCGAGGCCGGCCCACGGCGAAGCCGCGCGACGATCGCGTCGCCCCGCGTGCGACGAGGCCCCCATGCCGAGGAGACCGCCATGCGATTCACCTGGTTCAACCTGATGCCCTGGCCCGATCTGCCGGCCGACTTCCGCGAGAAGCACCGCTCGGTCTGGGTCGACATCGACTCGCGCCTGTTCGAGCCGGTGCGCGCCCACGGCGTCTACAACACCTACATGGACATGCTCGAGTACGCCGGCCGGCTGGGCTTCGACGGCATCGGCATCAACGAGCACCACCAGAACGCCTACGGGATCATGCCCTCGCCCAACCTGATCGCGGCGGGCCTGGCGCGGCGCACCAGCGACGTGGCCATCGTGGTGCTGGGCAACTCCATCGCGCTCTACAACCCGCCGGTGCGGGTGGCCGAGGAGTTCGCGATGCTCGACTGCATCTCGGGCGGGCGGCTGGTGGCCGGCTTTCCGGTCGGCACCAGCATGGACACCAACTACAGCTACGGGCAGATCCCGGCGCTCACCCGCGAAAAGTACGGCGAGGCCCACGATCTCATCATGCGCGCCTGGCGCGAGCCCGAGCCCTTCGCCTTCAACGGCCGCTACACGCAGCTGCGCTACGTGAACATCTGGCCACGCCCGCTGCAGCAGCCGCATCCGCCCATCCACATTCCGGGCGGCGGCTCGGTCGAGACCTACGACTTCTGCATCGACAACACCTATTCGTACTCCTACCTCTCCTTCTCGGGCTATATCCGCGCCAAGGCGCTGATGCAGGGCTACTGGGACCGGGTCGCGCAGCGCAACGCCCCCGACGCCTCGCCCTACCGCGCCGGCTTCGCGCAGACCATCTGCGTGGCCGAGACCGACGAGGAGGCCGAGCGCCTGTACGCCGAGCACGTGCTGTACTTCTACAACCGCTGCCTGCACGTGTTTCCGGGCTTTGCCGATGCGCCCGGCTATCGCACGGTCAAGACCATCCAGACCGGCGCGCTGTCGCAGTACGCGCCGGCGCGCGGCGGCTACGCCTCGCTCACCTGGAAGGACCTGATCGAGGGTGGCCACGTGATCGCCGGCAGCCCCGAGACCGTGCGCCAGCGCATGGAGGACCTCATCCGCGGGCTGCACGTGGGCAACATCTTCTGCCTGATGCACGTGGGCGACATGCCGGTCGAGAAGTGCATGTACTCCACGCGGCTCTTCGCCGAGAAGGTGATGCCGGCGCTGCGCGGCATGTTCCCCGAGCACGCCGACGACACGCGCTTCTGGTGCAAGCCGGTGGCCCGCCAGGCCGTGCCGGGCACCCTGCCCGACGAGGCCCAGGTGCGCGCGCGGGTGGCCGCGGCCCTTGCGGCGGGCGCGGGTGGCGGTGCAGATGGGAGCGCGGGCGGCGACGCCGCAGGCGCCGGCGCGGGCGAGGGATCGGCCCCTGGCTCGACCGGTGCGGTGGCCGACGCCGCGCGCCCCCGGCCGGTGCCGGCGCGCGCCGAACGCTGACCCGTCTGTCGGAGACCGCCATGAAACTGCGCACCATCGACACCCACCACGTGCCGGTCAGCTACTACGAGGCCGGCAAGGGCGAGCCCCTCGTCTACCTGCATGGCGCGGGCGGGCTGCTGCCCGACGACCCCTTCGTCGCGCGGCTTGCGAAGCACTGGCGCGTGATCGCGCCGCTGCTGCCGGGATACGGGCCGAGCGCCGAGTGCGAGAGCCTGCGCACCATGCTCGACGTCACGCTGCACACCTGGGATGTGGTCGATGCGCTGGGCCTGCGCGACCCGCTGCTGGTGGGGCACTCGATGGGCGGCATGATCGCCGCCGAGATGGCCGCCGTCGCGCCGCACCAGGTCTCGCGGCTGGCGCTGATCGCACCGGCAGGGCTGTGGCTCGACGCCCATCCGATCCCGGACATCTTCGCGCTGCTGCCCTACCAGATGCCCGAGCTGCTCTTTCATGACGTGGAGGCCGGCCGCAAGGCCATGACGGCCGGCGCGCGCATCGACGACCCGGAATGGCTCAAGAGCTACCTGGTCACCAACGCGCGCCAGCTCGGCATGGCCGGCAAGCTGCTCTTCCCCATCCCCGACCGTGGGCTGTCCGAGCGCCTGTACCGCATCCGCGCGCGCACCCTGCTGGTGTGGGGCGAGAGCGATCGGCTGATGGTGCCGGCCTACGCGGGCGCCTGGCAGCAGGCCATCGCCGGCGCGCAGCTGCTGTGGGTGCCGCAAGCCGGCCACCTCGCGCCGCACGAGCGGCCCGTCGCGGTCGCCGACGCGATCGCCACGCTCGCATGAGCCGCATCACGCGGGTGCTGGTCACCGGCTTCGAGCCTTTCGGCGGCGAGACCGTCAACCCCTCATGGGAGGTGGCCCGAGCGCTCGATGGCGAGCTGATCGCCGGCGCGCGGGTGGCGGCGCTGCAGCTGCCCTGCCGCTTTGGCGCGGCGGGTGAGGCGCTCGCGCAGGCCCTGCTGGCGCAGCGGCCCGATGCCGTGATCGCGCTCGGCCAGGCCGCGCGCCGCAGCGACCTCAGCGTGGAGCGGGTGGCAATCAATATCGATGACGCGCCCATCGCCGACAACGGCGGCGATCAGCCCATCGACCGGCCCATCGTCGCGGGCGCGCCCGCGGGCTACTTCAGCAGCCTGCCGATCAAGCGCATCGTGGCGGACATCCGCGCCGCCGGCGTGCCGGCCTCGGTGTCGCAGACCGCGGGCACCTTCGTGTGCAACCACCTCTTCTTCACGCTCGCGCACCTGATCGCCACCCGTCATCCGCAGATGCGCGGCGGCTTCATCCACATGCCGATGCTGCCCGAGCAGGCCGCCGCCTGGGACGGCATGGCCAGCCTCGCGCTCGAGACCATGATCACCGGCGTGCGCGCGGCGGTGGCGGCCACCGTGGCGGGCGAAGGCGACGAGGCGCGCGGCGGCGGCGCGGTGGCCTGAGGGGGGCCGCCGCCGCCCGCTACACACACGCCGCCCGCTACACCCGCACGGCCCGCTACACCCGCACGGCCCGCTACACCCGCACGGCCCGCTACACACGCGCGGCCTGCTATGCCCGCGCCGGCTGCCAGGGCCGCGCTGCCTCCCCGACCCGCGCCGCCTCCCAACCCAGCGCCGCCTGCTTGCGCGGCTCGCCCCAGCGGTAGCGCCCCGGCTCGCCGGTCTCGCGGATCACGCGGTGGCACGGAATCAGCCAGGCCAGCCGATTGGCGGCGAGCGCGCCACCCACCGCCCGCGCCGCGCCCGGGCTGCCGATGCGCCGAGCGAGCTCCCCATAGCCCAGCTGCTCGCCGGGCTGGGTGCGCATCAGCGCCTGCCAGACCCGGATCTGGAAGTTGGTGCCGCGCAGCACCAGATGCAGGCGGCCGCGCTCGGGCAGCTCGGCGAAGACCCGGGCCAACAGCGCGCCCGCGGCCGCGTCGTCGCGCTCGCTATGCGCGCGCGGCCACTGCGCGGCGATCGCGGACACCGCCATCGCCTCGGGCCCGTCGACGAAGGCCAGCTCGCAGATGCCACGCGCCGTCCAGGCGACCAGCGCCCGCCCGAGCGGCGTGGGCCCCAGGCCGAAGCCGATGCGCAAGCCCGCACCGGCCTGCCCCACCTCGCCCGGGGTCATCGCCTCGCAGCTCACCATCAGGTCATGCAGCCGGCTCGCGCTGCCCAGGCCCGCGCGCTCGGAGGTCTCGAGCACATCGGTCGAGCGCGCGAGCTGCTCGCGCGCGTACTCCTTGGTGAGGAACTGCAGGAAACGCTTGGGCGAGATGCCCACCCATTCGGCGAACAGACGCTGCAGGTGAAAGGGGCTCAGGCCGACCGCACCGGCCAGCTCGTCGAGCCCGGGCTGGCTGGCGGCGTGCTCGCGCAGGTGGATGATTGCGCGCGCAACCGTCTCGTAGTGGCGGGCGGCGCGTTCGGTGCTGACGGTGCGCGACATGGCTGGCGTGGCTGACGATGACGAGCCAGTGTGCCCAGCGCCGGCGGGCGGAGCAAACCGGTTCTTGCGCGCCGGGG
>Ga0315904_10009212_pt1 | contig 12940 bp, 18 predicted proteins | sample LakEriMetagenome_6_FD_203529 | JGI IMG/M metagenome (GOLD analysis project Ga0315904, IMG submission 203529) | Freshwater fungal communities from buoy surface, Lake Erie, Ohio, United States - Buoy 12 MA120 | ecosystem: Environmental > Aquatic > Freshwater > Lake | place: USA: Lake Erie, Ohio...
CTACTGCGGAGAGCATCTCGGCCGCTCTGGCACTCTCGATCACGTCATCCCTAAAGCTCTTGGTGGCTCAGCAGACCTTCACAACGTCGTATCCTGCTGTCTTGCTTGTAACTCATCCAAAGGGCACCGAGACTGGCTCACCTGGTTCCGCGCTCAGCCCTTCTGGTCCGCTACGCGCGAATGGGCTATCGCAAACTGGTTACGGCAAAATCAACCAGGCCATCCATAGCAGCGCAGAGCAAACTCCTACATATGCCGCGCACAATTCAAGAATTAGCTTCAAGCTCATGGATCAGTACCTTTAGCTCCATCACATAATTACGCAATCTCGCCGCTAGGTGTATGTGCCTAGCATCACCTGTCTCGAAATACGCACAGTTATGTCGATCAACCGCTGACAAGCACTCCTTGATCAGTGCGTTCCATGGCTCCCTCACCGGAGTATTCCACTCGCGGCGGCTCGCTTCGCCTCTCGTGCAGCCATCACTCGCTTGGCCCACCCTGGTTTATACCCCCGTTGACGGGCGATTGCTTCCAATTCTGACAGCGATTTAGCCGCAGCTTGCTCTCTTTTCTTATCCTTAACCTCCTTTCTCTCTAACGCTGCAGCCTCCCGCATCGTGAACTCCACAAGCTCACCATCAACCTGCTGCGGACCACTACGCTGCACCGTCGTATAAATATGTCCGCACAACGGACACACTGGTGCTGGCTCATGCACACCGAAACACATCGGGCACTGCTTAATCGCCGGTGCATCTTCCTTTTTCTTGCGTTTCTTCTTCGCATCTAACGTCCACTCACGCGCAATCTGTGGCGGACCATGTTCAAATACACAACCCGCATGATCCAAAACCGTACAGTGCGTCTTGCCTGGTGCCAGGCGGAGGCCCCTGCCGATCGCCTGCAGGTAAAACGTCAAGCTCTTCGTGGGGCGAAGAAGAATAATGCATTCAATATTCGGTACATCCACGCCCGCTACCCATAGCTGGGCGTTGCACACAACATCTAACTTTCCTGCACGCAATCCTTCCAGAGCTTGCTTGCGCTCCTCCTTTGTCGACTTGCCCGACACCGAAACCGCTCGATATCCAGCCGCTTTGAATTGATCCGCAACATGCTCTGCGTGACTGATGCTCACGCAAAACGCCACAGCCGGCCTGCCGCTGCACATTTTCCGATAATGCTGCACGGCATCACCCGTAATCGAAGCCTTATCAACCGCCTCCTGTAGTTGCTCCAGGGCATAATCCCCGGCCCTAGTCCGGATGCCGCTTAGCTCTGGCTTGCTGGGGGCGAAATATTTAATCGGCGACAACATGCCATCGCGAATCAGATCAGCAGTGCTACAGGTCGGGATGATGCGATCAAACATCTCGCCCAGTCCGCGCCCATCTAACCTGCATGGCGTACCAGTCAGCCCAAGTATTGGCGGATTCCCGGCAGCAGCCAATACCTGCTTATACGTGTTCGCAACCGCAAGATGACACTCATCAATAATGATCAGCCCAGGCTTAATCGAAAACGATCGCCGCATCGCCGTCTGCACTGAAACCACCTGCACATCGCGGTACATATTGGTTGGCTTGCCAGCCATGATGAAGCCATGCGGTATCTCAGCAGCACGCAACCGAGCTGAGGTGTCATCTAAGATCTCGCGCAAATGCGCCAAAAACCATACGCGATTACCCTTCGCAATCGCAGACTTGATAATCTCAGCGGCCGTAAAAGTCTTCCCTGCTCCGGTCGGAGCGCACAAAATAGGCGCGCGGCAGCCTTCGACATAAGCTGCGCGCACGTCTTGGATCGCTTTGATTTGATGGGGGCGGAGCACTAAACCTCACCTCCCCGCTTAACAAGCTCAGCCCATCTAACTTCTCCAAGGCGTTTCTTGGCGGCGTTCAATGAATTCATCAGGCCGATTAGCTCAGCAGTCGCCCACTCGCCAAGAATTTCAGAGCTGACAGGACGAAACGATCTAATTTGATCGCATAAAGACATTCGCGAATTCTCAAGACACAAAAGCTCAGCCTGCTTCTGAAGAGAGGCGGAGCGAAGCGCAATTAGCTTTTCTTTCTCTCTCTTCTCCTGCTCCGCCTTTTGCCTTAAAACTTCCAATCGCAATCGCTCAGCGCTAATTCGAGCCGCTTCATCCCTACGTGCCTGCTCCTCGAGATCTCTTAAGGCTTTGGCGGCCTCTTCCTCCGCTTTTATCGCAGCCTCCTGCCTTAACCGCTCTTCCCGCTCAATAGCCCACTGCTTAGCACAGCCTTCGTACTCATTTAGGTATACCTTCCACTGCTCAACCTCAGAGACGTATTTGTTCGTATTCCGCCAGATCGCAGCGCCTGCCATCGCGCCACTGTTAATCGATTCAAGCCACGTTGGCACTAGTTGTATTTGACGCAACTCGAGAAACCTGCGGAACCAACTAGAAGGCGATCTCGCGATTTTAGTCGATATTTCGTTCATCTGCATAGCAATAGAATTCACCAAAGCTCGCTTTTCATAAAGCTCAGTAGCAGATAAATACCAACCTTTTGCGCATTCAGGCACGGCAAAATCAGCACCCGAAACAAACTCATAAACTTGAGATGGCGGCACAAAAACACCAGTTCCGTGCAAAACTCCATTACTAAAATTTGGACGAAATATGCCGAAAGGAAAGTCAATGTAGATACGCCTACTGGAAAACTGCCAGCTCAAGCGAGGCCTAGCCCAAGCGAAGCGATAGACATGGCCGCCAACATGATGTATATCAAAATTTTTCATAAAATCTTCGCCTTTCAACATCCACGCCATCTCCCCATAAAACTCCTCGCGCTCTTGAATTGTTTCGGTTGATATCGGACTCGCCTGCACCTCCAAGACGCCACAGGCGCCTTTGACGTCAGCCCGATGCTCGCCCATAAAGACTTCCTGCAGCTCAGGCGGGAACCGATCCTTCCAGCCAATATGCCAATCAGACTCACCATCGCCCCACGAGTCGCATTCTGCGCTGACGTGAGACCAGTGCCACCTGATGATCTCGCCGCACTTGGCGATCACCTCACCGTGACAGCCAGGGCAGAGGCCCCTAAGCCCTGGTGCCGCAGGGGTTCTGGTGCCATCAACAAGGGCGTAGCGCATCGCTGGCGATCGTCGGACTGGCGAGATCATACACAAAGCAGGCACATGCCGCTACCATGGGGCGCGCGTCACAGGCACATCACTTGAAACGAGTCCCCCTCCTCCTCCCACAGGAGATGGTCCAGTGGATCGATTACAAAACAAAAGGCGTTGAAAATCGAACTACCTTCATTCGACGCCTTATAGCCATGGCAATGGAAGGCGACACAAGGGAAGAGGCGGCACCTTGTGACCTCAAAAAACACAACCCTGCGTCTCGTAAATAAAAATGTCAAAACAATTTGATCGCGATGAAGCCCGCGCCTTCATTCGCGCGCTGCGAAAGCCGGCAGCTGCAATCCGCCTGCGCGCCTTCTATCACTCGGAAAATCCAGCCAAACAAAACGACAAAGGCCGTAAAGGCGGGCCTGAACCCTCACTGATTGCGCAATGGCAATCCGAAGGTCGCGGCATTTACGTCGTAATCAACGACGGTGGCGACAAAGACGCTGAAATTACTCAATGCCGGGCTATTTTTTGCGAATGGGACAACAAACCTGTTGAATGGCAGGTAACGGCCTGGCAGGAGTTAGGACTTCCAGAGCCATCCCTTCAGGTTGCTACTGGCGGTAAGTCAATCCACAACTACTGGATTTTCAATGATCCCATCACGCCAGATCAATGGCTGCCGCTCCAGGCCAGGCTCCTTGAATACACACAATCAGACCAAACAATACGCAACCTTGCTCGAGTTCTTCGACTGCCGGGCACTTTCTATGCCGATGCCACAGGCACGCTTACCAACAAAGTCGCCGTCATCCATAATTCAGAAAAGTATTACACTTATGAAGACTTGAACAGTATTATACCCACCGAGGAAATTTATCTAGATCTACAAAAAGCTCAATCTTTTGCTGAATACGAAAAACAAGATATAGCGGAAATCGAGAAAGCTCTCGATTTTATACCAGCAGCAGTACCCAAAACAAAGCAATACCCCTTTTATCGCAATCTTCTCTGGGGACTTATCAAAGCGTGCGAAGAAGCCGGCGGCGGCTCGGAAGATGCCAAGCGCTTAATGAAGCGACATAGCCCACTCTTTGCCGAAATTGATCAGGTTGCAGCATCATCCTTTAACCGCATTAACGCCGCTTCTTTCTGGTATTGGGCGCGAAAACACGGCTACAAGCAACCTAAAAAACACGTTGAGCCCCCTGCTGTTATCAAAGAGGCCAAAACCAATCCATCCTCAGCTGTCAATCTTCCCTTTCGTCCACTCGGCTTCGATCGCGCCATCTATTACTACCTTCCTAAATCCGGCGCTCAAGTTATCTCACTTACCGCTGCACAGCACAACCAATCTCACTTCCTACAGCTCGCAGAACTTGAATGGTGGGCTGATGGCTTCGGCGATGAAAAAGGACGCATCGATTGGACATCGGCCGCTAACGCCGTAATGGGCTCTTGCCTCGCTCAAGGCGTTTACGATCCCACTCGCCTCCGAGGTCGCGGTGCCTGGAGCGACGCCGAACGCTCAATCCTCCATCTCGGCAACCGCCTTGTTATTGACGGCAGCTCCTATCCGATCACAAAACTCCCCACATCCTTTTCCAGTTATTACTTCTACGAAAATTCAAAGGCGATCGACGGACCCGGTTCTGAACTGCTCTCGGATCAGGACGCAGCAAGAATCATTGAACTTGCTCAGGAATTCTCATGGGAGGCTCCCGCCTCCGCTCAGCTACTCCTTGGCTGGATTGTTCTCGCTCCCGTTTGCGGTGCCCTCGACTGGCGACCCCATATCTGGCTGACAGGCTCCGCCGGCACTGGTAAAACCACAATCCTCAAGCTTTTCATAAAGCCACTCCTCGGTGGCATGTACGAAGGCGCTACCGGCGGCACCACCGAAGCCGGGTTGCGCGGTCAGCTCCGCTCAGACGCCATCCCCATCGTCTTTGACGAGCTTGAGCAGAACGAACAAAAGGACAAGCAGATCGTCCAGAACATCCTTGCTCTTGCTCGCATCGCATCCTCCGAAGGCGGAAAGATTTACAAAGGCACCGCAACCGGCGGATCCAACACCTTTGAGATCCGCTCCATGTTCTGCGTCTCGTCCATCAACGTCGCTTTGGTGCAGCGCGCTGATCTGGATCGGTTCTGCGTCTTACCGCTCTCGCGCAACCAAAGACCACGCGAAAACTGGGATGAATTTGAGCAGGCCATCCTTGACGCCTGCACTGAAGCGAACGGCAGACGCTTGATCGCTCGCACCCTTAGGCACATTCCGATAATCCGCAAAAACGCTCGCACTTTCGCCACTGCTCTCGCTCGCAAGTTTGGGCAACGCTTCGGTGACCAGCACGGCACCCTCCTTGCTGGATCCTGGAGCCTTCGCCCGGATTGCTCTAAAGAGGTCTCTTTAGCGGATGCTCAGGCGTGGATTGACGAAATGGACTGGGATGAGCGCGAACGTGACCCATCAGAAGCTGATGAGGTCAAATGCCTCAACCACATCGTTCAGCACCTCATCCCCGTTGGCGGAGGCCGGAAAGTCTCAATTTTGGAACTGATACAAGCGAGGCAGCGGGGGACTCGCGTCATGGACGACGGAAGCCAAGAGGAAATCGCCTCCGTACTCGGTCGCTATGGCATCAAGGTCATGGATGGATGCATCGCTATTTCCAATTCCAGCACCAATCTTCAGGGAATTCTTGCCGCCACGCCTTGGTCGGGTAATGCGTATAAGCAGGCTCTTAAGCGAATTCCTGGCGCGACGGGATCGAGCGGGACAATCCGTTTTGCCGGATGCGGTGCAACGAGAGCAACATTGGTCCCATTTGAGACTGATGAGGCAGTGTGACGGCGGGTGTGACGCTGAGATCCCTTCCACTGGAACGTTTGTGACGGAATCGCCCCTGTGTGACGTTGTGACAGGCGTGACGCAGGGTGTGACGCTGAGATCCCTTGCGGCGCAACGTTTGTGACGGATGTGACGTTTGTGACGTTTTTCCAGGATCCATATCCATTTATATGGGCGTGTATACGGAGAGAGACACCCCTCTTCTTCTTCTTATCTATCTATACATAGATATATGTCACATCGTCACAACTCTTGCGCTGGAAGGGATCTCGGCGTGACGCAAGCGTCACACGAGCGTCACAACGTCACACGGCCTTGGAATTGTGTTTTTGCCCCCCCCCAACCGGGGAAGGCCGCGCGCGCAACCTCGCCTACGCTGGTGGCCATGGCCCGCTCCATCGAATTCGACGCCGAGCGCCTTATCGGGCAGCTCAACGTGCTGCAGAAGGTTCAGCTCCCGTATGCCGGTAACCAGGCGCTGAAGGAGCTGGGCTTCAAGATGCGCGGCGAGCTGGCGCAGTACATGGCGGACGTGTTCGATAACCCGGTGCCGTTCACGCTGCGTTCGCCGCGTTATGCCGTCGATGGCCTGACGCTGACCGTGCGCATCTCGACCGATGGCGCCAAGGGTCAGGATCCTGCGCGCTACCTGTACCCCGTCAGCACCGAGGACGGGCGTGGCGGCAAGCCTGCGTACATCACGCGCTTCACGAAGGCCGTAAGGGGCATGGGTGTGGTGGATTCGAGCTACTACGCGATCCCGTACCTGCAGGGTCGTGGGGTGCGGAAGAACGCTTACGGGAACATGACGCCCGGTCAGTACCAGCAGGTGCTGGCTGGGCTGAAGGCTGAGAACGGCCGCACTGGCGGGAAGCGCGGTTCGAGCTGGCGGTATTTCTCCGTGCCAGATCAGCGCGGGTCGGGTCGGGGTCGTGGCGGGAACTTGAAACCGGGCATCTACCGCGCGAAATCGAACGATCTGCAGATGCTGTTCGGGTACGCGCGTAAGCACCCGACAGTGCCTGCGGTGTTTGACTTTGCAGGGACGGTGGAGCGGAAGTCGCAGGAGCTGCTGCCGTCGCTGCTGTCGAAGGCGCTGGCGAGGGCGCTGGGTTGAGGGCTGGCAGCGTGGCGAATTATGCGCTACGCTGACCGGGTTATCGCTTAACGGTTATGTCCGTTTCTTCGCTTAGGGCCGAGGTCAGGCGTGCTGACGCGGCTTACAGGGCTGGTATGCCGGTGATGACTGATGCCGCGTTCGATGCGTTGGTCGAGGAGCTGCGTGCTGTAGCGCCACATGCACCGGAGCTGCTGGTGCCGGGTGGTGGCCGTGCGCTGCTGTCGCTCGATAACGGGCCGCTGGAGGAGTGGTGGCCTGGTTGCGCGGTGGTTGTGCAGCCGAAGGTGGATGGCGCGAGTGTGGCGCTGCGGTATGTGGGTGGGCGGCTTGCTGCTGGGTGGACTCGGAGCGGAATTGATTGCACCGAGGTGGTGCGGAATGTGGTGCCTCAGCAGGTGATGGTGCTGGACGAGTTCGAGGTGCGCGGTGAGCTGTGGGGGCTTGATGGCCGCCAGAGCACGCCAGCTTCGGCTCTGAGGCGCGGCGAGGCCGTGTCCGGTGGTCTGGCCTATGCAGCGTTCGGAGGTGCCTTCCAGGAGCGCACAGAGGTTGATGCGATGGCATGGCTTGGTGATTTGGGGTTTAGCTGCGTGGATTCGCTGCTCTGCACGCGGTTGGAGGAGGTGCAGAAGGTGCATGCGCTGTGGAGGGCGGGGAAGCTGTGGGATCGCCCGTGGCCGACTGATGGCGTAGTGGCGAAGGTGATCGACCGCGACGTGCAGTTCCAGATGGGTGAGTCCTCGAAGGCGCCGCGTTGGGCGCTGGCGGTGAAGTGATGCGTGGACTGATGGGCGCACTGGCGGCGGCGATTGCGCTGCTGCCGGCGGGGGCTGAGGCGCGGCCGGTAATCGGGACCGTGTACGACCCTTGGTTTTCGGGGCGGCCGCAGTACTGCGGCGGTACGTACCAGCACTGGGGCATCAGCGCCGCGCACCCGTGGCTGCCCTGTGGTACGCGAGTGACTGTGCGCCATCGGGGCCGCGTGCTTGTGGTGCCGATCAAAGACAGGTGCGAGTGCAATTCGATTGACCTGTCAGCAGGCGCTGCTGCGGCGCTTGGAGTGCCGCTTGACGGCATTGCGACAGTTCATATCTCATATTGAGACTTACTGCGCCGGAATGAGTCTCAATGAGACTGACCGCATGGGTTGACGCCTCCGCGAAATCCATGGCATAATTCACGGCATGGGGCACGAGCCCCGCTTACCGCTTATCTCTTGATCCGATGCTTGACCGCAATCAAATCATCGAAGCCCTGAAGGACGGCAAGATTTTTGTGGCTTACTGCGCCGAGGATGACTTCTGGCGCACCTGGCAATACGACGCAGCCGATGGCGATGTCATGGGATGTCGCGGTTGGGGCAAGGTCGGGCGCGACGCTGACTTCACGGGGCTCGAGCTTGCCGCCTGCGAAATCATTACCTGTATGAAAAGCGACCGTTTCCGTACCAACTGATGAAACTGATCACCCGTCACACCCGTGCTCCCAAGGCGGGAGCATTCATTCGCTGCCCTTATTGCCAAGGTGTCAGCCGCGTTACGCATTTCTGCTGGAGCGCGCTTAGTTGCGAGCACTGCGGCGAGATGGTGGCGAAGGATCGCTGGGCTTACTGCAGCCGCTCCGAGGTGGCACCAGCCGAGATCTTGCGCGCTGGTGCTGCCGTCACCCTGCGCGATGGCGATGAGTGGTGCATGTGGATTCCTGATCGCGATCGCGTGATTTCGATGTACGGCACTGGTGGCAGCCGCTCAACGATGCGCAACCGCGTCGAGGGTCGTATTCAGGTGACGCCTGACGTTGCGTTACGTCAGGTACAGACACATCTTGAATATGGATGGAAACTGGATGCACGCGGCAGGAAGGAGGTGGGGCTGTGAGCACTGGATCGAAGTCGCTCAGGCTGGCTGATCAGCTCGTGCGTGAGCCATGGGCGTGGCCTGGTGGTTACCCGTTGCATGCGGTGATGGATGACGGCAGCGTGATCTGCCGGCTTTGCGCGGAAGAGGAGCGGGAGTGGATTGCGCTGACTGATGGGCGGGATGGGTGGTGTGTGGTGCGGCTTGAGGCGAATTGGGAGGGCGAGTGCATGTGTTGCGATTGCTGCGGCAGATGGATTGAGGCGGCTTATGGGCGGGAGGACTAAGAACTCGCGGCCTGCCGCTTTTTATGGCCAAGAACTTTGGCGGGCTCGGTTTTTAAGGGACCCGCGCATACTCGGTTTTTAATACATATGCGTGCATATGTTTTTACGCATGTGTGTTTTTGCATGAGCCTGGGCCTCTTTGCCATCTATCACAGCGATTCTCAATAAGCCCCACTATTGAGAACGCCTGTTGATTCTCAGTTGCAGCCGCTATTGAGAATCACCTGGCACCTTACTTGATTCTCAATAGCCCGGCCAGGGTTCTCAATAAAGTCGCTCGATTAGTTCTGCTTATTCGTGCTTGATTTCGGTCGTAAGCGGCTCGAAATCGGTTAATGTCGTGTTCATGCGGCGCCGAGCCGCTTTGCACTTACCACTTATGACGACCTCTTACTCGTGCCCTGCTAAGCCAGCGGCAAATCCACTGCCAGAGCAATTCTTTGATTTTGCGTTTGATCAGCTCACTTGGCAGAGCGTTGAAGAGCATTTGGGGCTGGATAGTCGCTGGACTATTGCCCAAAGTGGTCCATGGCTGCTCACTGCCAAATGCGTTACAGATTGCGATTCAAAGCTTGATGATTGGACCTCAGAGGAGGATTCACCGGAACTGTATGAAAAGGTTCGTGCGGGCAACCTGTATCACGTTGGCTTAATTGTTGAGATCGACGTTAATGGCATGTTGTTGGCGCATGATTCTATTTGGTCGGTTACTGTTGATTGGACTGATCACGCAACAACTCGTGAATCTTACGAGTATTTGCTGACCTTGATTAAGGGGCTGACTGCTTCTAATTTGGCTTCAATTCCTGTTTATCTTGATCGCAAGATTCAGGATTTACAGCACGCTGCACACGTCTTTACTGGACTTGAGCAGCCTTATCACCGTTCTGTTCACTTTTGATCCAATGATTAACACTGATTCACTGTTTATTGTTTGCACTGAAAGCGGAACCGTTCTGCCACTACATAGTGCATACATTGTCGATTTGTCTGATGCGCCTCTTGAGTTTGGCGCCGACGATTCATTGACTATTGACTACACCGAAACCAACGGCAAACCACTTATTCAGGAGCTGGGATTGTGAAAGAAGTTATCTACAAAGAAATCGTTGAAATCGACGGCCAACAGTATGTCGTTACTTCTTGCGACTACTCAGAATCTATTGATGAATTGATCCGCGATGAGGTGATCGAACACGATAGTCAGTCGATCATTGATCACATTATTGATGACATTGTTAATCAGGACTGAAATGGCAACCCTAGCTTCATCAACACTTCGCACCGCTCTGGTGGACTATCGCGCAGAACTGCTGCGTATGACTGCAAAGCGCCCCGAAATCTTTGGCGCTTATCACCATCAACTGATCGCTGAAATTGATGATGTATTGCTCGAAATTGAGGGCAACATCACCTCAGTCTCAATCATGCCTCTTGCCTGCAAAGCATGAATGACTATTGCAAACAGATCGAGCCGGTTCTTGATCTTTACGGTTCAATCACTGGCTTAGGTGCATCCGACCTTGATGATGCAGTGGTTGCAGATTTGATTGCAGATTTGCATCACTGGTGTGATCTTCAGGGTTGGGATTTTGATTCTCTTCTTATTCGTGCTAATTCACACTACACCGCAGAACAATGACCACTACCGTTCAGCTCACGGATCGCTTACCCGAAATCATCGAATCCACTTGGGATGATGTAGTCGAGCTGCTTAAAACGTATTTCATCGAACACGGCAGCTCGGATGATTTTCCTTGCCTGCACAATGATCTGGACTATAGCGGCGCCGTTCATGAATTGATCGACAGTGCAGTTCCGATTTACAACGCAGAATTAAGCGAGCTGGCTTATTTCCATCATGATGCTGCGATGGCCGCCCTGGTACAGCGGTTCGGCTTAGATGCTGCGACTGGTGATTGGCCCAGCGGACCTTTTATGGCTGGATTGTATTGCTTAATCGAAGAAGGAATCAACGAAAAGTGGCACGAAGAAGCGGAAGATCTTTGGGATTCATGGATGGAAGAGTTGGACTCGAACGAAATGCGCAAGCTTGCAATCGAGCGTGTAAAACAAAAGGGACTCGAATAGGGTCGGTTTTTATTAGGAACTCTGAGAGGTCGGTTTTTATAGTGTTTTTTTCGGCGTTCGGCTCACACACAAGGGCCGGGCGTTTTTTATTGCGTGCGCGTGGAGCGTGTTCCCCTGTTGATTCTCATTTGCAAAAGTTATTGATTCTCAATAAGGGCGCCAGTTGAGAATCAATAGCGAGCCTAGTTGATTCTCAATAGCCTGGCGCTTATTGAGAACCCGCTAGTACGTCCGCACTGTAGTACATCTGCTCAAAAGTAGTACGGCTGGCCTATCGCCATTTGCGACCAAATGGCCTAATGTCTTGGGCATGGGAGGCGAGCACTCCCACCTACCGTTTGCTTTTGTCGTTATGTTTGGTGTTTTCGTTTGGTCTGGGATCCGTCAGGGCTGGGAGCTTTGCTGCACTCCCAGAGACTCCCGCCCAGCGGCTGAATCGTTCCACTATTGGGTAACAAAGGTGCGAGGCGATCGGCGCACCTTTAAGGTCCTCCCTATTGAGGCTTGAGGCTATGTCTTTCTATCAGTTCTCAAACGATGCGGGAGAGGCCTACGGGTCTTGTGAGGTGTTCTGCTGGGATCGTTTTGATTGTCAGGATGCTGGCTTGATTGAGCGCGATCCTGGCAGCGCTACAGGTTGGGTTTGTTTTGAGTTTGGGATAGGCGGAACATTCAGAATCGAGACTGAGCCCGAGCACTGGGAGGGATGGTATTGGCAGGCCTGCCATCCCGGATGTTTGCCGGACGGGGATCCTATGGGTCCGTTTGAGTCTGAATCGGACGCTATGTCTGACGCTAACTGTATTTGAACCTTTGCACCTTTAAGCTAATGTCTGACACAATCAACCTTTGCACCTGTAACTTAGACGGGTCCACAATCAACCTAGAAGAACACATTAGGGAGACTTTAGGAAAGCCGATTAAGTTACCAGAGGCTATCAGTAGCCTATTAGAAGAACATTGGGCAAATAGTGAAGAAGTGGAACCCAATCTCCTTTCATTGTTTGAGTTAATGACCGGTTCAGAGTATCAGCAGGTATGGAGAGACAACACCTACAATTCAGAGAATGACCTGGACTCATTTGCGGTCGTTACAGTCTACGCCGATATATCCTGTCCTGATTGGTGTTGGCGGCGTGATGTATTTGTAGCGGTTGAAATAGGCGCGGGAGGCGATCCCCGTTATAGTTCATACGCTTCCGCCAGAATCTACAGACTAGAGGACGGATGTATCGGTGACACGGGCTTTTTAGAGTGGCGTCTAGGCTATTGGTGTGAACCTATCAGCGATCGCTACGATGAGACCTTAATTGATTCGATCAACGATAGATTAGGTTGCGGCTGGTCAAGCTACCCATACGGGGAGTTGGAATCATTCCTAGAGTCGGCTCCCATTTGGTCAGAATCTAGGAAAGCTTTTATCGGGAAACTGGAGGGGATCCCCTTCCCCGTTCGGATTCTTCCCCAACCTCCCGCCTACTGATCAGAGCCCATAGATTCAGAGCCCGCCAGTAGGCGGGCTTTTAATTTGGCCGCCAGGCGAGAACGATTCCCATTCTCATTCTCTTATCGGGTCGCGGGTCCCTCTGGCGCTAGGGACGTGCGAGGTTATTCGAAT
>Ga0315904_10009213_pt1 | contig 12940 bp, 10 predicted proteins | sample LakEriMetagenome_6_FD_203529 | JGI IMG/M metagenome (GOLD analysis project Ga0315904, IMG submission 203529) | Freshwater fungal communities from buoy surface, Lake Erie, Ohio, United States - Buoy 12 MA120 | ecosystem: Environmental > Aquatic > Freshwater > Lake | place: USA: Lake Erie, Ohio...
CAAACGCCCCGCTGGCGGTGCGTCGCCGCTACGTGCTGCGCGCGCTGCCCTGGCTGCGCGAGTTCGTTCGGGCGTCCGACGACGCGAGCGTGCGCCAGGTGGCCGGCGCGCTGCTCGAGATCCTCGCGCCCACCCTGCCCGCCTGGCGCCAGGTGCTCGACGAGATCGGCGCCAACGACCTGCTGCGCGCCACCGGCCAGCTGCACCTGTACACCTCGCACCAGCATCTGGCCGCCGACGCCTACGCCTGGCGGCTGCGCGAGGCGCTGGGCGTGCGCGGCGAGCGCCTGGAGGGCGCAGCGCTCGCCGAGCGCCAGCCCGGAGTGGCCGCGACCTACCCCATCGGCATGTTCCTCGCCGACAGCGCCTCGATCCTCGACCCGCACGGCCTGTGCCTGCGGCTGGCCGACGCGCTGGCGCGCCGCGGCGTGCGCTTCGTGCACGAGCCGGTGCGGGCGCTGCGCGCCGACGGCACCCTCGAGGCGGCAGGCCGCAGCTGGCCGGCCGGCGCCTGCGTGCTGGCCGCTGGCGCCTGGTCGGCCAGCCTGCTGCAGGGCTTGGGCGTGCGCGTGCCGCTCGAATCGCAGCGCGGCTACCACCTGCAGCTGGCCGGCCACGAGGTGGCCCCGGGCGTGACCCTGCGCTGCCAGGTGGTGCCCGCCGACACCAAGGTGTTCATCGTGCCGATGCGCGAGGGCGTGCGCTGCGGGGGCACTGTCGAGTTCGCCGGCCTGCGGGCCGCACCCGCACCACGCCGCTTCGCGCTGCTGCGCTCGAGCCTCGCGCGGGTCTTCCCCGGGATGCCGGCGCAGCCACCGGGCGAGGTCCGCGAGTGGATGGGCCATCGCCCCTGCCTGCCCGACACCCTGCCCGTGCTGGGCCCGCTGCCCGGCCTGCCTGCGGTCTGGACCGCCTTCGGCCATGGCCACCTCGGGCTCACGATGTCGGCCGTCACCGGCCAGTGGATCGCGCAGGCTCTGGCGGGCCGGGCGCCGCCGGCGCTGGCCCGCTTCTCGGCCACCCGTCCGACCTTGCGCGCCCGGCTGCCGGCGCACGCCTGATGCCTGCCGCCGCCGTGTCGCGCGAGCGACGCCCTCACCCCGCCTACGCCAGGAGACCCCGATGAGCCCCTCGCCCGAACCGGTCGTCATCGACACCGGCACCGATCAGCTGCTTTGCGAGATCCGCGACGGCGTCGCGCTGATCACCCTGAACCGCCCGCAAGCGCGCAACGCGCTGTCCGATCAGCTCTCGCCCGCGCTGCGCCGCATGATCCGCGCCTGCGGCGACGACGACAGGGTCGGCGCGCTGCTGCTCACCGGGGCGGGAACGGCCTTTTGCGCGGGCGGCGACGTCAAGGGCATGGGTGACAACAGCAGCAAGAAGGACTGGAGCGACGAGGCGCGCATCTCCGACCTGATCGAGCGCGAACGCCTGCTCACCGGCGCGCTGGTGGGGCTGCGCAAACCCACCGTCGCCGCGCTGCCCGGGGCCGCGGCCGGGGCGGGCCTGGCCATCGCGCTGGCCTGCGACGTGCGCATCGCCGCCGAATCGGCCTTCGTCAGCGCCGGCTACGCGCGCATCGGGCTGCCCGGCGACTACGGCATCGCCTGGCTGCTCACGCGGGCGGTCGGCTCGCCGATGGCCCGCCAGCTGATGTTCAGCTCCGAACGGGTCGATGCCGCCCGCGCCGAGCGCATCGGCCTGTTCAACCGCGTGGTGCCCGATGCCACCCTGCATGAGGAAGCCCACGCCTTCGCGCGCGCGCTGGCCGCCGGCCCGCGGCTGGCGCTCGCGGCGATGAAGGACAACCTCGACGAGGCGCTGCGCATCGACTTCGACGCGGCGCTGGTGCAGGAGGCGCGGCGCCTGGTGGCGGCCTCGCGCAGCGACGACCACCGCGAGGCGGTGCGCGCCTTCGTCGAGAAACGACCGCCGGTCTTCAAAGGACGCTGACACCATGGAACTTCCCGCCACCATCGCCCCCCTGCGCCCGGCCGCCACCCTGGTCGTGATGCGCGATGCGCCCGCCGGCCTCGAGGTGCTGCTGCTGCGGCGCGCCGAGCGCGGCGACCACAGCAGCGGCGCCTGGGTCTTTCCGGGCGGCGTGCTCGACGCGCGCGACCGCGAAGGTCACCGCCACTGCGGCGCGCTCGACGACAGCGCCGCGAGCCGGCTGCTCGGGGTCGCCGACGGCGCGCTCGATTACTACGTGGCGGCGCTGCGTGAGTGCTTCGAGGAGGCCGGGCTGCTGCTCGCCTACCGGCCCGACGGCAGCCTGGTGCGCTTCGACGACGAGGGCGGCCAGGCGATGCGCGCCTGGCGCTCGAAACTGCACGCCGGCGAGGTGTCGATGGCGCAGTTCTGCGCGCACTTCGGGCTTACGCTGGCCACCGATCGCATTGCCTACTACACCCGATGGGTGACGCCGGCGATCCGCGCCAAGCGCTGGGACACGCGCTTTTTCTTCGCCGAGGCGCCGCAGGCCCAGGAGTCGGCTCACGACGAGGTCGAGCTCGTCGAGCAGCTGTGGCTGACGCCCGCCGAGGCCATCCGCCGCGGCGATGCCCTGAAGCTGCTCGGGCCCACCCGCGTCACCCTCGAGACGCTGGCCCGCTTCGAGCGCGCGCAGCACATGCTCGAGCATGCGCGCGCGCCCCGCAACGTCGCGCTGCCCGCGCCGCGGATCGCCGACGGGCCGCACGGCATGATGCCGGTGCCGGCCGATCATCCCTCATGGGCCGAGGTCGGCCACCTCGATCCGCTGGGCCACGGCCACGCGCGTTACGCGATCGAGCCCGGTCGGCCGGTGCGCCTGTCGCCGCACGTGATCCGCGTGACGGCGCCCAACCCGGGCATGATGACCGGACCGGGCACGAACAGCTATCTGGTGGGCGGCGGCGTCGGCAACCGCTGGGCGGTCATCGACCCGGGGCCCGACCTGCCGGTGCACGTCGAGGCGCTGATCGCCGCCGCGCCGGGCCCGATCACCACCATCGTGGTCACGCACACCCATCCCGACCACTCGCCGGCGGCGGCCAGCCTGGCCGCGCGCACCGGCGCGCCGGTGCTCGGGCGCATCGCCGATCACCCCGGCAACCAGGATCCGGGCTTCGCGCCGGCGCGCCAGCTGGTCGACGGCGAGCGGCTGACGATCGATGCGGGCGTCACGCTGCGCACGATCCACACGCCCGGCCATGCGTCCAACCACCTGTGCTACCTGCTCGAGGAGGAGGCCACGCTGTTCACCGGCGACCACCTGATGGGCGCCTCCACGGTGGTCATCGGCCCGCCCGACGGCGACATGAGCGCCTACCTCGACTCGCTGCGCGCGCTGCTGCCGCTGCCGCTGACGTGGCTGGCCCCGGGGCACGGCTTCCTGATGGCGCAGCCGCACAGGATCATCGAGGGCATCGTGCGCCACCGGCTGGCGCGCGAGGCCAAGGTGGTCGCCGCGCTCGAGGCGCTGGGCCCGGCCGACCTGCCCGCGCTGCTCGCGCGGGTCTACGACGACGTGCGCCCCGAACTGCATCCGGTGGCGGCCCGCTCGCTGAGCGCCCATCTGATCAAGCTGCGGCGCGACGGGCGCGCCCGGATCGAAGGCGAGCGCTGGAGCGCGCTGGCAGCGTCCTGAGGGCCCTCGCGTCGCCACGCCAGGGCCCTGCACGGGCGGCGCAAGGTTCAGCCACGACGCACGACGCAGCAACCGCGGGCTCCCGGGTTTTCCGGAATCCACTTCTGCAACACCCGGAAGCCTGCGTGGCATTGCCGGCAACGGACGGCGTGGGCACTATCCTGCCGTCCGGGAGCATCCCAACTCCGGATCCCAGACCACCCAGGAGACACACTGATGAGAACATTCAAGAAACTGCTCGTTGCGGCCAGCTTCTCGGTCGCCGCTGCCGGTCTGTCGACCAGCGCACACGCCACCGAAACCTGGAAGCTCGGCACCGCCGCCATGCAGGGCACGGTGCTCTATGACATCGTGATGAAGTTCATCAACGACTTCAACGCGGCAGCCGGCGGCGAACTGAAGCTCGAATACCAGAACGTCCCCAACGAGCAGGAGATGCACCAGCAGGTGGTGCGCGGCCGTCTGCAGGCCGGCGCGTCGTCCTTCGCCGGTGGCGCCATCACCGTGCCCGAGGGCGCGGTCTTCAACGCCCCCTACATCTGGAAGAACGAGGAGGAGCGCGTCTGGGTGACCGACAACCACGGCGTGCCGGTCATGAAGAAGCTCTATGCCGAGAAGGGCCTTGAGCTGCTGCTGGTGGCCGACGTGGGCTGGAACGACATGGTCTGCAAGACCGCCTGCCTGACCCCGGACAGCATCAAGGGCCGCAAGATGCGCGTGTCGCCCTCGCCGGCCTCCCGCGTGGTCTTCAAGCAGCTTGGCGCCAACGGCGTCCAGATGCCGCTGAGCGAACTGTGGCCGGGCCTGCAGAGCGGCCTGGTCGAAGGCGCCGACCTGCCCTTCCTGTTCTACGTGACCACGCCGGCCGCCCAGAGCGCGCCGCACTACGTCGTCACCCGGCACTACCACCATCCGTCCACCTTCATCATGAACAAGGCGCTCTTCGCCGGCGCTGCGTGAAAAGCTCCTGAAGGCGCTGCCCGACGTCACCTGGGCGCGCAAGCAGGTGGCCGACACCGAGAAGCCCAAGATGGAGGAGTTCCGTCGCAAGGGTGGCTTCGTGCACGAGCTCACCGCCGAGCAGCGCGAGGCCTGGGCCAAGGTCATCCGTCCGGGTCAGGCCGAGCTGGTCGGTGCGATCGGCGGCAAGGCTCAGACCGTCTACGACGCGATCGTCGAGGGCAAGAAGGCCTGGTCGACCAAGTTCGAGAAGAAGTGATGACACCGGCCGGGCCGCCACGGCGGCCCGGTCCGGGCGGGACGGGGAACGCCTCCTCGCCCCATGCATCGACGGCCCTTCGGGGCCGTTTTCATTGGGTCGCGGGGAGCCCCTCGACGATCTCAGCCAACGGCGCGCCGATGCCGCGGCAGCCCCAGCGACAGCGCGATGCCCAGCACATTGCCCGCGGCGGCAATGAGAACCGCCGTCCCGTAGCCCTGGGTGCGGTCATAGAGCCAGCCCGCCAGCACCGGCAGACTGATGGCGGCCACGCACCACGCGATGTAGAGCTGGCTGGCCACGCGCCCGAAGGCGTTACGGCTCCAGTAGCCGCCGATGGCGCCCGCGGTGATGCCCGAGATGAAGCCGTAGCCCATGCCGATCATGATCAGCGCCGGCACAGCGACCGCGGGCCCGGGCCACAGCGTGAGCAGCACCGCACCGCACAGGGAAAAGGCGTGCGCGCCCGCGGCCACGTGCGGCACCGCGTAGCGGTCGACCAGCCAGCCACCGCCGATGCGCGCGGCCGCGATGAAGCCGGTGATGACCGAGGTGCCGCCCAGAGCCAGCACGCTGCCCGCGCCGTAGGCGGCGATGATGCCGGCCGCCTGGCTCATCACGGTAAGCCCCGCGGCGGCCGCCAGGAAGAACACGGCGAACAGCCGGAAGAAGAGTGGCCAGCGCCGATCGACATCGCCACCGGCCTCCGGCGAGGCGTCGTGCATGCGGATGTCGGCGATCCGGAACAGGAACGCGGTCAGGAAGCAGGCGAGCAGCACCGTGAGCGCGAGCGCGAGCAGCGTCTCGCGCAGCCCCCAGGCCGTGATCGCCCAGCCGAAGAGCGGCGCGCCGATCATCGCGCCCAGGGGATACAGCCCGATCACGTAGCCGTTGACCAGCCCGATACGGCTGCGCACCGTCTGGTTGACGCCCTGCTGCACCAGGATGAAGCCCGCCCCGCCGCCGATGCCGAACAGCAGCCCGTAGCCGATCATCAGTTCGACGAAACCGCTGGCAAAGGCGGTGATGACCAGACCCGCCGCGCTGCCCACCCCACCCGCCGCCGCGATCAGCACCGGCGAGAAGCGCCGGTACAGCCAGGGCGTGAGGTTCATCCAGAGCGTGAGGCTGCACGCCGCCAGACCAAAGACGAAGCTCATCTCGGCCCGGGTCACGCCCAGCGCCGACTCCATCGGCTTGAGGAACACGCTGAACGCGTAGATCGTGCCGAAGGGCAGGTTCATCGCGGTGGCCGCCGCGATCGCGGCGGCCGAGCGCGCGGCGGGGCTCAGGCTCATTCGGGCTGGATGCCCGCGTCGCGGATGCTCTTGCCCCAGGCGGCGTGCTGCTCGACGGTGAAGCGGCGGAAGTCCTCGTTGGACATCGGCTGGGGCTCCAGGCCCATGCCGATCATCTTCTCGCGCACCGCCGGCGTGGCGAGCGCCCGGTTGGCCGCGGCGTGCAGCGTCTGGACGATGGCCGGCGGCATGCCTGCCGGGCCGACCAGCCCGCCCCAGACCGTGAAGGTGAAGCCCGGCACGGTTTCACCGACCGGCGGCAGATCGGGCAGCAGCGGCGAGCGCACGTCGGCCTGCACCCCGAGCATCTTGAGCTTGCCCGCCTTCAGGAAGCTCTGCAGCGCGGCGAGGTCGACGAACATGAACTCGATCTGGCCGCCCGACATGTCGGTCATGGCCGGCGGCGTGCTCTTGTAGGGCACGGGCTGTGCATCGATCTTGCCGTACTTCACGAAGTGCGCGCCCGCCACCTGCCCGGTGGAGTTGCCATAGCCGTAGGAGAACTTGCCGGGATTGGCGCGCACGTGCGCGATCAGTTCGGCCGGCGTCTTCACCGGCGAGTCGGCCTTGACGGCCAGCACGAACAGGAAGGTATTGATCCGCGCGATCGGCGTGAAGTCCTTGAGCGGGTCGTAGCGCAGCTTGCGAAACAGGTGCGGGTTGGCCGAGTGCGCGGTGTTGGTGGTCATCATCACCGTGTAGCCATCGGGCGGCGCCGAGGCGGTGGCCTCGGCGGCGATCTGGCTGGAAGCACCCGGTTTGTTGTCGACGATGAAGGTGGTGCCGAGAATACGGCCCATCTCGTCGGTGACCATGCGGGTGAGCAGATCGGTGCCGCTGCCGATGGCGAAGGGCACCACCACGCGGATGGGCTTGGCCGGATAGGGTTGCGCCGACGCCGAGCCGGCAGCGGCGGCGAGCAGGCAGGCGGCAAGGCCGCGCCAGAATCGGGGTGTCATGGGGTGTCTCCTGGTGTTTCGCGGGTCTGAAGGCGCCCGCAGCCGCATTGTGCGGGATGCGGGGCGCCCGGAAGGCTCAGTACGACTTGGGCAGCCCGAGCACCCGCTCGGCGATGTAGCACATGACGAGCTGCGGGCTGATCGGCGCGATGCGCGGGATCATCACCTCGCGCAGGTAGCGCTCGACGTGGTACTCGCGGGCATAGCCGAAGCCGCCGTGGGTCATGACGGCCTGCTGGCAGGCATTGAAGCCGGCCTCGCCGGCGAGGTACTTGGCGGCATTGGCGGCCGCGCCGCAGGGCAGGTTGTTGTCGTACTGCCAGGCCGCCGACAGCGTCATGAGCCAGGCCGCCTCGAGCTCCATCCAGTTCACCGCGAGCGGATGCTGGATGGCCTGGTTCTGGCCGATCGGGCGGTTGAAGACCACGCGGTCCTTGGCGTACTGCGTGGCGCGGCGCAGCGCCGCGTGGCCCAGGCCGATCGCCTCGGCGGCGATCATCACGCGCTCGGGGTTCATGCCGTGCAGGATGTACTCGAAGCCCTTGCCCTCCTCGCCGATGCGATCTTCCACCGGCACCTCGAAGCCCTCGATGAAGAGCTCGTTGGAGTCGATGGGCTTGCGGCCCATCTTGTCGATCTCGCGCGCGGTGATGCGGGTACGGTCGAAGTCGGTGTAGAAAAGGCTCAGGCCCTCGGTGGGCTTGCGCACCTCCTCCAGCGGCGTGGTGCGCGCGAGCAGCAGCATCTTGTCGGCCACCTGCGCGGTCGAGATCCACACCTTGTGGCCGTCGACCACGTAGCGGTCGCCCTTGCGCACCGCGCGGGTCTTGAGCTGCGTGGTGTTCAGGCCGGTGTTGGGCTCGGTCACGGCGAAGCAGGCCTTCTGGCGGCCCTGCACCATGGGGGGCAGCATCCGCAGCTTCTGCTCGTGCGTGCCGAAGACCACCACCGGGTTCAGGCCGAAGATGTTGATGTGCACCGCCGAGGCGCCCGACATGCCGGCGCCCGACTCGCTGATGGCCCGCGCCACCAGGCAGGCCTCGACCACGCCCAGGCCCGAGCCCCCGTAGGCTTCGGGCGTGCACACGCCCAGCCAGCCGGCCTCGGCCAGCGCGTGGTAGAGCTCGTGGGGGAACCCGCCCTCCTGGTCCTTCCTCGACCAGTAGGCGTCGTCGAAGCGTTCGCAGATGCGGGTTACCGACTCGCGGATAGCTTCCTGTTCGGGGGTGAGGGCGAAGTCCATGGCGTGCGTCTCTGAGGATCGTGAACGGATGGGCGCGTGGCCCGAACCTCGATTGTCCGGGGCGCCGGCCGGCGAGACCACGGCCGCAGGGGTCTTTCGAGACGATCGCCTGCCCGCCCCGCCCCCGCGCAATGCCCTCGGCCGCGCGCGCCGCCCCTACCCGCCCGGGCGCCGGCGCGGCTATCCTTGCCCCCCTGCCCCCTCCCAGGAGATCCGCCATGTTCGAAGCGACCATCGCCGGCAGCCTGCCCAAGCCGGGCTGGCTGGCCGAAACCCACCGCCTGTGGCCGCGCTGGCGCGAGCAGGGCGAGGAGCTCGCCAAGGCCAAGGCCGACGCAACGCTGCTGTGGCTCAAGCTCCAGGAAGACGCCGGGCTGGCCGTCGTCGGTGACGGCGAGCAGTCGCGCCAGCACTTCGTCCACGGATTTCTCGAGGCTGTCGAGGGCATCGACTTCGAGAACAAGGTGCCGATGGGCATCCGCAACAACCGCTACGAGGCGATGGTGCCCCAGGTGGTGGGCCCGCTGCGCCTGAAGGGCCGGGTCCATCAGGCCGAGGCCCGTCTGGCGCGCGCGCACACCGCCCGCCGGCTCAAGTTCACGCTGCCCGGCCCCATGACCATCATCGATACGGTGGCCGACCGCCACTACGGCGATCGCGTGCGCATGGCCATGGCCTTCGCCGACCTGCTCAACCAGGAGGCGCGCGGCCTGCAGGCCGACGGCGTCGACGTGATCCAGTTCGACGAACCCGCCTTCAACGTGTTCACCGACGACGTGCTGGCCTGGGGCGTCGAGGCCCTGCACCGCGCCATCGACGGCCTCACCTGCACGACCGCCGTGCACATCTGCTACGGCTACGGCATCCAGGCGAACATCGACTGGAAGGAGAGCCTCGGCGGGCAATGGCGCCAGTACGAGCGCATCTTCCCGGCGCTGGCGGCCAGCCGCATCGACCAGGTGTCGCTCGAGTGCGCGGGCTCGAAGGTGCCGGCCGAGCTGATGGGCCTGCTGCGCGGCAAGGACGTCCTGGTCGGCGTGATCGACGTCGCGGCCGACCGGGTAGAAACCGCCGAGGAGGTTGCCGACACCATTGGCCGGGCGCTGCAGTGGGTGCCGCGCGAGCGGCTGTTCCCGTGCACCAACTGCGGCATGGCGCCGATGGACGGCGAGATCGCCCGCCGCAAGCTCGCGGCCCTGGGCGAAGGCGCCCGGCTCGCCCGCGAGCGCTACGGCGGCTGAACCGCCTCGAAGTGGCGGGCGAACCAGTCGCCCGCCAGCCGCGCCACCTGGGCAAGAGCGCCAGGCTCGGCGAACAGATGGGTCGCGCGCGGCACGATCGCCAGCCGCTTGATGCCGCGCAGGTCGGCAAGGGCCTCGCGGTTGATCTCGACCACGATGTCGTCGTTGCCGCCGACGATCAGCAGCACGGGGGCGCGCACCGCCCGCAGCGCGGCGCGTCCGGCCAGATCCGGACGGCCGCCGCGCGACACCACCGCCGCCACCGCCTCGGGCGCCTGCGCGGCCAGGCGCAGCGCGGCCGCCGCGCCGGTGCTCGCGCCGAACAGGCCCAGCGGCAGGCCGGCCGTGCGCTCGTCGCCAGCCGCCCAGGCCGCTGCCTGCGCCAGCCGGCGCGTCATCAGGCCGATGTCGAAGCGCGCCTCGTCGCGCTCGCTCTCTGCACCGTCGAGCAGATCGACGCGCAGCGTGCCCAGGCCCGCGGCGCGCAGCGCCCGCGCCACCTCGACGTTGCGCGGCGAATGTCGCGACGACCCGCTGCCATGCGCGAACAGCACGATGCCCGCCGGCTGCAGCGGCAACTCGAGCTCGCCCGCGATGGCGGCATCCGAACCCGGAATGGTCACCGAGGCCGCAAGCGGCGCGCGCAGACGTCCGACGCTCATGCGGCCCCCGTCGCCAGCACGGCTGAGACTTCCTCGTCCTCGACCTGGCGGAAGTCGCGATAGAAGCTGCCCACCGCCCCGAAGTTCGGCGGCTGCTGCAGGCAGACCACCTCGTCGGCGTAGCCTGCCACCCTGGCCACGCTGTCGGGCGCGGCCACCGGAACGGCGCATGCGAGCCATGCCGGCGCATGCTGCCTGACGGTGTGCAGCGCAGCGATCATCGTGGCCCCGGTGGCCAGGCCGTCGTCGACGACGATGACTATGCGGCCGCGGGGATCGATCGGCGCCCGCCCACCCAGCGCCGCCCGCCGCCGCCGCAGCACGCCCAGCTGCTCGGCCTGCTCGCGGGCGAGGTACGCGGCATCGCTGCCGGCCTGCGCGGCGTGCGGCGCGAGCCACACCCAACCGCTCTCGTCGATCGCGCCCACCGCGAACTCGGGCTGACCGGGCGCTCGCAGCTTGCGCACCAGCACGACGTCGAAGTCGGCATCGAGGCGGTCGGCGAGGCGCCGGCCCATCGGCACGGCGCCGCGCGGGATCGCCAGCACCAGCGCCCGCTTGCCGCGGAAGCGCTGCAGCGCGGCGGCTAGCTGGTCGGCGGCATCGAGGCGGTCGCGAAACATGGCGGAAGATCTCCCGCCGTCGATTCCACCCTATCGCGAGGGCCGCGACGATGAGCGGCCGCAAGCATGGCTGCGCCGCGATGAGCCGCCGCAACGCGGGCGGCGCCGCGCCGCAGCCGGTCAGGCGGCCGGTCAGGCCGCCACGAAACCGGCGAGACGCTCGCGGATGATGGCCTCGGCCTGCGCCATGATCGCGTCGATGAGTTCCTGGCAGGTGGGCACGTCGTGGATCAGGCCGGCAACCATCCCGCACGACCAGACGCCGGCGTCCATCGCGCCATCCTGCATGATCTTCGGATAGACGCCGGCGACCTCGTCGATGATGTCCTCGAACTTGAGGTTGGCGCCCAGGGCCTTTTCCTTCTCGATCAGACGGTCGACAGCGGCGTTGCGCAGGACACGCTCGGTGTTGCGCAGCGGGCGCATGACGAGCCGGGTGTCGAGCTCGCTCGCCGCGACGATCGCCTGCTTCACGTTCTCGTGCACCGGCGCTTCTTTCGTGGCGATGAAGCGCGTGCCCATGTTGATGCCGTCGGCGCCCAGCGAGAGCGCGGCGGCCAGCGATCGGCCGTCGGCCATGCCGCCGGAGGCGACGAAGGGAATCTTCAGTTCGTCGGCGGCGCGCGGCAGCAGGATGAAGTTGGGGATGTCGTCCTCGCCCGGATGGCCGCCGCACTCGAATCCGTCGACGCTGACGGCGTCGCAGCCGATCGCCTCGGCCTTCAGCGAGTGCCGCACCGAGGTGCACTTGTGGATGACCTTGACGCCGGCCTCGTGCAGCCCGGGCAGCCACTTCTGCGGGTTGTTGCCGGCGGTCTCGACGATCCTGACGCCGCCGTCGATGATGGCCCGGATGTAGCCGGGGTAGTCGGGCGAGGAAACCGTGGGCAGGAAGGTGAGGTTGACGCCGAAGGGCTTGTCGGTCATCTCGCGGCAGCGCCGGATCTCGGCGGCGAGCGCCTCCGGGGTCTTCTGCGTGAGCCCGGTGATGACGCCCAGACCGCCGGCGTTGGAGACGGCAGCAGCGAGCTCGGCGAAGCCGACGTAGTGCATGCCACCCTGGATGATCGGGTGCTCGATGCCGAAGAGTTCGGTGATGCGCGTCTTCATGAGGGGTCTCGCGGAATGGGGGTTCAGTCGACCTTCGCACCGGAAGCCTTGACCACCGGACCCCAGCGGCGCAGTTCCTCCTGGATCATCGCTGCCATCTGTTCGGGCGTGCCACCGACGATGTCGTAGCCGAGCTCGCTCATGCGCTTGACGAAATCGGGGGCGCGCACCGCCTTCTGCCCTTCGGCGTTCAGGCGATCGATGATCTCGCGCGGTGTGCCGGCCGGCGCCGAGACGCCGAACCAGGCCGTGGACTGGTAGTTCGGGAAGCCCGCCTCGATCATCGTGGGCAGGTCGGGCAGGGTGGCCGAGCGCTTCGGCCCGGTGGTGGCCAGCGCCTTGAGCTTGCCGGCGCGGATCTGCGAGATCGCCGAGGGGATGTTGTCGAACATCAGCTGCACCTGACCGCCGATGAGGTCGGTGAGCGCCGGCCCGCTGCCCTTGTACGGGATGTGGGCGATGTCGAGGTTGAGCATCTGGCGGAACATCTCGCCCGACAGGTGGATGGTCGATCCGCTGCCGCTCGAGGCGTAGCTGAACTTGCCGGGGTTGGCGCGGATCTGCGCGACCAGCTCGGCCACGGTGTTGGCCTTCACGCCGGTGTTGACCACCAGGACGTTGGCGAACGACCCCATCACGATGATCGGCGACAGGTCCTTGTTCGGATCGTAGGTGAGCTTCGAGTACAGAAATGGCGTGATGCCGTGCAGGCTGCTGGGCGAGACGACCAGCGTGTAGCCGTCGGGCGCCGAGCGCGCGACGAACTCCGAGCCGACATTGCCGCCTGCGCCGGGGCGGTTCTCGACGTTGACCGGCTGGCCGAGCAGTTTGGTGAGCTCGGCAGCCATGGCGCGGCCGATGATGTCGGTGGCGCCGCCGGGCGCGTAGGGCACGACCAGACGGATCGGCTTGTTGGGCCAGCCCTGGGGCTGCGCCTGCGCGGGCGGCGCG
>Ga0315904_10009215_pt1 | contig 12939 bp, 11 predicted proteins | sample LakEriMetagenome_6_FD_203529 | JGI IMG/M metagenome (GOLD analysis project Ga0315904, IMG submission 203529) | Freshwater fungal communities from buoy surface, Lake Erie, Ohio, United States - Buoy 12 MA120 | ecosystem: Environmental > Aquatic > Freshwater > Lake | place: USA: Lake Erie, Ohio...
TTGACGCTTCCGGAGTGGGGAATGCTGAGGTGGAGCTTGCAGGTGGGCAATTTCTTAGGGTCAATCAGCGCTTCTGCGAGCTGCTTAGTTACACAGAATACGAACTGCTCGACGGAATGTCGATCTTTGACGTCACCCATCCTGACGACATGATATATGCCGAAACAAAGATCTCATATTTTAGGCGCGAGGGTGCAGATTCGTTTCATACTGAGAAGCGCTACATCACCAAAGATGGACGCGATGTATGGGCAAACGTGACTGCAACTCTTTTAAAATCTGCTAACGGCCAAGCTAATCGTATTCTGATTGTTGCCCAAGACATCTCAGAACGGAAGCATGCCGAGCAGCTTCTGCGCGATGCGGACCGCCGAAAAGACGAGTTCTTAGCAACTCTAGCGCATGAGCTGCGCAATCCACTCGCTCCTATCAGCAACGCGCTTCAGGCCTGGTCGCATCTTGAAAAAAAACCCGAACAAGCAAAGGCAGTACGTGAGATGATGGAGCGCCAGGTGTGGCAACTAAGGCGCCTGATAGATGACTTACTCGATGTTTCGCGTATCTCAAAAGGGAAAATTAGGATCCAGAAAGAGAGACTCGATATCGCCGAAACCATTAGAGCGGCGCTCGAGACAGCGCGCCCTCATCTAGAGATATTAGAGCATAACCTAAGCGTAGAACTACCGAATACTACGCTGTATATCGATGGAGACGCTGGGAGACTGTGTCAGGTGTTTGGCAATCTGATCCATAATGCAGCAAAGTATACTAAGCCTCGTGGCCAGCTCAGTCTGGTGGTGAACGCAGACGACAACCAGGCGGTTGTACGAGTGCGTGATAGCGGAGTGGGGATCTCAGCGGAGATGCTTAATAGTATCTTTGAGCCCTTTACCCAGGTTAGTACTAGTATGGAGCGGTCTCAGGGGGGGCTGGGGATCGGGCTTACATTAGTTAAAAAGATAGTAGAACTTCATGGTGGCACCGTAGAGGCTTTGAGCGAGGGAGAAAACCAGGGGAGTGAATTTATTGTGTGCTTACCTCTCGCTTCCAGCGATGGCCACCCTGAAGTTGTAAAGGAGCCTACTCGAGTGCGCAACGTCTATCGCCACTTAAAATCATTACGGGTTTTAGTCGTGGATGATATAGCAGCATCTGCCGACACACTTGGATTGATGTTGGAACAGCTAGGCCATCAAGTAACGGTTACACACGATGGGGCCACAGCTCTTGATAAAGCTCGGCTACTTTCGCCTAATGTTATATTTTCGGATATCGCAATGCCCAGCATGGATGGCTACCAGTTTGCCGAGCAGCTGCAAAAGATGCCGAACATGAAAGCTACCCTAGTAGCATTGACCGGATTTGGGCATGACCAGAGCAGGAAGCAGGCCCGAGAAGCTGGCTTTAGCTATCACCTGGTAAAACCCACCACACTTGAGGCGCTTGAGCAGTTACTAGACGATGTGGGCCGCTTACAGTAAGAGTGCCCTTACTTTCGTATCCAAAGCCCCTTTCCCGTATCCGAGGCGCGCAATCAATAAAGCTTAAACCCGCAAATTTGGAGGGTTGTGCTCCCGGCAACCGCGCTCGCCTCCCTAGCGGGTGTTCGTGATTGGAATAGATTATGCGCGGGCCCTTGGCGCCGCTTGCGTTCTGCGATTATCTCCACGCTGCCAACGCGGTTGCGCGCGAGCGCAACCCTCAAAAGTCTTGGGGCGTTAGGCAAGGCAGAGCTAACGAGCACGGGTTTTCTGCGCTCCAGCAAAGATATTGATCTCCCCCGCTCGACCTGCCTGCCATAACACAACTAAAGCCAGAACACTTAAAACCAACGCGACAACACAGCGCGCAGCAAACTCCAACTCCCACCCGCTAAAGGCCCCTTCACCTAGATACAACACTAGCTCGGCTAAATGGCGATTGCACCACGCTACGATCCGTAAAGGGACTTCTGCACCTGGGAATCCAAGCGCTATAAGAGCAAGGCTTGAGAGCCCCACTGTGCAGTTCATAATTGACCACGGTGCCGCCACCAGCAGATTGAGCAGCAGACCCAACGGCGATAGATTGCCGCGCCATACAACTACAACTAGTGTGGTGCAGACCCAGACACAGAGGTTAATCCAAATAAATGAAGCGAATTGGCCGCTACGGCCAAGCCGTAAACCAATGCCGATCCCTAATAGTGCTGCGAAGGTAAGGATCACCCCGATATCAAAGACGCACCAAGGCCAGATTATCTGCATCCCCAGAAGCGCCACACCCCAACGCTGGGCAAATGAGCTTGAACGCTCGCTTAAGACGTGAGCCGAGAGGCATGCAGCCGCGATCAGCGCTCGCACAGCTGACATTTCAGCTCCGATACACACGACATATCCCGCTGCAACTGCAAGCCCAGCCAGCGTCACTAGCATACGTAGATAGCGCCTGGCGTATTGAAGATAGGCAAGAACACCTCCTGCAAGACTTACTATAAAAGTATACATCAATCCAACTTGATACCCTGAGACAATCAGAATATGGGTTAGTCCAAGTTTGCTAAATGCGCGCTCAAGCTGCATGCTGAGCAGGTCTTGATATCCAAGCGCCATCGAGAGAAATAGCGCCGCACCGGTATCGCTGCCAACCTTACTGTGCACTATACTCTCGATCTCTTCCCTCACGCGATCGGTCACGGAGCGATGCTCAGCAAATGCTTGCGTTACAAAACGTGCGCGCACCTCGCCTAAAACCCCCTTTCTCCACAGCCATCCCTCCCATGAAAATGGGTTGAGCGGCTTATATACCGGCTTTAAGGAGCCGCGCACAAAGATCGTATCGCCATTCTTTAGTGCACTTGCATTGCGCCAGGGAAGATCTATCGCTCGACAGCGCAGCACTATACCCTTACCACCGATATCTGCTTTGAGCATAAAGATAACCTCCCCAGGATTGGGTCGGCGTGGAGTGCCGCTTACCGTTCCAACGAAGGTTGCATCATCGGCCGCTCTCAGGCTTGGCTCGTCACGGAGTCCGATCGGCGCTGTCAGGATACCGATAATTAGTCCAGCGATTAAGCTGCTATACTTTTGGCCCCTGCACCACAAAGCGAACGCTCCAACGGCGCATAGTAGAGCCGAAGCAATGACTGGCACGGCAAACCAGCACAGCACCTGCCCCAGCGCAACCGCACCGGCCAGCTGCACAGCCGGAGCGTTCCTGCGCCACTTCGCAAAGGCGCGTATAAGTGTCCTAATGTGGCAACGCATAGGAATCATAATGAATCTCGGATCTGGATAGATCATTATCTATTCGAGTGAACCGGATAAAAAGTTGCTTAATATTCGAGGGTTTTTTAGCTGAGGCAAGCACCAGTCGTGCTTCTAAGAAATATTCAGTGGCTGCCGTCCGGTGCAATCAAAAAGTCGCGGGGCGGGAGGCGTTCCAAAAATATTCCGCGCGGGCTAATCAGCTAGCCGTTTTGTAATCTGCTCTACACCCAAAAGTCGCCGGTCCCCAGATTGCCCTGGCCAGGCGCGGTATGGGCTCCAAGCAGGGCGCGTTATAATGGTAAAGAGCCGACGCTCGCCAGGCTTATTACACTGAATCACTACACTCTGTCGCTCCTGTGAGGTAAAGAGCACCTCTGTCTGCTCGTGACCCCGCTCTAAAACTGACACCCGAAGCAGTCCCCGAGTCGGAATGTACCTGGCCTGCAGCAAAAGGTTAGCCTCAGCCACTTTAGTTGTGGGATTATCAAGACACAGAACCTCAACCACCGCCCTGTTCGATAACCACCTCTTCACTTCATCCGGCGATTCAGACCACGCATACACCCCATGCTCCTGCCTAAGACTACCTGCCGCACCAGCCACCACAGCAACAAGACACGCCACACGCAGCAAAGCCGAAGAGAGTGGCAGCGCCGCTGTCACACGCCCTATAAGGCACGCTACCACAAGCAATACCTCGATAAATTCAATATGCGGTCCAGTGCACATTATGACCGCTAGGGTAAAGAGCAACCAACCCGCGAACCACCGCTGGCGGGGCTCGGTATTGCGGGTCCGCGTGACAATCATTAAAAGCACCAACAATCCACCGATAATCCCCAACTCCACCAGCACTCCCATATAGAGATTGTTGGCGTTATCTGTCCACCCACGAACTAATCCTGATTGCGCACCTGCAAGTGGAACATACTCGCGGAATCGATCTGCACCGATTCCAAATAATCTGTGCTCGCTCCCAACGATACGCGCCAGTTCAAGGAATAAAGAGCGACTAGAAAATGTGTCTTTGGCTCGGTCCAAAGAAAGCGCCAAAACACCGCGCTTAATGCCTTCAGGTAGCATCACAGATTGCTCTACTCCCCGCCCGACCGTTGAGTAACTATCGAGCAGGGTAACAACAGCCACTATCAACAATCCAAGCGCGGCAAACATAACGAACAAACGCCGACGGTAGCCCCATACAAGTGCGCCCAGAAGGAGCGCTACGAGGATTATAAATGTGCGCGAACCAGCAACAATCCCGGCTAGACCCACAAGCAGCAGCCACAAGCAATCAAGCCGAGTCAGCGCTCTCTCTTTCTTCACAATCAGCAACGCCCAGGCCCACAAGCTTAAGCCCATTACAACTCCAAGCGCGTTCGGATCAGTCATCAGCCCACCAACGCGATGAATCATCGTCCAAAAAGCGGTCTGATTAGGGAGCGTCACTGGCAACAAACCAAGCCATTGAACGATGGTGAACGCCGCCGATACTCCAGAACCGAGAATCAACCCTTTTAAGAAACGCTCACCGTGTCTACGCTCGCTTGAGACACACGTTACGATACAGATAAAGAGTGCGGCCCTCGAAAAGAAAGCGAGCGAATGAGTTTGCGCCCCAAACAACGAGCGCCACACATCAACTATTCTCGCAGCGCTATCGATCTGAACGGTGGATAAGAAGCTAGAGGCAAAAAATCCGCCAAGATCAAGCGCTAGTGCAAGCTCACCCAGTAACCCGCCTAGCAGATACACTCCAAATGGCGCTGCCCATAAGAGCGAGGAGGCCTTCTCATTCACGCTAGCCGGGCGGAGCAGAAAAAAAACCAGCGCTGCACCAAGAAGAAGCTGCGGACCAACCCACGCCAGCAACGGGGTCAGAACACCTAGAGTAAAGAAGAAGGCGGCCTCGACTTTCAGCGCAGGGTAGCGCAAAAATGCCAGCAGCAGCAGCGCTGCTGAGCCACCAATCCCGATCAACTCCGGGCGTTTTGCAGCAGAGAACACTGCCTGTAGGGCCAGAACTATCAGGATTTTAACAACGACCTGCCCACCAAGATTCATCGTATGCTCAATCCTATCTGCGACCTGTAACGAGTAAATTCTGCTTACTGCTTCTTGATTGCCTTGCCGCTTTTAGCGGCTTTCGGCGCAACTTTTGAGGTTGCTTTTTTCTTTTTGGCTACCGATTTCTTTGGGCGCTTATCTACCCACACTTTCTTCGCCTGCGTGTCACTGGGCCCACTCGCGACACTTGATCCGTTGACCACGTTGAAAGCCTGCGAAGCTATATCTTTATTCGGAGTTGCCCACAGCCCTATTGTGTCCGTCTCGATCTCGCTGGGAATCCCCGCTGGTGCATCCCGAATGGCTGATAAGTAACCCGAGAGATCCTCTCTTAAGTCCTTTCCGATTAGCACACCAAACGGACCGATCACGCCTCTAAATCGACTTGCGCCGAAAGCTCCGACGACGATATCCGAAGCTGACTGCGGTAGAGACGAGAGTCCAATCCGATGTCCACCGAGCAGCGTCGGCTGGTCGCTAGACCCTTCGCGTACGATATGAGCAGAGACGAAGGTGTCATCGGAGAGCGATACAGCCAAAAGATACCAATACTTTCTACTCATCGGGTATGGAGAGAATGTATACCATCGTCCCCCTCCCGAGGCCGCGCTCAGGTATACCCTCGGCTTCACGCCGTCTAATCCACCCTCAAGCGAGATTGCGTATCCGGGTCGATTCTCGACCTGCGAATCAAACTTCCCGACAAGACCGAGGGTTTCACCAACTGCCGGCACCTTTCGCAATTTAAGCCAGATAAAAAACGCGTAGTCCTTACCTGCGGTCGGGTTGAGCTTCTCGCCTACCAGGGCCTTCTTGTACAGGCCCGGACCACCCACCGTAAAAGTCTCCGGAAAAGGTGCTTGATTAGGATGCGGGGCCGCCTCTGAAGCCTCTTCAAATGGCCAGAAACTTCTTGGAGACTGCACACTGTAATGACCAATTACCAGAAACAGCGCGCACGCTGCTGCGAATGCCCCAACAAAGCAAGCCGCTAGCAACAGCGCTGAAGTAGGCCGCGTGCGCTCTTCGACTATGTCTGTACTTTGCGGGATCTCTACCAACGACATCGAGAATCGGCCCCCTGTACGTGCTCCTCACTCGTGTGCCTAAGCAACGAGCGGCTAATGGAAGCTAAAAGCCCTTAAGCAACAAGGGTATCAAAGCTAGTGGCCCCACAACAGGAGCTTACTCTGCCTGCGCCTCTTCCTCAGAAGCCTCGGCAGCCAATCCTTCCGACTCAGAAGCACCCTCTGACTCGCCCTCTGCCTGCTTGGAAGCAGCCTTCTTGCGACTCTTCTTCTTGCCCTTCTCTTCCTGACCCTCAGCCGATGCAGAAACAACTGGCTGAGCGGCGATCACCTTCACATTTACTGGAACGACGACCTCTGAGTGGAGCTTTACATCAACTGTGTATGCTCCTGGTCCCTTGATGGTCTCAATCATGCGGATCTGGCGGCGGTCAACCTCGTAGCCCAAAGCCTTAAGAGCGCTCTCGATATCACGCGATGTGACTGAACCGAAGCTCTTCCCCTTTGCTCCAACCTTCAAGGTCAATTCAACAGTAACCTGCCCCAGCACCTTTGCGAAAGCCTCTGCTTCGGCCTTCTTCTTGATGCGCTTGGAGATAATTCCTGAAAGCTTGTGCTTGAGCTGGCGCTCATTACCTGAGGACGACTCTACAGCGATACCGCGCGGGATCAGAAAATTGCGCGCGAACCCACGACGAACACGCACCGTATCACCGACATATCCAAGCGAGATGTAATCTTCTTTTAAAATAACTTCCATGACCCAATTCTCCTAAAACTATCCTTTGCGCCGATGCCGGCCAGAGGCGTGTTACGCTCCTACTCGTAATCTCCGCCGAAATCGTAATCATCGATATCAGTGCGCGGCTGAGTCAGCCGACGCGGATTGCCCTTGAACTTGCGTGGCTTGGTGTTGATCAGATGAGTTTGAAACTTGTGCACGGAGTCAGTAATGCGCAGGATCGACTGCAAAGCATTCGGAGCCTCGTGATTTGCAGACTCGTAATTAAATGCAACAAAAACGCCAGAGCGCTGCTTGTTGAACTCGAACGCCATGTCCTTCTTGCCCCACGTGTCGACACCAGTCACCTGGGCGTTATTACTCTGGAGAATTGACTCGACTTTCTTAATCTCCTCTTTGATCTGAGCATCACTCAGACGAGGATTGAACACTACCACCGATTCGTAACGGCGAACTTCCATTGGACACCTACTTTAATACTTCGCAATAATAAATAGTTAGGCCTACTCTAAGGCCGGGAGAGTCTAGCAGATTGGCACAAAAACACAACCATCGGGGAGTAGTTTATCGGGCTGCTTAGATACAACAGCTGCGGCAACGCTATCTGCCTACAATCACTACAAAGAAGGGCATAAATAAGCAACTCGACGGGCTCTTTTTCGATCTGCCCTGGGCTTACAAAAAACGGGTAAAAAAGCACCTTACAAAGCGCTAGTGACCGCTCCCGCCGCTCCACCCACTCGCCAGCCCGAGTTGAAGGAAGAGCTAATTAAACCTGTTTTGGGCAGATCGCAAACCGCGCACACCAAGCTCAACCACCGCCGCAACTGACCTGGTTACAAGCTCCTCTGCGACCTTCTTTTCATCCGCAGAGAAACGCGCCAAGACCCACGTGGCTATTGCATCGGGTTTTAGAAGCAAAGGACTTCCGGGGGCTGGCTTCCCTACCCCGACACGCACACGAGCATAGCCTTTACCGCCACATAGCTGAGAGATTGATCGCAGTCCATTGTGCCCGCCTTCCCCACCATCAACTTTGACCCGCACAGCACCAAGTGGGATATCGATCTCATCGTGTACGGCTATAACATCGGCAATCGACACCTTGCGATAGCTTAAGTAAGTCTGCAGCGGCTCTCCGCTTCTGTTCATAAACGTCATCGGCTTTATGAGGGTGAAAGCCCACTCTCCGACAACACACGCCGCCTCTCGGTAACCCGCTCGCTCTGACCATCCAACCGACCCCAAGTCGCCAGCTAACGCTGCAGCCGCATGTCGCGCAGCTTCCTCAATAATACGGGCGGGGTCGGTAACACCGGAACAAGCCCGCAGTGCATCGACAACAGCGAAGCCGATATTGTGTCTCGTAGAGTCGTATTGAAGTCCCGGATTACCAAGTCCAACAACAACGCAGAAGTTACTTTTCACTCAGGGTCTCTCGTTAGCGGTGCACTACAGAATATGGCAGAGCACCAAGGCGCCACATGGACTACTGTAGCAAATTGCAGCCGGGCAGAGAACGTACCAGTTGCAGCGAGCAAACGGCGATGGTCAGCTATAATTCGACTCGGGCCCAATAGACTCTGGCCCAATCGACTCTGCATGCGAATCAATAATAGTAAGTGGCTGCGAGAGGCTTACTTAGCAGCTGGCTTAGCTGCTGCACCCTCAGCACCGGCTGCTGCAGGAGCTGCAGCAGCAGCACCTTCGCCAGGAGCGGCTGCCTTAGCCTCTTCCTCAGCTGCGCGCGGAATTACCACACTCACGATCGTCTCGTGTGGGTCATCTGCTAATGTTACACCATCACCAAGCTTTAGGTCGCTGGCATGTATCGACTCGCCAAGGTTAAGGCTTGTGATATCAACCTCAATCTGGCTCGGAATATTTTTGGGAAGACAGGTCACCGAAACTTCGTGGGTAACGAGCGTTAGAATACCCTTCTGCACCTTAACACCTGGCGCCTCACCAACGAGAACCACAGGTACGTCGACCTGAATCTCTTCGTCGTCCTTTAAAGTCTGAAAGTCCACGTGAAGAACACGCCCTTTGAGGTAGTCCTGCTGAACCTCCTTAACGATCGCGGCTTTGCCGTTTAACGTCGGCGAGCTGCTCTTGAAGGTAAAAACCTGCGAGAGGCGCGCCTTCTTGGCTAGGATTGTAAACTCTTTGTATGGAACTTGAACCGCTATCGGCTCGTCTGCACGATGGTAAGCCACACCTGGGATATGTCCAGCCTTGCGACAACGGTTGCATCCGGCCTTTCCAAGGTCTTTTCTCTCTGCTACTTCAATCGTAAAATTTTCCACGTCCTTGATTCCTCTCAAAAATTGGTGCCGGGAAGATAGCAGAAGCGAGAAATTTGGTAAAGAGAGGGCCGGCCTAAACCCCATAGACGGGAAAAACAGGCCGCCAAAAAGCCTCTGGCGGGCCTACTTTTGCACTCCACCAAACACACTTGGCCGCTCTACCAAGCTCCTTAGCCACGATAATACATAGTCTTACCAGTGTGTTACCAACAGCCTACTTGAACAGGCTGCTGACTGAATCATCGGAATGGATGCGCCGGATTGCCTCTGCAAAAAGAGGCGCAACTGAGAGCACCTTAAATTTGGGAGCGGATGCAAGCCAATCATGAGGGATCGTATCGGTAACGATCACCTCAACGAGCGGGCTCGCAGCGAGCTTAGCTCTGGCCTCGCCCGACAGCACCGGATGGACACAACACGCAACGACTCTCTTCGCGCCCTTCTCATACAGCACCTCGACCGCCTTAACGAGCGTGCCCCCAGTATCAATCATATCATCGACGATAATGCACGTCTGGCCATCGACATCTCCAACCACATTCATCGACGCAACCATATTCGGCCCTGCACGACGCTTATCGATAACCGCGATCGGAGCGTTGGCTAATCGTGTTGCACACAAACGAGCCCGCTCTACACCGCCTACGTCAGGAGCAACTATGGTTACATCCTCAGTGCCATACTTCTCGTGTAGATACGGCACCAAAACTGGCAATGCAAAAAGGTTATCGACCGGGATATTAAAGAAACCCATGATCTGACCCGCGTGCAGATCAAGAGTTAGAACACGATCTGCTCCCGCTGTAGTGATCATATCCGCAACGAGTTTCGCAGTGATCGGAACACGCGGCTTCACCTTGCGATCCTGACGGGCGTATCCAAAATATGGAATTGCGGCTGTGATCCGTCCCGCTGACGAACGCTTAAGCGCGTCAATAATCACAAGCAGCTCCATCAAGCGGTCGTTACACGGCGAACATGTGCTCTGCAAAACAAACACATCTCCACCACGTACGTTATCGCCGATCTCTACCGACAACTCTCCATCACTGAATTGAGTGGCCTCGATCGAGCCTTGTGGAACACTGAGTAGGTCGCACACGTTTTTGCTAAAGGACGGATTCGATCTGCCTGAGAATACAAGAAGAGGTCTGGTCACACACGCTCCTGGAACGACGACACCTCTTAGTATAGCTCAGTCAAGGAGCGGACTCCACAGTAATCGGACCAAAAAGCGACGCACACGGCCGAACGCGGTATCAGCCATAAAAGTTTAATCGTGCAGAGCCGAAAAGCCCTCACCCCAAGCTCACCGAGAGCAGCCCCGAGTCACCGCCAGCAACCCCCAGTCACCGCCAGCAACTCCAGTCACCGCCAGCAACACGAATGGGATTCTAAAAAGCTCATCGGAAGGAATCAGCAGCGGCAAAGCGCCACGACTGAGGAGTGGTTGCCCGGGCAGGGGTCGAACCTGCGTATGGCGGAATCAAAATCCGCTGCCTTACCACTTGGCTACCGGGCAGTGAGAGAACGTGTGTGAATGAGAGCTGGCGGGGACCAACAGATCGCCTTTACCACCTGCAACTCAGACCCTATTCACTAAAACAGTTGGGCTATTTTAGCAAGGGTGCGCCGCACCACTTTCTACCGATAATTCTAGCGGATTAGAGCGGTTCTGTGAACCGTTATATTCCTTTTGTGCGCTTGCGTTAGATATGCAGCGATCCGAGTTGTGTAATCAGCTGGAACCAAACTAAACAGCGCTGCACCCGAGCCGGTCACCGAGGTCGTATCGGGGAAGAACTCCCTGGCGCACTGCAAAGCATCCGCCACTGCAGGACAGAAGGCGCATATATCGGGCTCGAAATCGTTCTCTATTAGCTCAAGGGGTAACTCACCAAATCCTTGCTGCGCATAGCGCGTCATCAGCTCGTCATCAAGCATCGGCAAGACAGGATGCCGCCCGCGAAAATACTGATAAAATGGGCCCGTCGCGACAGCCGCACGCGGAACGCTAATCAAAACCTCTCCCGGCCAAACACACTCGTTATCAAGAGGTGTAACGACCTCGCCTACCCCTGTTACCCAACACGTCCCGCCACGGTACGCATACGGCACATCGGCCCCGACGTGAGCAGCCACTCGCATGAGAAGGTCGTCCAAATCCTGCGGAGCCAGAGCGGTCAATCGACACAGCTGATCCCCCAGTTTCTGAACAAAAAAACGGAGCACAGCACCAGCATCGCTGCTTCCACCACCTAAACCACCCCCAACTGGGATCTGCTTGTCTATCGCAACCCTTAATTCAAGCGGCGGCTGCTCACAGCCAAGCGCCTTCCAGAGTGCGCCGACCGCTTTCGTTACCAGATTATCGTGGCTTGGTATTGAAAACTCTCCCTCTGGTCTGGTGTGCACAGAGATTGTTCGACCAGGCCTTAGGCTAAGCGTGATCAGGTCGGTCAAAGCGGTTGAGACATTTAAAAGGCTCAAGAAATGATAGCCATCTTCTCTCCGGCCTAGCACCTTGAGTCTTAAATTTAGCTTTGCTGGCGCATGAAGCACGAACTCTTGCGTAAACAAACGCTCGTCAAGCGCAGCAATTAGCTGCGCTTGAGAGAATTTACGAAGTCTGTGGGCGGACGAATTCATACCCGCAAACCAAGAAGAAAGCTTTCTGATAGAATGTGAAGCGTGCAGATCAGAGGCAGACTAAACCTCTTCTCCGTCCTCATGAAGACCGTCAGCATCCTCCTCCGATGAGCGGTCGGTATACTTACGCTCCTCGTTCTCTTGAGCTGTCTTGCAATCGATACACAGCTGGGCGACCGGACGCGCCATCAGTCGTGCTACTGCGATCTGCTCACCACAGTTTTCACACTCGCCGTAGGTGCCATCGACCATCTTCTGCAGGGCGGTGTCGATCTTCTTTAGGTGATTAAGCTCGCGCTTACCAACCTTGACAAGCGAGTTTTGATTGATCTCAAGCGCCGCGATATCAACCGAATCACCCGATGGAGTCTCAATATCGGCGACGGTTGTATCACTAAGGTCTTCAAGGTGGCGAAGAATGCGACGCTTCTCCTCTTCGAGCATCCCCTTTAACTGATCAAGCTCTTTCTTCTTCATAGGAAACTCCCTACTCTAACTCCCTACTTTCATGCGACTGATTCGCGCATGCGACTAACTCGGGCGAACACCTGCCTCCCGATTCTGGAGCAAGTCACGACTAAAGCGCCCACGTTATAGACCAGCAACGGCCCCAGAGCAACCTATAAAGACGCCTCTAGACCGGCGTTTCTGCGAATATCGGGCTATCCGCCGTGATACTCCCCAAAAACGGACCGCAAAGAGTCAGAGATCTCCCCCAGGGTGCAGCCAGCGCGCACACACTCAACCATGTTGGCCATCAGCCCCTGACTACTCCCCTGCGCCACCTGCCGCAGCGCCTCTAGTGCGGCCTGAACTCGGCTTGGGTCTTGAGCCTTGCGGTGCTCGACTATACGCCTAGTCTGATCCTGCTCAACACGGGTATCGATCGTCAAGAC
>Ga0315904_10009216_pt1 | contig 12937 bp, 8 predicted proteins | sample LakEriMetagenome_6_FD_203529 | JGI IMG/M metagenome (GOLD analysis project Ga0315904, IMG submission 203529) | Freshwater fungal communities from buoy surface, Lake Erie, Ohio, United States - Buoy 12 MA120 | ecosystem: Environmental > Aquatic > Freshwater > Lake | place: USA: Lake Erie, Ohio...
TCAGCTTGATTATTAGTAATATCAACACCATAACGTTTGTATGCCGGTTCTTTCTCTAGTTCATCTAAACGAGACGGGTTGTTATGGAATTTATAATTAAAATCTTTCAGCTTTCTTCTTCTTTCATCAGCTCTCAATCGTAACGTTTCCTCGATTGTCATTTCTACTGGTGAAACTTCTTCAAAAGCAGATGAAAAGTTAGAAACTTCTTCTATTTTTTTCATTGTTATATTTAACTCCTCTGCTACAGGCTCTCCTTCCTTTTTATCTATTGGTTTAGAATTCAATAAATCATTTTCAACTTCCATATAATCTTCTAACGAGTATTTGATAACTCCTTTTTCACTCAACTCGGTCATAGGAACCATTTGTACTGGATCGTGTACGGTAATGTTTTTGGTCTCGTTGGTTAGTTCAAAAAGGATTTTGTTTTCGTCCACCGTTTCCGGTTTTGTAATTGGCAAATCAAATGTAAATGCTGTTTGTTCAATCTCTTCTTTTACAACAACATGATCAACTACTTTAATTTCTCTAACATCTTTAACCTCAGGCTTTGAAATAACAAAATCAGTTGGTTTTTCTGGCGATACGATTTCAAAAGTGACATCTAAATTTTTGATAAACTCAGAAATAATAACCAATTCATTTTCATTGATTACTGGCTCTTGAACAGTTACTTCGTCTTCGATAAGTTCAAAAACAATCTTTTCGTTTGTATTTGTTTCTACAATTTCATTGTTAAGTTGAAAAGACTCGATTGCTTTGTTTGTCAAATCACGCTCTAACTTATGTTCCCCATCAAGAGAATGAATTATCTTTTTTGGTTCGGTATTTACTATTTCGTTTTGTTGTTCGATATTAAATCCAGTTGCAATAATTGTAACAGCAATAGATTCTCCTAAAGTTTCGTCTTCACCAACTCCCATGATGATATTAGCATTATAACCCGCTTCAGCTTGAATATGATCGCTGATCTCTCCAATCTCATCAATAGTAATTTCATTTGAACCAGAAACGATAAGCAACAATACGTTTTTAGCTCCAGTAATTTTATTGTCGTCTAGCAATGGTGAATCTAAAGCCGCAATTATAGCTTCTTTAGCACGATTTGCACCAATAGCCGTAGCCGAACCCATGATAGCAGTTCCACTATTAGACAATACGGTTTTAGCATCTTTTAAGTCAATGTTTTGAGTATAGTGATGTGTAATAACCTCAGCAATTCCGCGAGATGCAGTTGCTAAAACTTCATCTGCTTTAGAAAAACCAGCTTTGAAACCCAGGTTTCCGTATACTTCTCTTAGTTTATTATTGTTAATAACAATAAGAGAATCTACTTGTTTTCTCAATTTGTCGACACCTTGTAGGGCTTGTTCATATCTTACTTTACCTTCAAATTGGAACGGTTTTGTTACGATACCTACAGTAAGGATTCCTCTTTCTTTTGCTAATTGAGCAATTACTGGAGCAGCACCCGTTCCAGTTCCACCACCCATTCCAGCAGTGATAAAGACCATCTTAGTATTGGTATCCAACATTTTTTCGATATCAGAAATACTTTCTATAGCAGATTGTTGACCAATTTCAGGATTAGCTCCAGCACCCAAACCTTCAGTTAGAGTTACACCTAATTGAATTTTGTTTGGAACAGCGCTATTCTGCAACGCCTGAGAATCAGTGTTACAAACAATAAAGTCTACGCCTTTTATTCCTTGTTTGAACATGTGATTAATGGCGTTACTTCCGCCACCACCTACTCCAATCACTTTAATCACATTGGATTGGTTTTTTGGTAAATCAAATGAAATGCTTCCAAAATCTGAGTTGCTTGTCATACTATTGGTTTTTGATATTCTTATTTTATTATTGTTAAGGCTTGGCCTTATTCTGCGTTATCTAAAAATTCTTTAATCTTGTCTACGTATTTATCAAAAAAGGAACGTCTAATTTTATTTTCAGTTGATTCCGATTTGAAGACTACTTCCTCCACCTCTTCTTTCACTTCTTGTGAATTTTCTTCTACTTTTTCGAATGTTGGTGGCTCAGTAACATTCGGAATATTAAAAGGCTCAAATACACGATCTTGCTTAAAAGTAACCTTTTCAGGAACTGTAGTTGTCTCTAATTTTACAGCACTTTGTGTTTTATTTTCAATACTGTTCATTACTAGTCCAACTGCTGTTGCATAAAGCGGACTTGAAAATTCTTCATCTGAATTTCCTGCCAAATGCTCATTAGGATATCCAATTCTGGTATCCATACCTGTTATGTATTCCACTAATTGCTTGATGTGTTTTAAATTGGCACCTCCACCAGTCAAAACAATACCTGCAATTAATTTTCTACGAGGGTCTTCGTGACCATAAGCTTTTATTTCAGAGAAAACTTGTTCCACAATTTCCACTACTCTGGCGTGGATAATTTTTGATAAATTTTTAAGTGAAATCTCCTTTGGCTCTCTACCTCTCAAACCTGGAATAGAAACAATTTCGTTGTCTTTATTTTCTCCTGGCCAAGCGGAACCAAATTTTACTTTTAGTAATTCTGCCTGTTTTTCGATGATAGAACAACCTTCTTTAATGTCGTCTGTAATTACGTTCCCTCCAAAAGGAATTACGGCTGTATGACGAATGATACCATCTTTGAAAATGGCTAAATCGGTTGTACCTCCACCTATATCTATCAAAGCTACACCTGCTTCTTTTTCCTCTTGACTCAAAACTGCATCTGCAGAAGCTAATGGTTCCAATGTTAATCCAGACAATTCAATTCCTGAGCTCTGAATACATCTCCCTACGTTTCTTATTGATGCTGCTTGACCTACAACAACATGAAAACTACTTTCAAGACGACCACCATACATTCCTATTGGTTCTTTGATATCGGATTGACCGTCTATTTTGAATTCTTGAGGCAATACATGTATAATTTCTTCACCTGGAAGCATAGCTAATTTATGGACTTGATTGATTAACAAATCGATGTCTTTCCCACCAATAACTTCCTCCGAATTTTCTCTGCTGATATAATCACTATGTTGAATGCTGCGAATGTGTTGCCCTGCAATTCCTACAACAACGTCTTTAATTTTATACCCTGAGTTATTTTCTGCATCATAAATTGCCTGTTGAATAGATTGAATAGTTTGTGTAATGTTATTTACAACTCCACGAGCTACACCCAAACTTTTGGACTTTCCAACTCCTAAAATTTCTAACTTGCCGTACTCATTTTTCTTACCAATCATGGCAACAATCTTGGTAGTCCCAATGTCTAAACCTACTGCAATATTCTCTTTTTCCATGCTATCTACTTAATTTGTTTGACACAAAATCAACACTTTTTATTTTCTGATTTCAAATAGTTGTTATTTGGTACAAACTACTTGTTGTATAAATCTTAGATTTATCTTTTTATAATTCTGCAATGAACTATCTAAAACTGCTTTTTGAAAAAATGCTTTGTAATTGCTGAATTTGCGTTTTACATTCACGATTTTTCCAAATTCAATTTCATAATCGAAATTTCTGTTCATCATTTTTAGACTTCCATCAGGTAAAATTTGTATGCCGATGATGTTTTTTTTTAAAAAATCATCTTTGTAAACAAATCGCAGTAATTTATCAAAATCACCCTTGTTTTCTTTGCTAATTTCACCAGAAATAATTGGAACTCTTGCTGTAAATTCGTCTGACAAAGGCATTATATTTCCCTGATAGTCAATATAGAAAGAACCTTCATTATTAAAAACTCTAGCAATAGGCGTTTTTTGCTTTACAACAGCTTTTAAAACCCCATCAATAGTTACAAAAACCTCAGATTTTTCAATCATTGGATTGCTATTTATGGACTTCTCCAACTTGTTCAAATCTAATTTATCTTTTTGAATGCTTGAGGCATCTCTTTTATTTTCTATTAACAATTTATTAACCATTTCATGTTTAATAAATGTGACGCTATCATTCAAAAAAACCACTTTAGATTTAGTCAATTTTCGCTCTTCATTTCGCTTAGAAGTAAACGAAAACAAGAAAATAACTAATGCAAACATTAGCACTAATCTGATATTTGCCCAACTAAAGAGTTTCATTTAATGCTGCTTTTATAGGTTTTACTAATTCGCCAATATCTCCTGCTCCAATGGTCACAATTACACGTGCATCTGTTTCTAAAATCTTTGATATTAACTCAGTTTTTGATACTAATTTTTTGTGAGGATTAGTTATTTTCCCCAACAACCATTCTGAATTTACTCCTTCCATTGGCAATTCGCGTGCTGGATAAATATCTAACAAGAGAATCTCATCAAATGCTGATAAACTTTTTGCGAAATCATCAGCGAAATCTTTGGTTCTACTGAACAAATGTGGTTGGAAAATTGCCAAAACTTTTTGATTAGGATACAATTCTCGAACCGCTTGATGCACTGCGTTAATCTCTGTTGGATGATGTGCATAATCATCGATATAGACTAATTTATCCGATTTAATTTGATATGAAAATCTTCTCTGAATTCCTTTAAATGAAGCTAAGGCTTTAGCGATGGACTCGGTTGGGGTGCCAAAAGTTTTAGCCATCGCTAAAGCCATTAAAGCATTCATTAAATTATGTCTTCCAGGTAATCCGAAATGAATATTTTTTATAGTCTCTGATGGTGTTTCTACATCAAAAACATAACTTCCACTTTCAATTCTAATGTTGTAGGCTTTGAATGTTGCTTCTTCGTTTACAGCTATTGTGAACCCTTCTAAATCCAATCCTTTAGGAACAAATAGTTTTGTCTTATCTTCAACTTTATCTGCAAATTCTCTAAATGTTTCTTGTATTGCTGTTGCATCACCATAGATGTCTAAATGGTCTGCATCCATTGAGGTAACACAAGCAATATCTGGATGTAGGTGCAAAAAGGAACGATCAAACTCATCGGCCTCAACAACAGTAACCGTTTTCCCGCTTCCAATTAAATTAGAATGGTAATTTTCTACAATTCCACCAAGGAAAGCGGTTACGTCAGCACCACTTTCGTATAAAATATGCCCAAGAATACTCGATGTTGTGGTTTTCCCATGTGTACCTGCAACTGCAAAACAGAAAGTATCCTTAGTGATGATTCCCAGAACCTCGGCACGTTTTTTTACTACGTAATCTCTTTCTATAAAATAATTCCATTCCGAATGGGTAACTGGAACTGCAGGAGTCACTATAACGAGAGTATTCTCTGCATAATATTCTTTTGGAATTAAACCAATACTGTCTTCAAAATGAATGTTCATTCCTCCTGCTATTAATTCATTAGTAAGCGTGGTAGGCGTTTTGTCATAACCCGAAACATTTTTACCAATATTTTGGAAATAACGAGCCAAAGCACTCATCCCTATGCCTCCAATCCCTATGAAATAGACGTTATGTATTTGGTTTAGATTCATTTTAAATATCAATTTCAAAATTCAATGTCAATTTCAAAACACAATTTTCACTATTGCTTTTTGAAATTGCTATTGACATTGTTATTTTATTAGTTTTATTATTTCTTCAACTATGTCTTTGGTTGCATTTGGTTTTGCTAAACTTTTAATGTTATGGCTTAACTCTTTTTGCAAACTTTCATTTGAAATCAACTCTGAAAAGGTTGTTTCAAATTTTTCATCCAATTCATTTTCTTTTAAAAGGATTGCTCCTTTTTTATCTACAATAGCTTTTGCGTTCTTGGTTTGATGGTCTTCAGCTACATTTGGAGATGGAATGAAAATAACTGGTTTTCCTACCAAACACAATTCTGAAACCGATGATGCTCCAGCACGAGAAATCACAAAATCTGCAGCTGCATAAATCAAATCCATTCTGTCGATAAATGAAACTACTTGCACGTTTTCCTTATCACTAAAATGCTTGTATTCTTCAAAATACAATTTTCCACATTGCCAAAAAACTTGAAGACCGCTTTCTAAAATATAATCTAATTCTTTAGCAATTAATTGGTTTACTCTACGAGCACCAAGGCTTCCGCCAAGAATTAGAAGTGTCTTTTTATTAGCATCTAATTTGAAATAATTAATTCCTTCTTGATTTTTATTTTCAATATCCAACACATCCTGACGAACTGGATTTCCGGTAAAAACAATCTTGTCTTTTGGAAAAAATCGCTCTAAATTATCGTAAGCCACACAAATAGCATTAGCTTTCTTACTTAGCAATTTATTGGTAATTCCCGGAAACGAATTTTGTTCCTGTAGCACGGTTGGAATATTAAAACTATTAGCCACTTGCAACAATGGCCCACTAGCAAAACCTCCTGTCCCGATTACCACATCGGGCTTGAATTTTTTTATAATTTGTCTTGATTTCCACAAACTACTCATTAGCTTGAATGGAAACATTGCATTTTGTAACGTTACCTTTCTTTGTAAACCTGCAATCCAAAGTCCTTCTATCTTATATCCTGCTTGGGGTACTTTTTGCATTTCCATTTTGTCACTAGCGCCAACAAAAAGAATTTCCGAATCCGGAAAACGAGATTTCAATTCATTGGCAATAGCAATAGCAGGATAGATATGTCCTCCTGTTCCTCCGCCGCTTAATATGAATTTTAGTATTCTCATTTTACATCTTATTTTTTGTTCATTACAGCATCCATCGGATTTGTTGTCTTATCTTCAATTGAAAATTGCTGTTCTTCAAGAGCATCTTCTTTAGCTATTTGCTCATCAATCATTCTTTGTAGAATTTCGTCTCTCTTTTCTTTCTCTGCCTTTTCTTGGGCAATTTCTTCTTCTTTTTTGGTCACGCTAATAATAATTCCCAAAGCGATACAAGTCATCCAAATCGAGCTTCCTCCACTACTAATTAAAGGTAAGGTTTGACCCGTTACAGGAAGTAGTTCAACTGCTACTCCCATGTTTATTAGAGCTTGAAATATCATTGGAAAACCTAATCCCACCACTACCAGCTTGCCGAAAACCGTATTAGCCTTGTGTGCTGCGACTATAAATCGGAAAAATAAAAGCAGATATAAGCCTAAAACTATCAATCCTCCAATTAATCCATATTCTTCAACAATAATAGCATATATAAAATCCGAAGAAGATTGAGGTAAAAAGTTTTTCTGAACGCTCTTTCCAGGTCCTAATCCTTGCAATCCACCGGAAGCTATGGCAATTTTTGCTTTTTCTATTTGATAATCATCTTCATCAGGCTTGTCACTAACATAATTTTCCACCCTTGAAATCCAAGTGTCAACACGATTTGGAAATGCATCTGGAAAAGCTTTGGCAAGGAGTATAAAAAAAGTCAACCCAACAATTCCTACTCCAACTACTATTCCTATGTATTTTAAAGGATATTTACCTACAAAAGCCAACATCAACACCATAGAAAAAATAAGGGCAGAAGTCGAAAAATTAGCTGGTAAAATAAACATCAAAGTAATGAATACTGGCAACCACAATTCCCAAATTGAGGATTTGAAAGTAATGGCTGTATCTCGTTTTTTGGATAAATATCTAGCAACAAAAATCAATAATACGATGGTAGCTAATGTTGATGTTTGGAAGGTTATCCCTATAAATGGAACTTGAATCCATCTACTAGCATTGGCACCAGCTATCACGGTTCCTTTTATTAAAGTATAGCCCAATAAAACCCAAACAATAGGCAAGGCTATAATTGAAATCCCTTTGAAATAATGATAAGGAACTTTGTGTATCCAATAAATAATCAAAAAACCTATACATATATGCGCTAGGTGTTTGAGTAGATACCCTAAAGTATTTCCTGTTCCATGACCGATATAGGCTAAATTACTACTTGCACTAAAAACAGGCATGAACGAAAATAGAGCTAATAAGGCCACGAATGTCCATATTACTTTATCTCCTTTTAAACTGTTTATTAGTTGTATCATAATGGGCTATAAATTTTGAACTGCGTGTTTAAATTGTCTTCCTCTGTCTTCATAATTTTCGAATAAATCGAAACTAGCGCAAGCTGGTGACAATAAAACCGTATCCCCTTTTTCTGATAAACGTTGTGCCATCTTCACAGCATCGTTCATAGAATCGACCTCAATCATTACATCAACGATATTCCCAAAAGCATCGATAATTTTTTTATTATCAACCCCTAGGCATATTATTGCTTTTACTTTTTCATTGACCAACGACATCAACTCAGTGTAATCATTTCCTTTGTCAACACCTCCTACTATCCAAACTGTTGGTGTATTCATGCTGTCAAGAGCAAAGAAAGTTGCATTTACATTTGTGGCTTTAGAATCATTAATGTATTGAACATTTTGAATCTTTAATACTTTCTCTAATCGATGTTCGACACCCTGAAAATTAGATAGACTTTCTCTGATTGTCTCTTTTCTGATTTGCATCAATTTAGCTACAGATGTTGCTGCCATGGCATTCTTGAGGTTATGTTTACCTTCAAGTGCGATGTACTCTGTTTCCATGATGAACTCTTCTTCGTTGATGTTTACTTCCATTTTGTTGTCTTTTAAAAATGCTCCTTTCTCAAAAGTTTTAGTTAATGAAAAAGGAATTAATTGGGCTTTTGTTTTGTTTTGTTTGAACCATTCTGAAATTGCTTCATCATCAGCATCGTAGATGAAATAATCGCTTTCGGTTTGATTCATTGTAATTCTAAATTTTGATGCTATGTAATTTTCATATTTATAATCGTATCGGTCTAAATGATCTGGGCTTATATTCGTTAAAACTGCTATGTGTGGTTTGTAATCAAAAATTCCATCTAATTGAAAACTACTCAACTCCAACACATAATAATCATACTTATCCTCTGCCACCTGCCAAGCAAAACTCTTACCAATATTGCCTGCTAAACCCACATTTAATCCAGCTGATTTTAACAAATGATAAGTCAACATTGTTGTTGTTGTCTTGCCGTTACTACCGGTAATTCCTATTGTTTTTGCTTTTGTAAATGAGGCAGCAAATTCAATTTCAGAAACGATTTGAATCTTCTTTTCTTTTATCTTTTTTACTATCCCTGATTTGTCTGGAATTCCAGGACTTTTCATGACAATATCTGCATTCAAAATCTTATTTTCTGTATGGGTTTCTTCTTCCCATTTGATTCCATTAATTGTAAGAACTTCTTTATAATTATCTTTTATTTTTCCAAAATCTGACACAAAAACATCATACCCTTTTTTCTTTCCGAGTATTGCTGTTCCTACTCCACTCTCTCCTCCTCCTAGAATTACAAGTCGTTGCATCTATCTTAATTTTAATGTAACTATAGACAGGATGGCTAGTAGGATTCCAACAATCCAAAAACGAGTTACTATTTTACTTTCGTGATAGCCTTTCACCTGATAGTGATGATGTAAAGGCGACATTAAAAAAATTCTCCTTCCTTCACCAAATCGTTTTTTGGTAAACTTGAAATAACTTACTTGTAAAACCACGGATAAGTTTTCGACAAGAAATATTCCGCACAATAGAGGAATAAGCAATTCTTTTCTAACTGAAATTGCTAAAACCGCTATAATTCCGCCAATGGTTAAACTACCTGTGTCTCCCATGAATACAGAAGCTGGATAAGAATTGTACCAAAGAAATCCTATCAATGCTCCAGCAAATGCAGCAATAAAAACGGTCATTTCTCCGGAATTAGGGATATACATAATATTGAGATAGCTTGAGAAAATTATATTACCCGAAACAAACGTAAAAATCCCTAATGCAACCACGGATATGGCTGAAGTTCCCGCCGCTAATCCATCTATACCGTCTGTTAAATTGGCACCATTCGAAACTGCAGTAATAATGAATATCACAATTGGAATAAAAACAATCCAAGCCCAATTTTGGTATCCTTCACCGGTCCAAGCCAATAACTCAGCATAATCCAATTCGTTATTTTTAAAAAAAGGAATAGTTGTAGCCGTTGATTTTTCTTCTTTCGCAACTGGAGAAATTACATTCTCTGTTTGATTGATAGCGATTGTTTTTAATTTTTCTTTACGCAAGGTAACACCTGGATGCAAGTACAAGACTGAGCCAACAATTAATCCCAAACCAACCTGACCAATTACTTTAAATATACCTTTAAGACCTTCTTTATCTTTTTTGAAAATTTTAATATAATCGTCAATAAAGCCTATGGTTCCCATCCAAAGCGTGGTGACAATTAAAAGAATAATGTAGATATTGTTCAATTTTGTCAATAATAAAACTGGGATTAGAGTTGCGATGATAATAATCAAACCACCCATTGTTGGTGTCCCTGCTTTTTGAGTTTGACCTTCAAGACCAAGCTCACGAACCGTTTCACCTACTTGTTGTTTTCTTAAGAAATTAATGATTTTTTTTCCATAAATGGTCGAAATCATTAACGATAAAATTACAGCTAAGGCCGAACGAAAAGTAATGTACTGAAAAACTCCTGTTCCCGGAACATTAAGTGTTTTATATAGATATTCAAATAAATAATACAACATATATTTTGGTTTATTTGGTTGGTTTCTATTGATTAATTCTTGTTAAACTAAATCCTACTTCTAATTATTTCTGCATTTGTTCTAAAAACTCTTTTACAACTTCCATATCGTCAAAATGATGTCGAACTCCTTGTATTTCCTGATAGGTTTCATGTCCTTTTCCAGCAATAAGAATGATATCGCTAGGCTGAGCCAATTGACAAGCGGTTTTAATAGCCTGTTTCCTGTCAACTATTGAGACTGTTTTTTTATAGTTTTGAGCTTCAACTCCTTTTTCCATCTCAGCAATAATATCTTCTGGATTTTCTGTTCTTGGATTATCTGAAGTAATGACCACTTTATCACTTAATGCCGAAGCAATATTTGCCATAATAGGTCTTTTTGCTCTATCTCTATCTCCACCGCAACCCACAACAGTAATTAATTGTTCATTTTTGGTTCTAATGTCATTTATTGTTTTGAGTACATTCTCTAAGGCATCAGGTGTATGGGCATAGTCTACTATAGCGGTAATGTTTTGATTAGAAACAATGAACTGAAACCGTCCAGAAACACTTTCTAATTCTGATAACAATCTTAAAACTTCGAAGTGATCCAATCCTAACTCTATGGCTGTACCATAAATAGCCAACAAATTATAAGCGTTAAATGTCCCTATCAATCGAACCCAAACTTCATTGTCATTGATTTTCAGCAATAAACCTGTTAATTGATTTTCTAGAATTTGAGCTCTGTAATTAGCATAGGTTTTTAAAGCATAGGTTACCTTCCGTGCATCTGTATTCTGCAACATTAATAATCCATTCTTATCATCAATGTTGGATAATGCAAAAGCTGATTTTGTTAGATGATCAAAGAAAGATTTTTTTACATCTCTATATTCTGCAAAAGTGGAATGATAATCTAAGTGATCGTGAGATAAATTCGTAAATACACCCCCCGCAAAATGCAACCCTTCAGTTCTTTTTTGATGAACACCGTGAGAGCTCACTTCCATAAAGCAATACTCAACTCCAGCATCTATCATTTCTCTTAAATAATAATTGATTGTTATAGAATCGGGCGTGGTGTGTGTGGCCTTATATTCTTTTTCGTTAACTAAAATTTTCACTGTTGAGAGTAATCCAACTTTAAATCCCGCTTTTTTAAATAATTGGTACAATAAAGAAGCAACCGTTGTTTTACCATTCGTTCCTGTTATTCCAATTAATTTAAGATTCTGTGATGGATTTCCGTAATAGTTTGCTGCCATAAAAGCCAAAGCACTATTAGCATCTTTTACTTTTATATATGTTACTCCACTAGCTATATTTTCTGGGAATACCTCACATACTATTGCTATAGCACCAAGATGGATAGCTTTGTCTATAAAATCATGCCCGTCTGATATGGTGCCTCTTATGGCTACAAAAGCATCTTTCGCACCAATCTTTCTCGAGTCAAAATCAATTTTACGAATAGCCATATCCGTTGAACCCATCACAGCTTCGATAGCGACTTTATATAATATGTCTTTAAGAATAATCACGATAATTCGAGTATAATTACTGAGTTTTTATCTAAACTTTGCCCTGGCTGAATGGATTGCGTTTTTACTTTACCCACACCAACTATCTTCACTTTTAAACCAAGATTACCTAGTAAAGCCACAGCATCCATCCCTGTCATTCCTTTTACATTAGGAATCAGATTTTGTTTTTTCTGCGCTTTTGAATAATACTTGATGTAATTTTTTTCTTGTAGAAGATTTTTTTTATTTAAATTTTTTATCTCATTTGTTGAAGGAGCATCCGTAAAAATCTTTTGAGCAATTCTTTTGAATACTGGACCAGCAACATCGGCACCATAATAATTATTGTTGGATGTATTGGGTTCGTGAACCACAACAATGCAGGAGTACTTGGGTTCGTCGGCAGGGAAATATCCTACAAATGATGAGATATAATGCTTCTCCGTTCCATCTTTTCTATTATAATTCGCCTGAGCTGTTCCTGTCTTACCAGCCATTGGAAAATCTTTGGTATATAATTTTGATGCTGTTCCTTTTTTGACCACATTTTTTAAAACGGCTTGTACCTTCAACAAGGTTTCTTTAGAGCATACTTTTGGATTAATAACTTCTTTATCAAACTTTTTAATAGTCTTATTCCACTCTTTAATTTCTGAAACAAACTGCGGTTTCACCATTTCTCCATTGTTGGCAATTGAATTATAAAATGTCAAAGTCTGTAATGGAGTTATTGATACTCCATAGCCAAAAGCCATCCACGGAAGAGAAATATTAGACCAGTTTTTGTCGCTTGGCTGAGGAATGTAAGGTCTACCTTCCCCTTTAATAGGAAGTCCTAAAGGTTTATTCAATCCAAATTTATTCAAATGATCTACAAACTGAGTAGGATTATTTTTATAATTGTTATATACCGCTTGAACCATTACAGTATTGGATGAAACTTCAAATCCTCTTGCTAA
>Ga0315904_10009217_pt1 | contig 12937 bp, 12 predicted proteins | sample LakEriMetagenome_6_FD_203529 | JGI IMG/M metagenome (GOLD analysis project Ga0315904, IMG submission 203529) | Freshwater fungal communities from buoy surface, Lake Erie, Ohio, United States - Buoy 12 MA120 | ecosystem: Environmental > Aquatic > Freshwater > Lake | place: USA: Lake Erie, Ohio...
CGACGCGCGCACCGACTACTGGATGCCGATGGACCAGTACATCGGCGGCATCGAGCACGCGGTGCTGCACCTGCTCTACGCGCGCTTCTGGACCAAGGTGATGCGCGACATCACCGGCCAGGTGCCCGGCGATCCGGCCCGCGGCCTGGTCACCTGCGACGAGCCCTTCACCCGGCTGCTGTGCCAGGGCATGGTGCTCAACCACATCTACTCGCGGCGCACCGACAAGGGCGCGCTCGAGTACTTCTGGCCCGAGGACGTCGAGAACGTCCACGACGAGACCGGTCGCATCACCGGCGCGCGCCTGAAGTCCGACGGCAGCGCCGTCGACTACGGCGGCGTGGGCACGATGTCCAAGAGCAAGAACAACGGCGTCGACCCGCAGGCCCTCATCGACCGCTACGGCGCCGACACCGCGCGGCTGTTCGTGATGTTCGCCAGTCCGCCCGAGCAGACGCTCGAATGGTCGGACACCGGCGTGGAGGGCGCAAACCGCTTCCTGCGCCGGCTGTGGGCGTTTGCCCAGGCCCGGAGCGCCGCGATCGCGCAGGCGCCGGCCACGCTGCCGGCACCCGGGGCTCTGAATGCCGATCAGAAGGCGCTGCGGCGCGAGATCCACACGGTGCTGCGCCAGGCCGACTACGACTACCAGCGGCTGCAGTACAACACGGTCGTGTCGGCGGCCATGAAGATGCTCAACGCGCTCGAGGGCGCCAGGCTCGCCCCCGGCGAGACCTCGGCGGCCGTGCTGCGCGAGTGCCTGTCGGTGCTGCTGCGCATGCTCTATCCGGTCGTGCCTCACGTCACCCACGCGCTGTGGCAGGAGCTCGGCTATGCGGCGGCGCACGGCGAGCTGCTCGATGCGCCCTGGCCCACGGTCGATCCGGCCGCGCTCGTGCAGGACACCCTCGAACTGGTGCTGCAGATCAACGGCAAGGTGCGCGGCTCGGTCAGCGTGCCCGCCGACGCCGACAAGGCCGCCATCGAGGCGGCGGCGCTGGCAAGCGAGGCCTACGCGCGCCACGCCGAAGGCCGCGCGGCGCGCAAGGTCGTCGTCGTGCCGGGCCGCCTGGTCAACGTGGTGGTCTGAGCCACCCGAACCATCCGCGCCGGCCGTGCCCTCCCCCCGTCCGTCCACGCCAGGCGTGCACCGTGCCCGCTCCGGCGCCGGCGCGCGCCCGCAGCTGCAAGCCTTGCGGCGGCGCCTGCTGCTGGCCGGCGCCGCGCTCGGTCTGGCCGGCTGCGGATTCCAGCTGCGCGGCAGCGCCGAGCTGCCCTTCGAGACGCTGCACGCGAGCTTTCCCCCCAACTCGCCCACCGGCGCCGAGTTTCGTCGGCTGCTGCGGGTGCAGGGTGGCACCCGCCTCGTCGAGCAGCCCACCCAGGCCCAGGCGCGCCTCGAAGTGCTCGACGAACTGCGCGAGAAGGAGATCGTCGGTTTCTCCAGCAGCGGCCGGCCTCGCGAATACCAGCTGCGGCTGATCCTGCGTTACCGCCTGCTCGATGGCCGCAGCGGGGCCGAGATCACGCCGCGCGCCGAGATCCTGCTGCGCCGCGAGATCACCACCACCGACAACCAGGTGGTCGCCAAGGAGCGCGAGGAAGCGCTGCTCTACCGCGAGATGCAGACCGACATGGTGCAGCAGCTGCTGCGCCGGCTGGCGGCGGTCCGGCCGCCGCGCGCCTGACCCTGGCGGCGCCGTGATCGACGAGCGCCCCGGCGCAGCCTCCCGCGCGCCGCGCCGCGAGCTGCCGCCGCTCACCTGGATCGACGGCGACGAGCCGCTGCTGGTCATCGAGGCGGCCGACCGGCTGCGCGCGGCCGCACGGGCGGCCGGTTTCGAGCAGCGCGACGTGTTCAGCGTCGACCGCAGCTTTCGCATCGACACCCTGCTCGCCGAGACCGCCTCGCTGTCGCTGTTCGCCACCCGCAGGCTCATCGAGCTGAGGCTGGTCGTGCGGCCCACGCGCGAACTCGGCGAGGGGCTCGAGCAGGCGCTCGCCCACCTGGGCGACGACACCCGGCTGCTGGTGTGCAGTCCGCGTCTCGAGCGCGCCGTCACCGATACCGCATGGTTCGGCGCCCTCGAGCGGCACATCGCGCGCGAGGCCATCACGCCGGTGGGCGTGGCGCAGCTGCCCGCCTGGATAGGCGCGCGGCTGGCCGCCCAGCAGCAGCAGGCCGACCCCGAGACGCTGCGCCTGATCGCCGATCGGGTCGAGGGCAATCTGCTCGCTGCCCATCAGGAGATCCGCAAGCTCGGCCTGCTGCTGCCGCCCGGTCGCCTCGACCCCGACGCGGTGCGCGGCTCGGTGCTCGATGCCGCCCGCTACGACGCCTTCGGCATGGCCCAGGCCATGCTTGCCGGCGAGGCGGCGCGCTCGCTGCGCGCCCTCGAAGGCCTGCGCGCCGAAGGCCAGGCGGCACCACTGGTGCTGTGGGCGCTGGCCGACGCGATCCGCAACCTGCTCCGGCTGGCGCAGGCGCGCGACGCCGGCCGCAATCCGGCCACGCTCACGCGCGAGCTGCGCCTGTTCCCGCCGCGCGACCGCGCCTATCTCGCAGCGCTGCGGCGCCTCGACAGCGCCATCCTGAGCGAGGCGCTGCACGAGGCCGCCAGGATCGATAGAATCGTCAAGGGCGTGATCGCCGCCGACCCCTGGCAGGCAATGGCAGCGCTGGTGGCGCGGCTGGCCGGCGTATCGGCCCCCGTGGCGCCCGCCTGACCGCCATGCCCCCCGCCGGTCCCGGCGCCCGCCATCCCACCACCACACCGGGCCGCACGGCCCTCCACCAGGCCCAGCCCATGGAACATCATCCCGTCGACATCGCCGCCTGCATCGCCGACGTCGGCCGGCGCGCGCGCGCCGCGAGCCGGGCGATGGCGCGCGCCACCACGGCCGCCAAGGACGACGCGCTGCGCGCGACCGCGCAGGCCATCCGCGCCAGCGTCGCGATGCTGCGCGAGGCCAACGCCCGCGATCTCGCCGCCGCGCGCGCGGCCGGCCACGACCCGGCCTTCGTCGACCGGCTCGCCCTCACCGACGCCGTCGTCGAGTCCATGGCCGAGGGTCTCGAGCAGATCGCGATGCTGCCCGACCCGATCGGTGAGATCACCGACCTGCGCATGCGGCCCACCGGCATCCAGGTGGGGCACATGCGCGTGCCACTGGGCGTGATCGGCATCATCTACGAGAGCCGGCCCAACGTCACGATCGATGCCGCGGGCCTGTGCATCAAGTCGGGCAACGCCACCATCCTGCGCGGCGGCTCCGAGGCCATCCACAGCAACCAGGCGCTGGCCGCGCTGGTACGCGAGGGGCTGCGCGCCGCCGGCCTGCCCGACGACGCCGTGCAGGTGATCGAGACCACCGACCGCGCCGCGGTGGGCGAACTCATCACCCATCCCGAGTACGTCGACGTGATCGTGCCGCGCGGCGGCAAGTCCCTGATCGAGCGCATCTCGCGCGAGTCGCGGGTGCCCGTCATCAAGCACCTCGACGGCATCTGCCACGTCTACATCGACGACAGCGCCGATCCGGCGATGGCCATCCGCATCGCCGACAACGCCAAGACGCAGCGCTACTCGCCCTGCAACACCATGGAGACGCTGCTGGTCGCGCAGGCCGCCGCGGCCGCGGTGCTGCCGCCCCTGGCGCGCATCTACGCCGACAAGGGCGTCGAGATGCGCGGCTGCGCGGCCACCCAGGCGCTGCTCGCGGCCGCCGGCCTGCCCTGCGTGGCGGCCACCGATGAGGACTGGCGCACCGAGTACCTGGCGCCCATCGTCTCGATCCGCATCGTCGCCGGCCTCGACGAGGCGATCGCGCACATCGCCGAGCACGGCTCGCAGCACACCGACGCCATCGTCACCGACAGCCACGCCAACGCGATGCGCTTCCTGCGCGAGGTCGACTCCTCGTCGGTGATGGTCAACGCATCCACCCGCTTTGCCGACGGCTTCGAGTACGGCCTGGGCGCCGAGATCGGCATCTCCACCGACAAGCTGCACGCGCGCGGCCCGGTCGGCCTGGAGGGCCTCACCTCGGTCAAGTACGTGGTGCTGGGCTCGGGGCAGGTGCGCCGGTGAGCAGCGGCTACCTGTGGGTGAAGGCGCTGCACATCGTGTTCGTCACGAGCTGGTTCGCCGGGCTCTTCTACCTGCCGCGCATCTTCGTCAATCTCGCGATGGTCGAGCCCGGCCCGAGCGCCGAACGCGAGCGGCTGCTCCTGATGGCGCGCAAGCTGTGGCGCTTCATGCAGCCGCTGATGCTGCTCGCGCTGGCGCTGGGCCTGTGGCTGTGGCTGGGCTACGGCGTGGGCGGCGGCTGGATGCACGCCAAGCTCGCGGTGGTCGTCGTGCTGCTCGGCTATCACCACGTGTGCGGGCGGCTGCTGCGCACCATCGCCGCCGGCACCGACCGCCGCTCGCATGTCTGGTACCGGTGGTTCAACGAAATCCCCGTTCTCGCCCTGTTCGCGGCCGTCGTCCTGGTCGTCGTCAAACCCTTCTGAGGAGTCCGCCCCGATGAGCCGCTTCGTCGACTACTACATGCATCCCCAGTCGCCCTGGAGCTGCCTGGGCCACCAGGAGCTGCGCCGCATCTGCGCGCTGCACGGCGCCGACATCCGCATCAAGCCCATCGACCTCGGCGCGAAGGTCTTCCCCATCTCCGGCGGCCTGCCGCTGGCCAAGCGCGCGCCGCAGCGCCAGCAGTACCGGCTCGTCGAGCTCGCCCGCTGGCGCGAGCGCCGCGAGGTGCCCATCAACCTGCATCCGAAGTTCTTTCCGGCCAATGCCGACACCGCGTGCCGGCTGATCATCGCCGCCGACCGCCTGCACGGCGCCGATGCGGCGCTCGATCTCGCCGGCCGCCTGATGCGCGCCACCTGGTGCGAGGAGCGCGACGTCGCCGACGAGCACGTGCTGCGCGCGGTGCTGCACGAGGCCGGCCTGCCGTCCGACCCGCTCTTCCACGCGGTCCCCGATGCGCACGCGGTGTTCGACGGCTACACGCAGCAGGCCATCGACCACGGCGTGTTCGGCGTGCCCTGGTACGTGTTCGAGGAGGTGCCGTTCTGGGGCCAGGACAGGCTCGAGTTCCTCGAGCAGGCGCTGGCGCGCGCGGCTGCGCGGTGAGCACCCGGCCGGCGGCGCCCATGCGCCTGTTCGCCTCGTGCCCGCGGGGGCTCGAGGCGCTGCTCGCCCAGGAACTCTCGGGCCTCGGCGCGGCTGCAGCGCGCATCGTGCCCGGTGGCGTGGCCTTCGAAGGCGGGCCCGACCTCGTCTGCCAGGCCAACCTGCGCTCGCGGCTGGCCAGCCGCGTGCTGCGCGAGGTCGCGGTCGGCGCCTGCCGCGACGAGCAGGACCTCTTCGGGCTGGCCCGTCAGGTGGCCTGGGAGCGGCTGATGCATCCGCGGCTCACGCTGCGCGTCGACACCACCGCGGTGCGCTCGCCGCTGCGCAGCCTCAACTTCGCCAACCTGCGGGTCAAGGACGCCATCGTCGACCGTCTGCGCGAGACGCGCGGTGATCGCCCGTCGGTCGACACCCGACGCCCCGACGTGCGGGTCTTCGTCTTTCTCGACGAGCTGCGCGCCACGCTCTACGTCGACACCTCGGGCGAGTCGCTGTTCAAGCGCGGCTGGCGGCGCGAGCGCGACGACAAGGGCCTGGCGCCGCTCAAGGAGAACCTCGCGGCCGGCCTGATCGCGTTGTCGGGCTGGACGCCCGACAGGCCGCTGCTCGATCCCTACTGCGGCTCGGGCACCCTGCTGATCGAGGCCGCGCAACGCGCGCTGGGCATCGCGCCGGGGCTGTCGCGCGCCTTCGGCTTCGAGCGGCTGCTCGACCACGACGCGGCGGCGTGGGCGGGGCTGCGCGCGCAGGCGATCCGCGAGGCGCAGCAGGCGGGCGCGCGGCCGGCGCGGCCGCTGCGCATCACCGGCATCGACATCGATCCGGTGGCCATCTCGCAGGCCAGGCGCAACATCGAGCGCGCGGGCCTGGCCGACGCCGGCATCGCGCTGGCCGTGGGCGACGCCGCCGCGATTTCGCCAACCGACGACGAGCCCGGCATCATTGTCACCAATCCGCCCTACGGCGAGCGTATCGACGCGGTCGGCACGGCGCCCGCCGCTCCCGACGCCGACGCCGACGCCGACGGGCTCGCAACGCACCGGCTCGCGATGGCCGCCTTCGGCCAGGCGCTGAAGGCGCGCTTTCCGGGCTGGCAGGCGCACGTGCTGTCGTCCGACCGCGAGCTGCCGCGGCAGCTGGGCATCCGCGAGTCGCGCAAGGTGCCGCTGTTCAACGGCGCGCTCGAGTGCCGGCTGTATCGCTTCGACGTCTTCGACCGCAGCACGCGCGAGGCGCACGATCGCGAGCAGCAGGCGCGCCACGACCGCCTGCGCGGCGCGGCCTGAACGCCCAGGCCCCGCGCGCGGCGGGCCCGCCGGGCCCCGACCTAGACCATCCCGAGGTGCTGGATGCCCCGGTTCAGGTCCTTGTCCGAATGCCTGCTGTTGAGCTTGATGTTCAACCGCAGGTCGTTGACCGAATCGGCGTTGCGCAACGCGTCCTCGTAAACGATCAGACCTTCCTCGTACAGCTGGAACAGGTGCTGGTCGAAGGTCTGCATCCCCATCTCGCGGCTCTTCTTCATGATGTCCTTGATCAGGCCGACCTCGCCCTTGAAGACCAGCTCGGCGATCAGCGGCGAGTTCAGCATCACCTCGACCGCCGGCACCCGGCCGGCGCCGCCGGCCAGCGGGATCAGCCGCTGCGACACGATCGCCCGCAGGTTCAGCGACAGATCCATCAGCAGCTGCTGGCGCTTGTCCTCGGGGAAGAAGTTGATGATGCGGTCGAGCGCCTGATTGGCGCTGTTCGAGTGCAGCGTGGCCAGGCACAGGTGGCCGGTCTCGGAGAATGCGACCGCATGCTCCATGGTCTGCCGGTCACGGATCTCGCCGATCATGATCACGTCGGGCGCCTGGCGCAGCGTGTTGCGCAGCGCGATCTCCCAGCTCTCGGTGTCGACGCCGATCTCGCGGTGGCTGACGATGCTGTTGCGGTGCGGATGCACGAACTCGACCGGATCCTCGATGGTCACGATGTGGCCGGCCGAGTTCTCGTTGCGATGCCCGATCAGCGCGGCCAGCGTGTTGCTCTTGCCCGAGCCGGTGGCTCCGACGACAAACACCAGTCCGCGCTTGGACATCGCCAGGTCGCGCAGCACCGGCGGCAGCCGCAGACCCTCGAGCGTCGGGATCTCGCTCTTGATCGTCCGCAGCACGATCCCGACCCGGCCCAGCTGCATGAACGCATTGACGCGAAAGCGCCCGATGCTGGTCGGACTGATCGCGAAGTTGACCTCCTTGCGCGCCTCGAACTCGGCCGCCTGCCGGTCGTTCATCAGCGCGCGTGCCAGCTCGATCGTGTGCTGGCTGGTCAGCGGCACTGTCGAGACCGGTGTCACCCGGCCGTCGATCTTGAAGGCCGGCGGGAACTCCGCCGTCAGGAAGAGGTCGGAGCCGTTCTTGCCGACCATCAGTCGCAGCAGATCGTTGAGGAATTTCGAAGCCTGATCGCGTTCCATCGCCTTGTCCCTGCCGGGTGATCCGCGGGGCGACGCCGTCGCCTGACGGCGCGTCGACGCCCGCCCCTGGATCAGCCGGGGAAGTTCTCCTTGATTGCGGCGTGCTGGCGCGCCTCGGACATCGAGATCACGTTGCGACGCACGAGGTCGGTCAGGCACTGGTCGAGAGTCTGCATGCCAACCGCCGCGCCGGTCTGGATCGCGGCGTTCATCTGTGCGATCTTGGCTTCGCGGATCAGGTTGCGCACGGCCGGGGTGCCCAGCATGATCTCGTGCGCCGCGACCCGCCCCGAACCGTCCTTGGTGCGCACCAGCGACTGCGAGATCACCGCGCGCAACGACTCCGACAGCATCGTGCGCACCATCTCCTTCTCGGCGGCCGGAAACACGTCGACGATCCGGTCGACGGTCTTGGCGGCCGAGGAGGTGTGCAGGGTGCCGAACACCAGGTGCCCGGTCTCGGCCGCGGTCAGGGCCAGCCGGATGGTCTCGAGATCGCGCAGCTCGCCGACCAGGATCACGTCGGGGTCCTCGCGCAGCGCCGAGCGCAGCGCATTGTTGAACGACAGCGTCTGCGGCCCGACCTCACGCTGCGTGAGCAGGCAGCGCTTGGACTCGTGCACGAACTCGATCGGATCCTCGACGGTCAGGATGTGTCCGTAGAGGTTCTCGTTGATGTGGTTGATCATCGCCGCCAGCGTCGTCGACTTGCCCGAACCGGTGGGGCCCGTGACGAGCACCATGCCGCGGGTCTGGCTGGTGATGTCGGCGATGATGCGCGGCGCCTTGAGCTCCTCGAGCGTCAGGATGCGCGACGGGATCGCGCGCATCACGGCGCCCGCGCCGCGCTGCTGCAGGAAGGCATTGACCCGGAAGCGCGCCAGGCCCGGTATCGCGAACGAGAAGTCGCACTCGAGGTTTTCCTCGAAGTCCTTGCGCTGCGCGTCGTTCATGATGTCGTAGATCATGCCGTGCACATCGCTGTGGGCCATCGGCGGCAGGTTGATGCGGCGCACGTCGCCATGCACGCGGATCATCGGCGGCATGCCGGCCGACAGGTGCAGGTCGGAAGCCTTGTTCTTGACCGCGAAGGCAAGCAGTTCCGCGATGTCCATGGTTCCCGTCTCTCTCCATCATTCCGATGACACAACGCGCGGGCGCTAGAATGCGCCGATGCTCGACGAACCCTCGTCAGACTCCTCGCCGACCGCGCTGCGTGAACGCCACGCCGCCGTCCTGACGCGCATCGAGGCCGCGTGCCGGGCCGCGGGCAGGCGGCCCGACAGCGTGACGCTGCTCGCGGTCAGCAAGACCTTCCCGGCCAGCAGCGTTCTCGCGCTGGCCGACTGCGGTCAGCGCAGCTTCGGTGAGAACTATCTACAGGAAGCGCAGGACAAGATCAGCGCATGCGCCACCCAGCGGCCGGATTTGCCTCTCGAATGGCACTTCATCGGCCCGATCCAGTCCAACAAGACGCGCCCGATCGCCGAGAGCTTCGCGTGGGTGCACAGCGTCGAGCGCGAGCGGGTGGCGCGGCGGCTAGCCGAGCAGCGCCCGGCGGGCGCGGCTGCGCTGCAGGTCTGCCTGCAGGTCAATATCGGCGCCGAAGACAGCAAGAGCGGCTGCGCGCCTGCCGAGGTGCCGGCGCTTGCCGAGCAGGTTGCCGCGATGGCAGGGCTGCGCCTGCGCGGCCTGATGGCCATCCCGCGGCCGCAGCCCGATCACGGCGAGCAGCGCCGGCAGTTTGCCGAACTCAGGCGGATCTTCGAGTCTCTGGTGGCGCGGGGGCTGCCGCTGGACACGCTCTCGATGGGCATGTCCGAAGACCTCGAGGCTGCGATCGCCGAAGGCGCGACGATCGTGCGGGTGGGCAGTGCGCTGTTCGGGCCCCGACAGCCGCGCGCGGGCGGCTGACAGGGCAATCCGGCCGCAGGACGGCCGGACGGGGGCTTCAGGCCATCGCCTTCAGCGCGCCCGCAAGGCGGCTCTTGTACCGGGCCGCGGCGTTCTTGTGAATGATCTTCTTGTCGGCGATGGCGTCGATGGTCGATTGCGACGCGCGAAAGACGGCCGTGGCGGCGGCCTTGTCGCCGGTGGCTATCGCCTTGCGCACGGCCTTGATGGCGGTGCGCATGCGCGAGCGCAGCGTGGCGTTGTGTGCGTTTTGCTTGACCGCCTGGCGGGCACGCTTTCGGGCGGAGGCGATGTTGGCCATGAGAAAATCCTGAGGGTTCGATCCGTGGCGGCCAAACCGGGGCTTAGGTCCCTCCGGTCCGCCTGACGGAAAACATCAACACAACTTGCGCCGTTCTGCCGCGCCGGTCTGCCGCGACACACCGGCCGCAGCGCCCCCGCCGCAAAGCGAAGCAAAGACGAAAAGCCTTGTATTTTAGCCGAGCACCAAATCTCCACGCAAGCCGCCCCCCGGCGGCGCCAGCCGCGGGCCGCGGGCCGCGCCGGGGTGTCCGATGAACCTGCTGCGGGCGGCTGCCACCATCAGCGGGCTCACGCTGCTGTCGCGCATCACCGGCCTGATCCGCGAGAACCTGACCGCGACGCTGTTCGGCGCCTCGGCCATGACCGACGCGTTCTTCGTCGCCTTCCGATTGCCCAATCTGCTGCGCCGGCTGTTCGCCGAAGGCGCGTTCTCGCAGGCCTTCGTCCCGATGCTCGCGCAGGCGCGCGAGAACGCCGACGAGGCTGGCTTTCGCAGCTTCGTCGATCGGGTGGCCACGCTGCTGTTCTGGTCGCTGGTGGTGGTCAGCGCGCTCGGGGTGGCGGCCGCGCCGGCGCTCGTGCTGCTCACCGGCTCGGGGCTCACCCGCGACGCGCAGGCCTTCGATGCCGGCATCGTCATGACGCGCTGGATGTTCCCCTACGTGCTGTTCATCTCGCTGGTCGCGCTCGCCGCCGGCATCCTCAACACCTGGCGGCGCTTCGCGGTGCCGGCGTTCTCGCCGGTGATGCTCAACCTCAGCGTGATCGGCGCCGCGCTGCTGCTGCACGACCGCTTCGAGCGGCCGATCTACGCGCTGGCCGCCGGGGTGGTGGTCGGCGGCATCGCGCAGCTCGCCATCCAGCTGCCGGCGCTCGCGCGCATCGGCATGCTGCCGCGCATCGGCCTCAACCCGCTGGTCAGTCTGCGCGATGCCCAGACCCGCGCGCTGCTGGCCCGCATGGCGCCGGCGGTGCTCGCGGTGTCGGCCGCGCAGATCAGCCTGATGATCAACACCCACCTCGCCAGCCTGCTGGCCGCCGGCAGCGTCTCCTGGATCAGCTACGCCGACCGGATCATGGAGTTCCCTACCGCCCTGCTCGGCGTCGCGCTCGGCACGGTGCTGCTGCCCAGCCTCACCCGCGCCGGCAGCCGTCACGACGACGCCGACTACCAGGCCCTGCTCGACTGGGGCCTGCGGCTGGCGCTGCTGCTGGCCGTGCCCTGCGCGATCGGCATGGCGCTGATGGCCGAGCCGCTGTGCGCGCTGCTGTTCCATTACGGCCGATTCCAGGCGCACGACGTGCACATGACCGCCCGCGCGATCCAGGCCTATGCCGTCGGCCTGCCCGGGCTCATCGCGGTCAAGGTGCTCGCCCCGGGCTTCTTCGCCCGTCACGACGTGCGCACGCCGGTGCGCATCGCGCTCGGCGTGCTGGTCGTCACGCAACTGCTCAACCTCGCGCTGGTGCCCTGGCTCGCCCATGCGGGCCTCGCGCTGGCCACGTCGCTGGCGGCAACGGTCAATGCCCTGCTGCTGCTCGTCGGGCTGCATCGGCTGGGCGCCTGGCGCGCGCAGGCAGGCTGGGGGCGGCTGCTCGCGCAGGCGGCGCTCGCCAGCACCGCGCTGGCGGTGCTGCTTGCGCTGGCCGTGCCGGCATTCGACTGGACCGCAATGGGCGCCCAGCCGCTGCGCCGGGCCTTGCTGGCGCTGGGCCTGGTCGCGGCGGGCGCGGCGCTCTACGCGCTCGTGCTGCTCGCCTGCGGCCTGCGGCCGCGGCAATTCCTCAGGAGAGAGTCATGAACATCACCTTCCTCGGCGGCGGCAACATGGCTACCGCCCTGATCGGCGGCCTGGTCGGCCGCGGCGCGGCCGGCGCCGACGGCGCGCCGCGTGTCACCGTGATCGACCCGGCCGAGGCGCAGCGCGAGCGGCTGGCCCGCGAGTTCGGCGTCACCACGCTGGCCGCGCCCGATCCCGCCGGACCGGCATGCGACGTGCTGGTACTGGCGGTCAAGCCGCAGCAGATGCGCGAGGCGCTGCTGCCGATGGCGCGCGCGGCCCGCGACGCGCTGGTCGTGAGCGTGGCCGCCGGCATCCGTGCGGCCGACATTGCCCGCTGGCTGGGCGGCCACGGGCGCATCGTGCGCGCGATGCCCAACACGCCGGCCCTCATCGGCGCGGGCATCACCGGCCTGTGGGCGGCCGCTCAGGTCGGCGGGCCCGACCGCGCGCAGGCCGAGCGCATCGTGCGCGCGGTCGGCGAGGCGGTCTGGGTCGGCGAGGAAATCCTGCTCGATGCCGTGACCGCCGTCAGCGGCAGCGGCCCGGCCTACGTGTTCGCCTTCATGGAGGCGGTTCAGGCCGCCGGCCGACGCCTGGGGCTCGACGAGGCGGCCGCGGCCCGTCTCACGCTGGCCACCTTCCAGGGCGCGGCCGCGCTCGCGGCGGGCGCCACCGTGCCGCTGGCCACGCTGCGCGAGCAGGTCACTTCCAAGGGCGGCACCACGGCTGCCGCGCTCGCGCACATGCAGACCCAGGGCGTGGGCACGCTCATCGGCGAGGCGGTCGAGGCGGCGTTTCGGCGCGCCGGCGAACTCGCCGACGACTTCGGCCGCGATCCGCCGGCGCCGCACTGACGAGCGGGCGAAGCGAACCGGCCCGGATCGGCCGGATCGACCCGTCGGCGGCCAGCGGGCCGGCCGCAGCCGCTCAGCCCGGCCGGCTCCTGCGCCACTGCATCCAGAGCACGCCGGCCATCACGATCGCCCCGCCGAGCAGCTGCTCGGCGGTGGGCAGGATGCCGAACGGAATCGACAGCAGCACGCCGAACGCAGGCACCGTGTTCTGCCAGAGCAGGCCCAGCTGCAGCCCGGCGCGCGCCACCCCGATGTTCCAGGCCACGCCGCTCAGCGCGGTCGAGAACACCGCCGTCACGAGCAGCCAGAGCACCGCCTGCGGCGTCACGGTGAGCAGCGGATCACCGGTCAGGCCGGTCGCCCACATCAGCAACCAGCAGCCGTACATCCAGGGCAGCGCGCCGCCCAGGCCGAGCAACGTGCGGCGCAGCTGCGACACGCCCGGGGCGACGAAGCGCTGCGCGTAGATCGAATAGAGCG
>Ga0315904_10009218_pt1 | contig 12936 bp, 10 predicted proteins | sample LakEriMetagenome_6_FD_203529 | JGI IMG/M metagenome (GOLD analysis project Ga0315904, IMG submission 203529) | Freshwater fungal communities from buoy surface, Lake Erie, Ohio, United States - Buoy 12 MA120 | ecosystem: Environmental > Aquatic > Freshwater > Lake | place: USA: Lake Erie, Ohio...
GATCGTTGTTCTATCACGCTTCCTCGTAACATTGATGTTCCTCTTGCAGTCAACATTGATGGCTCTCCGACATACTTCCGCAATCGTTTATTTCAATACCATGTAAACAAAGGCGGAATGTTTAATTCCGTTGAATGGGCATGGGATGATCGCGGATATGTCGCGACACTCATGGACATCATCCAGCCTTCACAGCTTGTCGCTGTCGCAGAGTTGGAGAATGATGTTGGCAAGACGATTCGCGTTCTTGGAAACGATCAGAACAATCGCACACTTCGCTCGCAACTTGCGAATGGAACTGGTGTTGATGGCTTGCTTGTTCCAATTCACTCGCAAAGTGATTTTGCTTATGGAACGATTGCTCCAGATGATGCTACTGTAAAGACCCGTAGCGTTGCTATTACGCCAATCAATCTGTTTACTAGCACAGCGGCGCACGGACTATCATCTGGTCAAGGAATGAGCGTTACTGCGACATCTGGAACGATTCCTGTAGCATTGGAGAATGGTCAGACATATTACATTGGAGTTATTGATGCTTTCACAATCCAGCTTTTCAATGATCCTCTGAATGCTCAAGCGTTGCAATATCCAATCAACTTGCAGAGCATCGTTATTCCAAATAGCCTTGATTTTAAAGATAGCCGTGAATCACAGGTTATAACTGCACTTGAGCTTTCTTCTGCTCCAGCATTCACGCTTGATACTGCTAATCAAATCACATTCCCCGCTGGTCAATCACTTCCTGCTCCGCTTAATCCTGAAACTACATACTACGCAAATGCCGAAGACTCGACGCATTTGACTGTATTTGAAACCTCAGATGATGCCAAAAAGAATATCAATCCAGTTTACACGACTGGAACGACTGGGCCTGTTCCTCCAGCACCCGGAACGCTAGAAGTAGATATTCGCAAAAAGATTGATCCGCAAACTACTCTGACTTTCTCTGTTCGTCACTACTACAATGACGGAGATCAAGTCCAAGCATTTACTGCATCTGGAAATCTTCCAAAGCCTCTTATTGCGAATCAAAACTATTTCGTTAATGTCATTGATCCATTTAGTATTTCGCTTCACGAAAATCAAGCTGATGCGATTGCTTCGACACCAACAAGCCTTGTAAATCCAATTGTTATTAAAGACTCTGGTAGTGGAACGAACTCTATTGTTAAGCTGATTGCAGCTACTGCTACGACTGGAACATCGTCTCAAATCACCGCACCGGGACTTAACATCCCAACCCCCTCTGGTTCTGGAGCTAATTTTCAAGCTGTTGTCGTTGGCTCTGTAACTGAAATAAACATTACTGCCTCTGGAGGTGGATATACCGCGACTCCTAATATAGCATTTTCTGCTCCCCCGACGCCACCAGTTGGAAGCCCTATTACTCCACTGACTGCAACTGGATATGCCGTTCGCAATACTGTAAATAATACTATTTCTGGAATTGTAATCACGAATCCGGGCCTTGGATATTCAACTTCGCCCTTGATTACAATTGATCCGCCCCCTATAAATCCATCAATTTCAATAACAAGTCTAACATCATCTGCAACTACAGCTACTTGCACAACTTTTAATCCACATGGCTTTACAAGTGGAAATGAAGTTACTATTTCTGGAGCTACACCAACTGGATACAATGGAACATATATTGTAAATGTCACTGGCTCCAATACATTTACATATACCTTAAATGCTTCAGTTGGATATGATAAATCAATATCATCTCTCGTAAGCGGGAAGGCAGTTACCTCAATAACCCATGTAACAACTACTGCTACAGTAAATTGTACAAGTCATGGATTTACTAATGGGCAAAGCGTTATAATTGTTGGAGCAAACCAATCCCAATATAACGGAACATTTACAATTGTTTATGTAAATCCAAATCAATTTACATACACAATGGCAAGCGATCCCGGTGTTGATGCAACTGGATCAATAACAGCATCTGCAAGCTCTGGAACAACTGCTACTGCAACAACATCAACTCCGCATGGCTTTTCTAATGGTCAGAGTGTTCTTATTAGCGGGGCAACCCCACCAGCATACAATAAACAAGCTATTATTTCTAATGTCACGGCAAGCACATTTGATTATTCTGTTGATGGAGGTCTTCTGAGTCCAGCAACTGGAACAATTAATGTTTTTTCTACTCCCGCAACTGGAACAATGACTTGTGCGTTGAAGGCTGGAAGTCAAGCCGTAGCAACCGCAAATATAACAACATCATTTCTATCACATTTCACTCTTATTTCTGGAGGTTCTGGATATACCGAAGCACCTCAAGTTAAAATTACTGGAGGAAACGGAAGTGGCGCAACTGCAACTGCAACAGTAAGTGCAGGAGTTGTTACTGGTCTTAATCTAATAACATCTGGAACTGGATATACATCTGTTCCAACAGTCGCCATCTCGCCATCGACTGGTGTATTTATTAGCTTTACTTCTACTGGATCATTGCCATCACCATTGGTTTCTGGAGTAGCATATCGCGCAGAAGCCCCACTTAACACTTCTACTGGTAACTTTACAGTAAAAGGCGCAGACTTCAATGATGTAAATATTACTTCATCTGGCACTGGGACATTGTATGTATCATTGTCCCGTTCATTTAGCGTGACATTCAACAACAATTGGGAGAGTGATTTTACTAATCTCGTTACTGGACAAGAATTGTATTTTGGAACTGATTATCTGCTTCCAAATACATCTCCATCTATTGATAATGGAGTAACTCCATTTTATCTAAATAAGATCAACAACACGACTGGTAAGATTTACAATAGTTTAGTCAACGCCAATGCTGGAGGAGTAACTGGTCTTATCACGATTACCTCATTCGGTTCTGGTCAGTCTTACTATGCTCTTAGGAAATCATTCCGTTCCTTGCCATTTGGAAATCTAATTACTCCATCTGAAATTGTATTCTTGAGCGAAGATCAAATTGTTCGATTCTCCACGACGAACACGCTTCCTGCTCCTCTTGTTTCTGGAACCGACTATACCATCAAACTATTTGGTAATTCAATCAAGGTTTACTTGGGTGGAATCTTGCAGGTATTGACAACTCCGGGGACTGGTCAGTTAAGCCTAGACATTCTTCGCACATTCAATGTCCCTTCATCTACGAGCATTGACGCTGACCAAGCTCATTTCAATACTGGTGATGCCGTTGTTCCTCGCGCTAAAGAAGGCGATGTATTGCCAACTGGATTGACTGCTGGAACGACATACTACGCTCGCAGGCTAGATAATAATTCGTTTGAGCTTTACGATACACTTGCTCAAGCAAGAAATACATCGTCTACTACTGGTCGCAAGACATACACGACAACTGGCGAGACTGTAGAATCAACATTCTTTGTTGACTCTGTAACATTGCCAACATTCGTGAAGTCAGTTTCTCAAATCGACAAGCCAATTACTGAAGGCTATGTGTCGCTTTATGCTTACGATTATGGCCGTAGCAATGACATGACTCTAATTGGTCAATATCATCCATCTGAAGTTAATCCTCAATACCGCAGGATTCGCATTGGTAAGCCTTGTGCGTGGGCTAGGATTTCTTATCGCATCCAGACTCCAAGTATCACCAGCATCTATGACTTTATTCCGCTAGAGCAAGAGCGAGCAATTATCACTGCTGTTCACGCTTGCGATTTGGAAGATAAAGATTTCGCTGATCAATCGGCTCGCTACTGGCAGATTGCTTTTGCTTATCTAAAGAATCAGCAAGAGAGTATTGATGGTCATGCAATGTCAGTCCCGCAGATCAATGCGATCACATACGGAGATACGACTGATCCAGTAATGTTCTAATGAAAAGCGCACAGATAACTTCAGGAAGAGAAGTAAAAGTTTCTTCTGGGTGGATTCTTGGTGTCAACTCAATAAGAAATCCGTGGGCATTGCCAGACAACCAGATTAAGTGGGCAGTAAATTGTTCTGTTCGTGGTGGAGTTGTTCAAACTAGGCCGGGATACTCAATGCGTCTCTCGCTTCCTCCGGGAAATTTCCAAGGAGGAATCTTTTTCTCATCAAACAAGCAAGCAAGTGCATCAGATACTGTGATCCAAAATGGAGTCACGAAAACTATTCCAGCGCAAATCTACAATCCAGATGGAACAACATCTGTTGCTGATGAATTGCCGTTTGTAGTGTTCGCAGTTAATGGAAATGTTTACTACTCGCCATTCCCATTGACTCAACCGAAAAACTGGGAAGATTATCGACTCAAAAATATCAAGCTAGACCCAAGTGTTGACCAGTTTGTTTTCACTCTAGCAACGCAAACCGCAAAGGTATCAACTGGTGGTGATGTAACAGTAACTCCATCTCATCGTATCGTTGTAATCCAAGATGGCATTTCTACTCCTGCATACTGGGATGGGTCAAATCAGACTGGCATCCAGACAACTTCAATTCCTGTTGGATATTGGATGTCATTTAGTGGAAATCGACTTTGGGTTGCATCAAAGAACATCGTTCTAGCATCTGATTTAGGCGATCCAACTTCATTCACGGAAAGACTGACTGGAACTGGCCGTGGTGACTTTGCATTTGCTCGCGTTGTTACTGGAATGACGAATTACATTGGTCAGGATAACGACACAAAACTGATTGTATTCACTGATCGTGCGACATACTCACTGGCAAGTGGAATCTACGATAGAACTCAATGGGTAACTACTGCAAATTTCCAAACGACATTGTATCCGACGATTGGCTGCGTTGCTGGCAAATCTATTTCGTTTCAAGCTGGACAAATGTGGTGGTATTCCCAAGGCGGACTAATATCTGCTGACATTGCGGCGTCAGTCTATGTTACATCGGAGTCGCTTTATCGAGATGTTGAGATGGCTCGCATCAAAGCATACATGGCTGGAGATACATCAAAGATTTGCGCGATGTCGTTTGAGAACTACTTGCTATATTCCGTCCCTTACTTGGAGCCATGTAATTCAGCAACGATGGTTCTTGATTACGCTGCCGCCGCTGAGTGGTCATCGCAACGCATCCCAGCATGGTGTGGCGTATGGACTGGAACAAGGCCCGTAGAGTGGATTTCTGGCGTTGTAAATGGCGCACCTCGTTGTTTCCATTTCTCTGTTGATTACGCTGCAACAAATGATGGTTCTTACAATCATCTTTGGGAAGCATTCATGTCTAATCGCGCAGATACATATTTCGATATTGATGTCGATGGTGGAATCACAGAAAAAGTAAATCGCATCTACGCACAGATGGAGACTGGACTTCTTGGTGATGGTCTTGATTTCAAGCAATTCCAGTATGGTGAAATTGAGGCTTGCGAAATTGGCGGAACTGTGGATGCGCGAGTTTCGTATCGCGGTTCAAAAGGCTTCTACCAAAACATTCTTGATACTCGATTGCTGGCGGTAACTTCAGATTACCAGTGGGTGAATAGCGACTACGCTAAAGAGATTGCCGAACTTGGATTCTTAAACACGCAATATCGTAGGTTGATTACTGAAAATAGTCAGCGCAGACAATCGGCCATTACTTGCGAGTCCAGCCTTACAAACGACATTGACAAAGCATTCTCTGTGCTAATCGAGTGGTGTGGCGAAATGGGCATTGAATCATTGCGTGTATTCCTTGATCCTTGGAGCGAGCGCAGCACTGGCGTTCCTCAAGCTCCAGAGACTAAATCATGTGTTACAGCACAAGATGGAACTAGCATTGAAATTGACTTGCTTCCTAGCCCGTATGAGCAAGCAGACACTACGCAAAGGTCTTGGTGGGCCAAAGAATTTAGGACTGCGACTCTTTCATGCACGATTGATCCCACAAAGTCTATTTCTGCTACCGCATCGGCAAGCTACTTGTCTGGCATTTCACAGATTGACGCAAAGAATCAAGCTGGTGAATTAGCTCAAAATGCCGCCAACCAAGCCGCGCAACAATACCTCGCACAGAATCCCTGCTGATATATGCCATCTATCACAACAGCCTCAAAGCAAGTAACAGATTTCCCGTTTCGATACATCTCGCCATTCAAGGATGATCCTGTTGTGCCGCTGTATTCTTCTGTTCCTTTATTCTCTCCTCAAGCTGGATGTTTGCCATGTGCCGCTTGCGGAAACTATGCAGACCGCAAAAAAATCATTGCACAACAAGCAAACCGATTTAAAGATTACATCCCTAATGAAATTGCAGGGAACAATCCTAAGGCCGGATTCAATTAATAAATATGAAAACCAGAATCGACTATCGACTCGTTCCTAAAGGATCATTTGAATTTGGAAATTTACAAGACTTCGCTGAATCGTTTGACCACAAAATTGTCGAACATCCTAACATCAATATTTACGCTCATTATCGGAATGGTGAGTTGTTTGGCTATTCTGACCATGTTTTCATTCCTACTGTCTATCCAGCTTTTCACCCGAATCATACTAGGCCGCAGGATGTAATCCAAGTTATGAGCGATTGGAGGGCACACGCTCAACTTTCTGGAGGGCTTGGATATATTGGCGTTCCTCTTATTGATGATCGACCAAAATTTACTAATGATGTTATGGGTAAATTGGGATTGACTAAGATGAATAGAGAGATTTATAGTTACGATTCATTGACTTAAAAATGGGTGGAGCAAAAACAGTAGACGCAAACAAGTATATCTCTAAACGCGATCCATCGCGTGATATTGCTCTTGCCATGATGATGCAGCAAGCTCAACAACGTCAAATGGCTAACCAAGCACAAATGCTTCAGCAATATGCTGGCATGGCTCCAGAGCAACAGATGTATGATGCTTCTCAGCAATCTCGTCGTGCCGCTGAACTTGGATTGCAAAACATTTATAGGCAACGAGAATTGGAACGCATTACCAATCCTCAAGAAGCGGCAATGCGACTTGCTCAATCTCAGCAGATTGAAGACCTTACAGCACAACAAAATGCTGATCAGTATATGCGAGAGTATATGCGGACACAAGGTCTTCCAACGCAATACGAGACTGGACTTGGAGATTCTACTATTGGTCGTGCCGCAATGTATGATCGTGCGCTTGCCGCTAAACAGGCATACGAACAAAATCTATCCGCGCAACGCCAAGCATATCTTGCCTCAACGCAAGCTCCAACTGGCGGCATTTCACCAGAGACATCTATTGCCGCAAAGCAAGCTGCTGAAGCTCAAAATATCGCCGCGCAAGAGGCATATAAGCAAGGAATGTTTGGATCGGTTGCTGGATTTGGTCAAACTGGGTATGAGTCTGCGATGAATCAATTTGGCAACCTTGCTAGAGCGCAACAAGCTCAACAACAATCTCAACAAGCATACCAGCAAGCCATGCTTCAAAACCAAGCTCAAAATCAAGCATCTAAAAATGCAATGACCGGAGCTTATATCCAAGCTGGAGGGAATATTGCATCCTCTGCTATTGGAGCGTATGGTCAAATGGGTGGCGGTGCTGGCGGATCATCCATTACTGGATACGGAGGACAGCAATATGTCCCAAGAACATCTGCAACTGGCGGTCAATATTATACTCTAGCAGGAGCATAAAATTTATGGGTGGATCAACTTCTAGTCCTAAAATACCAAAACCTGATGACACATCTATGTATGCTTTGCTTGCTGCAAAGCAAGGCATCGGGGGTCAGTATTTGCAGTCGCAAGGTGAACTTGTAAAAGCATATGCTGCACTCCCTCCAAAAACTCAAACCTTTGATGCTGGCAGGACATCTAAAGAAGCTGCTGAATTTGGACTTGAAAACATCACTCGTTCTCGTGAACTTGAGGCTTTAACTGATCCAGAGGCTGCAAGAATGCGGAGCCAGATGGGTGGAAGGGTTGCGGAGCTATCTGATATTACAGCTACTCAGCGAAGCATGGATGAGTTTGCTAAAAAGCAAGGATTGACCTCTGGATATACAACGGGGCTTGGCGGGACGATTGGTCGCGCTGCGATCTATGATGCTGGAACTGAAGCTGGACGACAAGCTCGACTGCGAAATCTGGCACTTCAACAGGGATATTTGGCGCAAACTCCAGCACCTATCGGAGGGCTTGATCCAGCTACTGCTATTCAAGCTGAGATGGCGGCTAAGTCAGCAAATCTTCAGGCAATGCAACAATACCAGCAAAATGTTCTTGCGAGCGGACAAAGATTGCAACAATCTACCTCTGATTTTATCAATCAAAATCTTGGTGAACTTGCACAAGCCAATCAAGTATCTCAACAGAACAAGCAGAACTACGAACAAGCAATGTATAACAATGCTGTTCAGAATGCAGCTTCTCAAAACGCAATGACTGGACAGATGATTGGCGCGGGAGGCGCAGTAGCTGGGGCGGCTATAGGAGCGGCAATTATTATTTAATGAGACATCACCTAATAAATAAAACAATAAATAGAATAAAAGAGTGGAACAAAAGATGGCCTAGATCAGTAGTATTATGGAGTGGAGGTAAAGACTCTACTGCATTGCTTCATTTGATCCGATATGGAGCAGAGATTGATATTCCTGTTGTTCAGTATCGTCAGCCAAAATTCCGTGAGCGATATGCCTATTCTGATCGTTTAATCAAGGAATGGGACTTGGAGGTATATGAGTATCCGCCGATGAAGGTTTCACTCGCAGATGGCCCAGATGTCAATACTGGCGAGGTTCGCTTCGATATGCTTCATTACTTCCAATGGGGTAAAAATTGCGTAGTCTTATCTTTGGGAACAGAGACTCCAAAGTCAGATGAAAGGTTCTTGTGTGGCGTTGATGACTTCCTGCAACGCCCTACTGGAACATTTAACTGGCCGTGGGGTGCAGTATTTATCGGAACTAAATACGAGGATACTGACCTAATCAAAGGTCATGTTCCGCTCGCTCAAGACATCCGCATTGTTGATGGTTCGCCAGTATCGCTATATCCAATGCGCGACTGGACTGATGATGATATTTTTGAGTATTTAGAGGAAAGTGGAGTTGAACCTGATCCAACTCGGTATATTAAAAAAGATGATAAGTGGTATAACAATCCAGATAAATCTCTCAATGCCGACTTTTATCCGACTTGTTTTAATTGCGTGAATCGACATTTAGGTCGTCATGTGCATTGCCCTAAACTAAACGCCACTATCACGAATATAAGCGAAATGGCTCCATACGAGGACATCGTTATTGATGACCTTGGATTCCGCCCTGTGGAATGGAAGAAGTAACAAGTGAAGACTGTATTTCTTGCGGTGCTTGCTGTTCTTACAAATGGTCTTGGCCGCTTCTTAAGCGTGACAGATCGGATGCAGAAAAGATACCGAAAGAAATGCAACGAGGAGACTATCCTTTGATGAAAACTGAGAATAATAGATGTGTGGCATTGCAAGGCGTTGTAGGAAATTGTGTATCATGCTCAATTTACTTTGACAGACCTAATTCTTGTAGGCAATTTAAGCCGAATGGCGACTTATGCCTTGAAGCACGAAAAAAACTAAATATCAAATAATATGGGAGGAGCTTTAAAAACTACAAGAAAAGTTATTGATCCATTTAATATAATGGACCCTTTGGGAATTTTACCCGGCCCAAAAGGAGGTAAGTTCGGAACACCATCTTGGAAGTCTAGTGATAAGAAAAAGAAAAAGAGCGGTGGTGCAACTCCCCCACCTGATCCGATGTTGGCTTATATGTCTCAAATGCAAGCGCAGCAACAAGCCCAAGCTGAATCTGCTCGACAGGCTCAACAACAAGCATTTCTTGAAGCCCAAAAACAATCTGCTATGGCCTCTGAGCGTCAAGGTGAAACAGGGGCGCAACAATTTTTGTCTCAAGCTGGAGCGATGCAGCAAGCTAAAGATATTTCCGCGCAACAAGCTCAACAGAAAGCATACCAAACAGCAGGAACATCTGCTATTGGCGGAGGATTTGATATTGGTAAAGCACAGCAGGAGCAGGCTGCAAATCTCGCAGGGATGGGAGCTATTCCAACTGGTGCTGCATTGCCATTCTACGGAATGAGTGATTCCACCACAACAACTCCAGCAACTCGTTCAGCTAATATTTTTAACTTACCAAAAACAAGCAATATAAAATTCGGAGGAGTATAATTATGGGAGGAATGTTCAAAGGGCCAAAACAACCAAAACCCAAACCACAGCCATCAACAGACCCTATGATGGTTATGATGATGCAACAGCAACAACAGCAGGCTCAACAAGCCGCTGAACAATCTCGTATGGCTGAACAGGCTCGCCAACAAGCATTGCTTGAACAACAACGCGAGGCTGGATTTGCGGCTGAACGACAAGGCGAACAACTAGCTCGTCAACAACTAGGACAGTTTTCTACTCAACAGCAAGCCAGTGATCAAGCCGCATTGACTGCATCGCAACAAGCTCAAGGTGCTATTGGAACTAGCGCAATCGCTGGTGGTGGCGGTCAAGCGTCTCAAACAGAGAAAGCCGCATCTATGGGTATTGGTGGTGCTGGTGCTGCTCCTAGCGTAATTCCCGGAGCTGCTATGGCCGCTAATCTCGGTGCTGGCGGAACTGGTCAACCTGCTAATATGTTCAAACTTCCTTCTGCTGCTAATCTTTCTTTCGGAGGCTCCTAATGGCTGACTATTCCTTCACTCCTCAATTCGCTAATCTTAGTGGTCTGCAACCACTGCCAGCACTCGATGTGACTCGCGGTGCTGCATTGCAATTTCAGCCACTTCAAGCTATCCAGATTCAGTCTTCTCGACCAGAGCTTGTAGCTGAAGGAATCGCTGGAGCTGTTTCTAGTATTGCTAAAGGTGCGTTAGGTGGAATTACAGCTAGATACGAGAAGGAAGAAGAAAAAGAAGAGCGAAAGCTGAAATTCGCACAAGAAATCGCAGTAGCTGAAATCAAAGCTGGAGGTGATGCTGCAAAAGAAAGGCGTGAATTTATTGCTAGGAATGCAGGAGACGCAAGACTTCCTCAAATGATTGCTGCATTTGATGAAGCAACTGATAATATTAAGAGCAGGCTTCCATCTGGATTTCAACCCAAAAAAGATATTGATAGTGACACTGTAACACTAACACCTGTAGAACAACCAGAACAACCAACTGCTTATTTTGTTGATAAAGGATCGCCAAAAGATGGAGCATTAAGGGTTGATATGAAAACACCATTGCCAGAAACGGAGCCAGCCCCACCCGTTCCTGCTGCATCTTCTGTTGCAAAAGTAACTGAAGAAGACAAATATGAAATTCTACCAACACCTAGAGGAGTTGATCCTAAAAAACTTGCGGAAATGTCAAAAGCCGAACCTAAGGCAGAACAAAAGACTGAAGTTAAAGATGAAGTTAAGTCAAAAGCACTTTCAGAAATGACACCTGAAGAGGTTGTTGCAAACGCTCCTCAAGTTGATTATACTAAATATCCTAAACTTGAAATGCCAGCAGTTAATTCTTTTAGAACAGAAGAAGAGGCTATGCAGAATAAACCTGCAAATATGTTTGTAAAAGATGCTTCTGGTAATTTAATAAAAAATCCAGATTATGATGCTGAGCTTGTAGATGCAGGCCAGAATTGGAAAAGCTGGAAAGAGATTCCTAAAAGAAAAGATAGAATAGATGAAGAATCTAAAGCTGTAGATTTATATCTTAAACAAGCAGACGCATTAAATAAAGGAAAGGCCGCGCAACTTACACAACAAGAAAAAGCTCAAAAAATACAAATTGGCGCAGGAAAGGTTAAGAATGAAAATAAGATTTTAGCTACTCAAGTAGAAGGAGCTGCGCGTTCAATGAAAGAGATTAATGATGCAATAAATATATTAGAGAATAATAAACTTGCATCTGGCTCAACTAGCAAATACCAAAAAGCAATTCCATTTATTAGCAATGATGCAAAAAGATTAGAGCCTTTATTGGAAGCAATTAAAGGTGATGTTTCAATTAAAACTATTTTAGCAATTAGAGACGCAAGTGCGACTGGAGCTGGATCAGGAAGCGTTTCTGATTATGAAACAAAACAATATAGCTATCAAGAAGGCGCTCTTAATCAGGATTTAATGGAAGGAGACGATTTGTTGAAAAGATTATATAGCATTCGTGAAGCACGAATGAAAATGTTTAATAATGGAATTGATATTCTAAAAAAGAACAACCAAGAATATGTTGCTCCAGAAATAACCTACAGCCTTGAAAAATCATCTGCTCCAGAAATTAAAAGTAAATCTGATTACGATAACTTGCCCATTGGGTCAAAATTCATTTGGAAAGGCGAAGAATATATTAAAGAATAATGAGTAAATGGAAACCACCAGAATCTGATTCTAAAACTTCAGAAAAACAAAAAAATTCATTTGTTCCTCCAGAGGCTAGCAAATCCAAGCAAGCTACTGATATTGGTGGAGGCATTGGGGCTGTTACTCGTGGTCTTGCTCCAACTGCTGCCTATACTGCTATTGGGGCTGCTCTTGGTGCGCCATTTGCTGGAGTTGGAGCTATTCCGGGTGCTGCTGCTGCTAATATCGCACTTCCTTTAGCTGATCTTGCAATTGATACTATCAACTCAAATCTTGGAACTGATTTCTATACTATTCATGGTGCAGTTACTGGCTTGTTAGATAATCTTGGAACCCCTAAACCAGATTCAGCAGCAGAAAAAGTTATTGAAGCGGTTTCCTCTGGTGTTGGTGGAGGATATGGAGGGGCTAAATCATTTCAAGCACTAGAAAAACTTGGAGCAACTGTTCCAGAGGCATTGATGACTCCTAAAAAGCAAGCATTGCAAGAGGCGTATAGGGCATTAGGTGAAGGCCCAACGATGCAAGCCGCTATCGGTGGCGTTGGTGCTGGAACGGCTCAAGCTGTTGAAGAAATGGGCGGTGATCCTATTCTTCAAGGATTGGCTGGAGTAACAGCAGGTCTTGCTATCCCTGCTGGTGTTGGTGGTGTTAAGTTTGCCCGAAAGCAAATTCTCCCGCCAAG
>Ga0315904_10009221_pt1 | contig 12933 bp, 11 predicted proteins | sample LakEriMetagenome_6_FD_203529 | JGI IMG/M metagenome (GOLD analysis project Ga0315904, IMG submission 203529) | Freshwater fungal communities from buoy surface, Lake Erie, Ohio, United States - Buoy 12 MA120 | ecosystem: Environmental > Aquatic > Freshwater > Lake | place: USA: Lake Erie, Ohio...
CTGCGCCAGCCAGAGCCCCTATCCCCCGCGGGGGCGAGGGCGATCCCGAGACGGTCTTCCGAGCGCAAAGGGGGAGATCCGCCTGAGCCATCGGCGGCGGTCGGCGGGCTGGGATCTTCAGGTCTGGACGGGGCACCGCCGGGCCGGCTCGTGATCGCCGGCTTCGATGCCGGTCAGACCCATACGCGCTGCCGGCTGGCCGATCCCGCCGATGGCCGGATCCTGGCCGAAGGGGAAGGTCCTGGCCTCTGCCACCTGGCCGCCGCGGCGGGCCCCGAACGCTTCCGCCTCGCCCTCCGCCAGAGCCTGGCGGAGGCGTGCCAACAGCGGCCCGGGCTGGTGGCGCCCCTGGCGGCGGCGGCCATCGGCGCCAGCGGCATCGAACAGGGCAGCGACGTGCAGCGGCAGGGTCTGGAGCTGGCGGCCGAGGCCCTCGGGCTGCCGCTGGAACGCTTGGTGGTGACGGGTGATGAACGCACGGCGCTGCGGGGGGCCTTTCCCGAGGGCCCCGGCGTGGTGGTGATCAGCGGCACCGGCACGATCGCCGTGGGCCGCGATGGCAAGGGCCGGGAGCACCGTTGCGGCGGCTGGGGCTGGCTGCTGGATGGGGCTGGCTCGGCGATGGACATCGGCCGCGACGGGCTGAGCCTCAGCCTGGAGATGGCCGATGGCCGCCGCCCCGATTCCGCCTTGCGCCCCAGCCTCTGGCAGGCCCTTGGCCTGGAGCCGGAGGCTGGGGACGCGCCCCAGCGGCTCAAGGCGCTGGTGGTGGATCCGGCCTTCGCTCCCGCCGGATTCGCGCGGCTGGCGCCGCTGGTGGAGCGGTTGGCAAACCAGGGTGATGGCGAGGCCCTGGCGATTCTGGAGCGCTCCGCCCAAGCCCTGGCGGGGATGGCGGCGGCGGTAGCCGGGCAGCTGCGGCTGGAGGCACCCGAGGTCGGCGCTTTGGGGGGCGCGATCGAACACCTGGCTTGTTTCCGCCGCTGCTTCCAGGAGGCTTTGGCTGTGCGCTTGCCGGCGGCGCGGCTGTGCCAGCCCCATGGTGATGCCCTCGCCGGGGCTCTTGCTCTGGCGCTGGAGCGCCTGCGGTTCAGCGGCGGTTGAGCGCTGATCGTTGAACTCGGATACCCGCGGGCCACTCACCCGAGTGCCGTCACGGTCGGCAGCTGGGGCGAGAACGGTGTTGGCAAAGGGTGACAGCTTGTGGCCAAGGGATGGCAACCATGGCTTCTGCTGGAGCAAGCTTCCAAAGGTACCGGTTAGAGTGTGATGGCTTTACGCCAATCGGTTCAAGCCCAGCCAATCGTTTCAGTGGGTGATCAAGTGCCATTCGGTCAGTGATGAACCTTTCCACGGCTAAATCTGTAGCACTGGCTCACCTGAAAAACATTGCCGCGCCTGTTTTCTTGGGGCATCTCACGGATCCATCAAAAACAGCAGTCAAAGCTTCAGATCATGACTAGCCGACATCTCTCGCAATGGCTCGCCTTGCTTGTTGTTGCCGTCATCTTCCTCACAAGCCTGGCATCTTTTTTTCTGATTGATAATTTACTCGGCAGCTTGGCGACTGCGGATATTAATACTCGCGCCCGAGGCCTAATGGAAACCATGCTAGCAGTGAGACAATATACCGACGAGAAAACGACACCCATTATCGAGCCCTTGAATTTCCAGAAGTCTCAGAAGTTCTTGCCGCAATCGGTTCCCAGCTATGCAGCTAAATCGGTCTTTGCGGAGATGCAGAAGACGACGCAGTTCCGCAACTACAGCTATCGCGAGGCAGTGTCATACCCAACGAATCCCGAAGATTTGCCCAGTGAATTAGAGGCAGCTATCATCAACCGCTTCAGGTCCAACCCCAAACTCCAGGAAGTCAGCGGTGAGGACATCAATCCAATCCTGTCATTCCACTACACGGCTCACCCCTTGATTGTGACGAGCTCGAGCTGTTTGCGTTGCCACTCAACCCCCGAGCAGGCGCCGCTCAGCCTGATCAATGCTTATGGTCCCAAAAATGGATTTGGCTGGAAAGTAGGCGAGATTATCGGTGCCCAGATCGTCAAGGTTCCGATGAACGAGATCTTCGAGAAAAAAGACGAACTTAAAAAAAGCCTTCTGGTTCTAATTGTTGGTTGCCTCGTGGCTCTTTCCGTCGTCATGTTTACGGCCTCGACTACCTGCTTGTTAGGCCTCTTTCAAAGTTCACTGTTGTGGCTGATGCCGCCAGCCAGTCACCGAGTACCATTACCTTCCCGAAGAGTAGCTCTGTTGAGGAGTTGAATCGCCTCCAGCGCAGCCTGGAGCGCCCTAGGGTCAGTTTGCTGGTGGCCATGAATCTGGTCCAGAAGCCTTGATGCCATGTCGATTTTTATTAGCTATTCACGGCGTGACTCCGAGCTGGTGACCCGCCTATACGAAGATATTCAAGCCCAAGGTCTTGCGGTGTGGATGGATCGCAACGCCATTGAGGCCGGCACGCTTTGGCGCTCTTCAATCGTGGCTGGCATCGAAGAGTGCCGCGTCTTCCTCTTGGTTGTTTCGGCGGCATCTCAGCAGTCGAGGAATGTGGCCAAAGAGCTGGCATTGGCCGAATCCACTGGCAAGCCAATCTTGCCAGTGTTGATTGATAAGACCCCAATTCAAGCCGATTTTGGCTACTGCTTGGCAGGCATTCAATTTGTGGATATGTTTCGCAAGGGATATGCCGATTGCCTGGCGGAGATTTTGGCTGCAATTCCAAGGTTGTCAGCCGAGCCCGCCTCGAACGCTGCGGCGGCTGCATCAGGCGTCGTCACTCAGCCCGGTGAGATGGTGGCGGTGGTTGCGCACCAGGATGTTGCGGAACGCCAATCCAGCCAGACATTTGCCTCCCCACCCGCAGCTGGGGCGCCGGAGGAGCCCCCGCCGGCTCGCTCGGGCCCACAGACGAGCACTTCGCCGCTCAGTTGCGAATTATTGGCCAACCTGCACGCGATCATTTCCGAAGAACTCGGTCCCGTCGTTCAACTTCTCTGGTCGGAGACCTTTGCGCAAGATCTGCTGGTCCAGCCTGAGGCCATGGTGGCTAAGCTCCTCAGCCTCGGGGTCCCTGAAGCCACGGCACTACGCCTACGCAGTCGGCTGCAGCCGTTTGCTGAGCGCCACTGATTCTCCGTAGAGGAATAGCCCAGTGATCTTGATGAAATGATCTTGCCGAAATAATCTTGATGAAGTGATCTTGATGACCTGATTCGAGATCGACACGAGCTCCGCGGCAACAGGATCGAACATCTCGCTGATCAGGTTCCTCTTGCGGTTAAGCCGCACCTGGGATTTGTTCTTTGGTCTCGAAATTAAGCGCCCTAGAATCCCAAACACGCCAACATCGCAGGGCTGAGGATCCCAACCGTGGTGACAGCCATGGCAGGGATCCTCAGAGAATGCTTCCGAGCTCCTTCAGCGGCTGAAGTGGGCTTTGGCGTCGTAGAGGGTTTCGCTGCTGATCTGGCCGATGCCGCGCTCACGGGCGAAGGTTTCGGTGTTGCGCCGCACCTTGCCCCGCACGAAGAAGGGGATCTTGTGCAACTCCGCCTCCCCATCGGCCGTCCACACCGGCTCGCTGGCGGCGCCAGGGGCGGAGGCGCCCGCTGGGGCTGAGGCGGGCGTAGCGCTGGCCACGGCAAGGCGGGCGGGGGCTTCCGCCAGTGCCACCCCGCCGGAGCCCTGGGCGGAGGCGGTCATCGCAGGGGCCTCCTGCACGGCATCGACCACCGGCGCCAGCGATGGGGCGCCGTCGCCCAGGTGGCTGCGGTGGCCATCCACGAACTCAAAATCGTGGCGGAACATGCCGATCAGGTGTTCCTCCAATCCCATCATCAACGGGTGCACCCAGCTGTCGAAGATCACATTCGCCCCCTCCCAGCCCATCTGGGGCGCATAGCGGGCCGGCACATCCTGCACATGCAGCGGCGTGCTGATCACGGCGCAGGGAATTCCCAACCGCTTGGCGCTGTGGCGTTCCATCTGGGTGCCGAGCACCAGCTCAGGCGCCGCATCCGCCATCGCCTTCTCCACCGCCAGGTAGTCGTCGCTGATCAGGGCCTCCAGGCCCAGGTCCTTCGCCGCGGCCCGCACGTCGCGCGCCAGCTCCCGGCTGTAGGTGCCCAGGCCCACCACCTCGAAGCCCAGCTCCTGGCTGGCGATGCGGGCGGCGGCGATCGCATGGGTGGCGTCGCCGAAGATGAACACCCGCTTGCCGGTGAGATAGGTGGAATCCACCGAGCGGGAATACCAGGGCAGCCGCGAGCGCCGCTCGCTTTCGGCGCTGAGATCAGCTCCGGCGGAGGGTTCTAGACCCAGCAGATCGTGGAGTTCTTTCAAGAAGGCCGTGGTGGCGCCGATGCCAATCGGCACGGTCTTCACGGTGGCCATGCCGAAGCTGCGCTCCAGCCAACTGCACACCGTGCCCGCCACCTCGGGGTACAGGCAGATGTTGGCGTCGGCGCTGGGGAGCCGCTGGAGGTCCGCCGGGCGGGCCTCCAGCGGCGCCACCACGCTCACATCAATGCCGTGTTCCGCCAGCAGCCGGCTCACCTCGCGCACGTCATCGCGGCAGCGAAAGCCCAGCAGGCTTGGCCCCAGCAGGTTGACCCGCGGTCGGCGCCCCTCGGCCCGCCAGCGCTTGGGGTCAGGCTTCGGGGTGCCCGGGGGCGGCACCTGCTCTTTGAGCAGGCCGCGCACCAGTTGGTAGAAGGTTTCCGCCGCGCCCCAGTTCTCCTTCTTGGAGTAGGCCGGCAGCTCCAGGCTCACCATCGGGATGCCGCCCAGGTCCATGCCGGCGGCCAGGGCGCCGGGCTGGTCCTGGATCAGTTCGGCGGTGCAGCTCTCGCCCACCAGCAACGCCTCCGGCTGAAAGCGGGCCACCGCTTCGGCAACACTCTTCTTCACCAGTTCGGCCGTGTCGCCGCCCAGGTCGCGGGCCTGGAAGGTGGTGTAGGTCACGGGTGGGCGCCGGTCGCGCCGCTCGATCATCGTGAACAGCAGATCCGCATAGGTATCGCCCTGGGGCGCGTGCAGCACGTAGTGCACCCCTTGCATCGAGGCGGCGATGCGCATGGCGCCCACATGGGGCGGGCCTTCATAGGTCCAGAGGGTGAGTTCCATGGCAGGTGCGGGAAAGGGCGGAGGAAGCTGAGGGAGCGGTTGGAGGGGCAGGGGATCCGGGTGCCGAGAGCTCGGTGGCAACTGGCATGCCCGACGGTTGCTATCGCCGACGGAGCGAATCGGACGCCTGGGTCTGGGCTCGAGCGCCAGGTGTCGGCGGCGGGCGTCCAGGGGCCCATGGGTGAGCGTTAGCCAAAAGCCAGCAGACCTCGGCGCCGCAGCGGCCGGGCGAACAGCTCGGCCAGGTCGCCGGCCTGGTCGCAGCCGTGGATCGGGCTGAACACCAGCTCGATCGACCATTTGGTGGCGATGCCCTCGGCCTCCAGCGGATTGGCCAACCCCAGCCCGCAGACCACCAGATCGGGCCGCTCCTGCCGCACCCGCTCCAGCTGCCGCTCCACGTCCTGGCCCTCGCAGATGCGGGTGCCTTCGGGCAGCAGGGCCAGATCGGCGGCCATCAGCTGGCGATCGAGATAGGGCACCCCCACCTCCACCAGCTCCATGCCGCATTCGCGGGCCAGGAAGCGCGCCAGGGGGATCTCCATCTGGGAATCGGGCAGCAGGAACAGCCGCCGACCGGCCAGGCGCTGGCGGTGCGGCTCCAGGGCGCGGCGCCCCCGCTCCACCAGCGGATCCAGCACCGCTGCCACCTGGCTATCGGGGCAACCGAACGCGGCGGCCGCGGCGGCCATCCAGGCGGCACTGCCTTCCACGCCGAAGGGATAGGGGGCCTCGATCAACCGGGCGCCGCGGTGCACTAGGGCCCGGGCGGTGCCGCTCAGGAACGGCTGGGCCAGCAGCACCCGGGTGCCGGCCCCCACCGAGGGCAGCTCGGTGGAGCGCCGCGGCGGCAGGGAGCGCACCTTGGCAATGCCCATGCGCTCGAACAGCGCCACGAAGCGGTCCTCGACCGCGTCCGCAAGGGTGCCGACGATCAGCAACTGGTCCTCGTCGCTGCTGGGCAGCAGCGGTAGCAGGGCCAGCAGCGCCTGATCCTCCCCCTGGGTGAAGGTGGTCTCGATGCCGCTGCCGGAGTAGTTGAGCACCCGCACCCGGCCCAAGTAGCGCTGGCTGAGGCGCTCGGCCGCCTTGGCCAGGTCGAGCTTGATCACCTCGCTGGGGCAAGAGCCCACCAGGAACAGGGTGCGGATTTCGGGCCGCCGCTCCAGCAGATCAACCACCAGGCGGTCGAGCTCTTCGTTGGCATCGGCCAGGCCGGCCAGATCCCGTTCGCCCAGGATCGCCGTACCGAAGCGAGGTTCGGCGAAGATCATCACGCCTGCGGCGCTCTGGATCAGGTGGGCGCAGGTGCGCGATCCCACCACCAGGAAAAAGGCATCCGGCATGCGGCGATGCAGCCACACGATCGAGGTAAGCCCACAAAACACTTCCCGTTGGCCGTTTTCGCGCAGCACCTCGGGCAGCGCAGCTGGAGCGCTGGCGGGGGTGGCGACCATGGAGATCAGGCGGAAACCACACAACTAGCCAGCCTGGGCCCGCATCGCCAGCCATCGTCATAACTGTTGGGACTCGCGGGGCCCAGAGCCTTGAGCCGCAGGGCGTGGGGGACCGCTGAAAATGGCCGACTAGCAACCCCGCTGGCCGAAAGCCTTCACGTCCTTCAGTGGAGCGTGGATCTGCGGATGAAGGTGGCGCGGACGCTGGGCGGCTGTGCTGCGGTGGCTGTGCTGCTGCGGGGGCGAATGTGCTGCGGGGGCTGTGCTGCTGGGGCTGTGCTGCGGGGGCGACTGTGCTGCGGGGGCGGCGACTGTGCTGCTGGGGCGACTGTGCTGCGGGGGCGGTGGCTGTGCAGTGGCGGTGGCTTGGCCGCCCGCACAACGCACGCTCAGAGGCGGCGGCGGAAGCCGTCGCGGAAGGCGGAGACGCTGGCGGCGGCGCTGGCGTCGGAGCTGTCGCCGCTGCGGCTGAGCTTCCAAAGGTTGCGCCCCAGCCGACGGGCGGTCACGCCGCCCCGTTGCACCTCGGTGGCGCCAGGGCGGGCCCCGAGCAGGTGGGCGACCTCAGCGGTGCTCAGCGGCGCTCCGGTCTGCAGGGCCAGATGCAAGGCCTCCAGTCGCTGACGCAGGGCCTGGCCATCCACGGCGCCATGGGCCTCACCCTCGGCATCCCAGAACCAGGAGCGCTCGCTGGGGGCCTCCGCCAACCCATTCATGAGCCCAAGACCGATGAAGGCGAGAGCATGTTCGGGCTTGACGCCCTGCTCTAAAGCCTGGGCCATCCACTCCGGCATGGTGGTGATGCCAATGCTCTCGGGCAGGTTGCTCTCCGGCAGGTTGTGGGCGGCTGCGCCGCCCTGGTTGACGGGGGTCTTCATGGTTGCGCCATTGGCGCGCGAGCCGGATGTGTTGCTCGCCATGGCCCCTTAGTCGTACTGGCCCGGAAGGTACCGGCCCTAACCGGAAAGGCAAGGGCTGCCAGGGGTTGTCGCTTCAGCTCAGCCGTGTGGCGGCCCTGCCCCGCAGCTTCTTCGCGGCGGGATCCGGGCTCCCACCACGGCTGCTCGCGCCGGGGGCGCCGACCAAAACATCGCGACCTCTCGCGGCGGCCGAGTCCCCGTCGCACCCCCCTGCAGCGGGGCCGGTCGGCCCACAGGCGAAGATTTGGGACCTGAACACGGGGATCGGCATTGAGGGGCGGCGGCGACGAGCCATCCGGAGGCGCCATCGTGGTGATTCGCCACGGTTCTGGAGCGCTGAGGCTGCGCCTCTGGCCCGGCGCGTTGTCCCAGCTGCGACGCATGCTCGATCAGCACAGTTTCTGGGGCCAGGGCCGCTCAGCCTCCCAGCTGCACCGCATGCTGGCGGCCAGCCAGGCGGCGATCAGCGTCTGGGATGGCCCACGGCTGGTGGGCTTCGGCCGGGCCAGCAGCGATTGGGTATTCCGGGCCGTGCTCTGGGATGTGGTGGTGGCCGAGTCGCACCGCAGTCAGGGGCTGGGCCGCCGCGTGGTGGAGGAACTGCTGCGCTGTCCGGCGGTGCGGGCGGTGGAACGGGTGTATCTGATGACAACCAACAGCGAAGGGTTTTATCGCCATCTCGGCTTCGATGCCTCCCACCGCCAGCATCTGCTGGTTTGGCATCCAACACGGCAGAGGGCCATGACGGGGGGAGAGATCACCTCCTCATTGGCGAGCCCGCTCGATCCAGGGGAACCACGGCGCTGAGCCAGAGGCGGCTGGACGTCAAGGACACCGCCAGCAGCGCTGGCGATCGCCGCCGCGGTTGAACGGAAGAGCGCCAGACGAGACCTTTGGTCTCCGCCGCGCGGTCTTGGCATCAGGGGCAGTCGTTCAGCAGGGGCATCCGGGAGCCAGCCATCCCGGGGAGAAGCAACGCTTTCAAATCCTGAACACTCTGGGCCGGCGACTGGGTGAACAACTGCGGTGCCGCCTGAACCGCAGCGGTCATCAGCGTCGTCACCAAGGCAGCCAGAAGGGCTTCCCGCAGAGCCTGACGCTGCCAGTAACTCCTGGGGGCAGGTTCTGCTGGATTCCTGAGCGGGCCGTCGCAGGCAGGAAACAGCGGCCGCGGCAGCCTGCTGATGGCCAGGCCGAGGCTGGGGCCGATCGACTGGGCACGCCGGGGCTTGTGCTGACGCTGATGGGGGAGCAGCTGAGGCATGGCGGCAAAAGCCCGGTGGCCTCAGTTTGTCGCCTCTTGCCCTGCCGAGGCACTGGGGTAAGGAAGGGCGCCCGCAAGGAGCGCCCTCAGATCGATTCCAGGACAGTCGGCTTAGGAAGCCCCGGTCACGATCCCTGGCTGATTATTAGCTCCCGATTGCACGGCAGGGAATCCTGGCGATCGAACCGGCAACAGAATGCAAGCAACCCTTTTACATTCGCATTTGGCCTGAACGAATGCGGCGACCAGCGCCCTTGGCAGGGGCCACAACTCACCCGTGTTGTCCTCGCTTCCCTTTGCGGCGAGAGCTCCAACGATGGGCAAACGCTCACTTCCCGCGCCGTCTTAGAGTGATCACCGATCTGCTAGGAGCCGACGGCAGGCTGCGGCGGATCAGCAGGTGGCAGGGGCCGAAGTCGAGCGTTCGGGGTCCGATCTGAGGCGCCTGGAGTTCCTGGTGCCCCAGGGGGGCGTGTCGCGCCAGGAGGTGGATCGGGCCCGGTCCGCCGATCGGCAAGCCCTTGGTCAGCTCACCCGCAGCCAGGGCACGGCCCTCCAAGCTCGCGCCAGCCAGAGCAAGGTGGGTGTGGAACGGCAGCAGGCCGCCGCCGCCCAAGCGCGCATCGGCAAGGCGCAAGCGGCCCCGGCCAGCGCCTAGCTGCAACTGGACGATCAACGCATCCATGCGCCAAGCGCTGGTCGCATCGGCTCGCTCAGCGCCGAGCCGGGCCGCCAGGTTCAACCCGGTCAGCCGCTGATGAGCCTGGTGTCGTTCAACCCTTGGGTGGTGGTCACCGCCTCGGCAGATGCGGTTCGGCCTGAGCGCGGCAGTTGGTCCCGCCTTCCCCGCTGCTAGCAGGCTCGGCGGAAGCACAGGCGAGCGCTACACAGTTCGGACCATCCTCGGCCTTGGCTCGCAGAGCCGCCAACCGCAACGCAGTGGCAAGCCAGCCCCTCCCGCCCCGCAACCTGTGCACCTGATTCATCGTCGGGGTTGGGGAATGATCGTGGAAGTTGGTTCGTCTGCGGCGCCGCTGGCTGCTGGCCTGGGATACCCCCACAGGGCTTGCCGAGAGATGGCGCCGCCAGCGCACTGGCGCGGTCGTTGCAAAGGGGATCACCGATCCGTTCAGCAGGAAGCGCCAGCTCCACATGCCCCCATGACCGGAGGCTGATCTGTGCGGATCGAGCCGCGAGATGCCCATGGGCATGGCGATGGCTGCTGCGATCCGGCCAGGGCATTGCACAGGGACACTCCCATGCCGCCAGGCTGCTTCGCCCCGCAGGAATCGGAGTGCCCGCCACGCCGGGAATCGGGCTGGTGTTTCGCCAAAGTCATGCCGTGGCTGAACCTGGTTGACGGCAAACGCCTGGCCGTGGCGGAGGGCAGGCAACGCATCTGCCCCGTGTCGAGCCCCAGGCTCGTGCGTTCAGCCGCTGCAGGGAGCTGTGGCTGGCGTAGAGGCTTCGCGGCTGCTGGAACGTGGCCGCTCCATGGCCTGGCTGGCGATGGGGAAGGGCGAGATTCAGGCAGGAAAGGAGTGAGCCGATCGCGGTGAAGCCGGCCGAGCGTGCTTGCCCAGCTCGGCCAGCCTCGACCGGCCAGGCCTGGCGATCGATTGCAAGCGGTTGCCCGTGTTGATGGTGGCAGGAAACGCGGAGACGCGCCTTGATTCGGAGGTTCAGGGCTCACCGGCATGCAGGCTTTCGCTGCGGGGAGCACCACGGTGCTGGCTGCCGTTTTGCCAGGGAACCCGGTCGCTGAGGCAGGCCTGAGGGCAGATGGGCACAGGGCTGGAGCCAGCTGAGGCTCTCAGCTCGGGCCCCCACGGCATGCCGTGTTGATGGCGCATCCTGCGGGAACCCTGCAAGGGCTGAGCCCTGTTGGCACGCCTGAGTCTTATGTTGATCGTTGAGACGCGGGGCGGATCGAGAGATCCCCAGGCAACACCATCCAGCCGGTAAACGGACCCGCTGGTGGGTTTGTCGATCGATGCACCAATCGCTCCAGACCTCTAGCCAGAGCAGCGCTGGCAGCCCGGCCGTGTTGTGCTGGGCAAACTCGGCAACCGGGTGGAGGGGCGCTCATCCAGCCGTGGCTCAAATCGAACGCTCAAACCAGATCCAAGCCGCCGCTGGCTGAGGCAGCCTTGCTACAGCCCCGTGCCGCGACGGGGTACTCCTCTGCAGAGGGTTAAGCGCTATGGTTGAGAGCAGCAGCATTTCTAAGCACCGTCCTGCGATCTGCATTGCCCAGTCTTCTGATGCAGCGCCGATTGCAGAGGGTCGATGTTCTTGGTTATGCTGATTCCAACGATGGTGACAACCATGCTCACGGGTTCAGATCTCCTCGCCAAGGTCAAGGAACTTGGCGACGCCTCCAAATCCGATCTGGTGCGCAGCTGCGGCTACGTCAGCACCAAGAAGGACGGTACGGAGCGTCTCAACTTCACGGCCTTCTACGAGGCCCTGCTGGAAGCCAAAGGGATGAACTTGGGCGGCCAGCCCAAATCACCTGGGCGCGCCGGCCGCAAACTCAGCTTCAACACCAAGGTGCTGTTCAACGGCAACCTGCTGGTGGGGAAGGCCTACACCACCCAGCTCGGCCTCCAGCCTGGCGATGTGTTCGAGATCAAGCTGGGCCGTCGCCAAATCAAACTGGTGCCCTCCGGCCACGACGCAGAGGAGTGAACAGCTGCCGGCTTCCGGCTCCCACAGAGTCGGGTCGGCAACGGCATCCCCCTCAGTCCAGTCGATCGTGGGGCCTCTGCCCCAAGCTCTCCACCTCCAGTGGCCATGCCCCCTTCCCGGGGGCTTTTCTGTGGCGGCTGAGGGCGAACATCCCTGCGGGGAACGTGGCTTGGCAGGGAAGCGTCCAGTTCCTCTTGGCCGCCCCAGTAAAGGGCAGCTCGAAAAATGCCCCTGTGCAGGTCCGCCGGATCGCTGGGCAGAGCGGCGGGCATGGGTTGGTGGGCAGGACGGGCCCGCCCAGAGGGATCCGGCAGCAACTCCGGTCGGATTCGCTACCGCTGGACTGCCACTCGCTGCCTAGCTTGCGAATTCTGATCAGATCCGGGGCCATGGAGCGTTTCTACCTGGAACTGGATCCGCCCGAGGAAGCGATGCGGGCCTGGCCCCATGTGGTGATCGTGGGGGGCGGCTTTGCGGGCCTCAAGGCTTGCCATGTGTTGTCCCGCCAACCTGTGCGGGTCACCTTGATCGACAAGCGCAACTTCAATCTCTTCCAGCCCTTGCTGTATCAGGTGGCCTCTGGCCTCGTGTCCGAGGCCGACGTTGCCTCACCGCTGCGCCAGATGGTGGGGCAGGCCCCCAACATTCAGATCCTGCTCGGCGAGGTGGTGGACATCGACCCACAGCGTCGCGAGTTGGTCTTCAACGACCAGCGTTACAGCTACGACCAGCTGATCCTGGCCAGCGGTTCCGGCAGCACCTACTTCGGCCAGGAGCAGTGGCGCCCCCTGGCGCCACCGATGAAGATCTTGGAGCACGCCGATGAAATCCGCCGCCGCCTGCTCAGCGCCCTGGAAGAGGCGGAACAAACCCGCGATCCCGTACGCCGTCGCTTTTTGCAAACCGTGGTGGTTGTGGGGGCGGGGCCAGCGGGTTGTGAACTGGCCGGTTCGCTGATCGAGCTGATGCATCGCGCTGTGCGTTGCGATTTCAAGCAGCTCCAGCGTGACGATTGCAATGTGGTCCTGGTGGATCTGGTGGATCGGGTGCTGCCGACGATGGCCGCAAACCTCTCCGACGCTGCTAGCCGCTACCTGCAAGCGGCCGGAGTCGAGCTGCGCCTGGGGCTGCGGGTGCAGCACATTCGCTCCGGCGCCGTCACCCTGAGTGGGCCCGATGGTGAGCAGACCCTGGAGGCCGCCACCATCTGCTGGACCGCTGGTGTGCGGGCATCCCGCCTCGCCAAACTGCTAGCTGACCGCACCGGCTGCGGCGTCGATCGGGGTGGCCGGCTGCAGGTGGAACCCAACTTCTCGATCCCTGGCCATCCCGAGATCCGGGCCGTTGGCGACCTCTGTTGCTATGCCCATAACGACGACGGTCGCCCGCTGCCTGGCATGGCGGGGCCGGCGGTGCAGATGGGCGGCTGGGTCGCCCGCGACATCCTCAACCAGCTGCA
>Ga0315904_10009223_pt1 | contig 12932 bp, 10 predicted proteins | sample LakEriMetagenome_6_FD_203529 | JGI IMG/M metagenome (GOLD analysis project Ga0315904, IMG submission 203529) | Freshwater fungal communities from buoy surface, Lake Erie, Ohio, United States - Buoy 12 MA120 | ecosystem: Environmental > Aquatic > Freshwater > Lake | place: USA: Lake Erie, Ohio...
AGCCCGGCGCTTTATTATCGGTCTTTTGACCATCCTCATCAAACTGATTGTCTTCTTCTTTTCCTTCTTCATCATCCAGTGTTTCGCCCGGTTTCAGTCCCATTTTTTTAAGCACCTTGTCGCTGATGTCGTGTTTGGGATTGGTGTAAAGCATGTTGCTTTCAGAGCCTTTGTCGAATACCACCATCAATGCACTGGTTGAAGCAACCTCTTGAATGGCTTCATAAATCTGATCCTGTATGGGCTTAACTAGTTCTTCACGCTTCTTGAACAGCTCTCCATTGATGCCGAATTTTGTCTTCTGCATATCCTTGGCTTCCTGGCGCTTGGTTTCTATTTCCTGTTCTCGCTTCTGCTTCATCTCGTCAGTAAGCAGGATTTTTTCTGCTTGAAGGGATGTTTCGAGCTTCGCAATGGTTTCGTACTTGTTTTCAATCTCCTTTTGCCATTGAGAACTAAGCTTATTGATTTCAGCCTGCGCTTGCTGATACTCGGGTATATGGCTTAATATGTATTTTGAATCTACATAGGCAAATTTCTGAGCCTGGCTAAACAAGGCTACTGCGAGGAATAAAACGGTTGCAGAAAATTTCATGAAGCTAAAGGTTTCAATAAAATAAGTACGAATGTAATGTTTCTATAGTTCTCCCATATTCATACCGATAGAGAAGTGGAATTGACCCCTTGCCATATTGGGGTAAGAGGGCAAATCATCAAGTCTCCATCCGTAATCAAATCCAAGCAAACCAAACATCGGCAGGAAAATACGTAAGCCTGTTCCGGCTGAACGGTATACTTGGTAGGGGTTGAATAACCGCAAATCGCTCCAAGTATTGCCTGCTTCCGCAAAAGCCATCATAAAAATGGTGGCGCTGGGATTAGTCGAGAGTGGATAGCGTAACTCAGCACTGTATTTGGCAATGGCCGGAGCTCCGGTGTTTTGGTTGGGAGAGGTAAGCGTTAAATCATCGTAGCCTCTTAGATTAACGATTTCACGGCCATCGAGAAGGAATCCGCTCAGGTAAACACCGCCAAGATAGAAGCGCTCAAAGGGTGTCAAACCCAGTTGTTTGTTGTATGACCCGATGAATCCAAAGCCTACATTGGTGTGCAGCACGAACTTGCGTTCTTTGTGTTTGTTCAGCGCGGTGTACCAATGAGCGGTAATCTTCATTTTGTAGTACTCCACCAACTTAAATCGCTCGGCCTGCGTCATATTCTCGTAGTCGAACGTTTTGCCGCCAAATCGCTCTGAAAGCAATTTATAGGGCGGGGTAATTTTAGACGTAAATGTGATTTGCGATCCATAAGTCGGATAGATGGGCTCACTTGTTGAACTTCTGGATAGTGTAAAGTTGTATGCTAGGTTATTGGCAATTCCATTAGAGAAATCTCCGAAAAAGGCTCTGTAGTTATTGAGAATAAATTTCTGGTATGAGATACCTGTATACAGCACGAAATAGTCATCAGGTTTTTGCAAACGGGTTCCGATGTTAATAGCTCCGCCAATCACCTTGAGCTCCTGAAGATTCGGATTATCGTCACCGACCGAATAGTTTTCCTGTAAAAACGTATTGTTATCCAAGTCGCTTTGGCGAAGCTTTTTGAATTGACCGTTCGTTTGACGTGAAATGCTGGAGGAAACACTCAGTGAGGTAGGTTTTTTCCCTCCCAGCCAAGGCTCTGTGAAAGAGATGTTGTAGGCCTGGAAAAAGGTACCATTGGATGAAGCGCTCAATGCAAGTCGCTGCCCGTCGCCGGTAGGCAGAGGACTCCACGCCTGCTTCTTAAAGAAATTGCGCATCGAGAAATTGGTGAAGCTCAGTTGCAAGGAGCCTACTACCCGTCCACCACCCCAACCACCACTGAGCTGAATTTGATCGTTCGGCTTTTCTTCCAGCACATACTCCAAGTCAACCAAACCCTCTTCAGGGCGGGGGTTGGTCCTTACGTCAAATGCTTCCTGGTTGAAGTAGCCCAACGATGCAAGTTCACGTTGGGTTCGAATAATATCACTTCGGTTAAATAACTCCCCTGGTCGGGTGCGAATTTCGCGGAAAATCACATGGTCGTTCGTCTTCGTGTTTCCACTAACCGTAATTTGTCCGATTCTGAATTGCTTCCCTTCATTCAGGCGCACCTCAATGTCGATGCTGTCAGGTTCAACTAGCGTTTCTACCGGAAATGCGTAAAAGGCAAGATAACCATCATCGGTATAGAGCGACGAAAGATCCACTCCCTGCGGGTTAAAATTCAATCGTGTTTCCAGCAGTTCAAGGTTGTAGATATCGCCTCGGCGTATATTCAATACACTGTCGAGTCTGCCCGATGTGTATTTGGTATTTCCTACAAAGTCAATTTTGCGGAAATAAAAACGCTTGTCCTCCTCGATTTTCATGTAAATGCCAACACGCTCGTTATTGATGGTGTATACCGAGTCGTAAGCGATCTTGGCATTTCGAAAACCTTTCTTGTTGTATTTAGCAATGATTTTTTGCTTGTCCTCCTCGTATTTTTCTTCAATGAATTTTGACGATTTGAAAATGTGAGACCAGTCGCGTTCTTTCGTGTCTTTCATAGTGCGCTTAATAGCACTTACGCTCATGACAGGTCGCTTTTTCTTGCTTTTCAGGAAAAGGAAGTCACCATTCTCCTGAGCAATACCCGCTCCTTCAATGATAATTTCTTCAATTTTCACACGGTCGCCTTTATTGACATCAAATTCCAGAATAACACCGTTTTGCAGTGTTGGATCTTCGCGTTCCGAAATTTTCACAGTTGCTGCATAATGCCCCTTGTCGATGTAATAGTCCTTGATGGTTTTGATAGCGTTATTCTTGACATTTTCAGTGCTGATCGTCATCGTCCGCAAATCAAGTTTTTCACGCAGGTTATCAGCTTCTGATTTCTTGATGCCGTTGATGACGTATTTAGTCATGCGGGGCGATTCTTTCAAACTGATTACCAGGTATACATCATTGCCTCGAAACTCAGCGGCATATATTCCGATATCTGTAAAAAGCCTTTGTTTCCAGAGTTTACGAACAGCATCCGTAATTGCATCGCCCGGAATGGTTACTTCGTCACCTTCTTGCAATCCGCTGAAAAGTTTGATGGCCTGCACATCGGTGTACTCCGATCCTACTACCGAGATACCCGCAATACGATAGTTCAGAGGAGCGGCATAATCAACCTGATCACCGATGATGGTTTGACCTTTCGAGGCAGCTGAGATTGCACAGAATAGAAAAAATAGAAATAGGGTTTGAATATTCAGTCTACCCATCAAACATTTCGGAAAGAAATTCACTCTCATTATCATGTCTTTTCTATGCTTCAGGAGTAGGGTTTACAAAGAATGTTTCGGCGGCAATTTGTTCCGACGTCTTGCCGAATCGTCGCTCACGTGATTGAAAATCGACAATCGCAGCAAAGAAGTCTTCCTCACGAAAGTCGGGCCAGAGCGTGTCGGTGAAATACAATTCGGCATACGCAATTTGCCATAGCAGGAAATTACTGATTCGTTCTTCCCCGCTGGTGCGAATGAGCAGCTCGGGATCTGGAAATGCCGCGGTAGAAAGCTTGGATGCAAAAAGATCATCGTCGATGTCATCCTTCTTGTAACCTTCTGCTACAACACGTTTAACGGCATTGATAATTTCCCACCGAGCACTGTAATTAAGGGCGAGAATGAGGTTTACCCGGTTGTGTTGCGAAGTATGTTGAATGGCTCGCTTCAGTTCACTATGACAGTCTGGAGGAAGCTTATCCAAATCACCAATGGCATGCAGTCTAACTTGATTTTCGTCGAGCTCCGGTAGTTCGCCTACAATGGTTTGAACTAATAGATTCATCAGCGCGTCTACCTCCTCCTTCGGGCGGTTCCAGTTTTCAGTAGAAAATGCGTAAAGCGTAAGAAATTCAACACCGCTGAGTGTTGCAGCCTTGAGCGCGGCTCTAACCGACTCAACACCATGAGAGTGTCCAAAGATGCGCTCTTTTCCCTGGTTTTTAGCCCATCGTCCATTGCCGTCCATGATAATGGCAACATGTCGGGGCACCCGCGATTTATCAATTTTTTCCAGTAAACTCATGAATTCCTTCCCGGCACAAGCTCTTCGGGACAGGCAAATTTACGGGTTTATAAACCCTTTTCCGACTCCTAAAAAAGGTTGAAAAACGAAGTTATCGACTATTCGTGCTCCCAGCAAGTAGTTGCTTTGCGGTCGAGGCGAATATTGAGTGATACCATTGAGAAGAAGTAGAAGTCTTTTCTTCCCGAGTCACCTCGCTGTAAACCGCCATTGTTGTTTCCTGCGGTATTCGGTATTTCCTTCTGTAAACTGCGGTCAGAAAGAACGGCGGCCAGCTCTCCGTTTAGATCGGCCAAGAGTCCTGGGTCAATGTATTTTCCGGAAATATCATCGAAATAGTCGGTCCAGGTTTTCCGCACACCCCATTCGATGCTGAGACCGAAAATGGCGAAAAGGTTGGTCTTGACACCCGCTCCGAACGGAACGGAAAACATAGAGGTCTTATACTTTTCCTCGCCGAATTCTGTACCCTGACCTTCTGTTCCAAGGGGTTGAAGTTCATACCACGTTCCCCGATATTGAGCCATGGGCCGCATTCGGTAATAGGCCAAACCACCAAACAAATAGGGTGATATAGGAAACTTCGAGTTCCCTAATTGATAATTGAAAAAGTTGAGTTCACCTTGAACACTTCCTTCAATGACTTGATTGCGAAAGCTCAAATTGCGGTTTCGAATCCAGGGGTCTTCACTGTCAGAATCCCAGGCTTCTACGACGTGATAGAGCACGCTGCTTTTTAACGTCCAACGGCGGTTGAAGTTGTTGCGAAAAGAGATTCCACCACCAGCTTTCATCCGCGTTCCGAAGTGCTTATACGGATTCACTTCCCCGATATAATAGCTTGTGCCGAAAAGCAGTCCTACATCCTTGCTGCGTTCAAATTTGTTTTTCTGCGCCAACATAGGCACAGACATCATGGCTATGCAGAGTGTAAGGATGGTTTTCACGGCTATGGCAACGTGGGGTTTTTTCATCTATTGCACTTCTACGGCAGGTTATAGAAAAAGGTTTGGGTTTAAATACGTTTACTGCGAGCATCGAGTCCCCAACCCATTTTCTGGCGAATGGTATTGAAGAATCCGAAACCGGCTAAACTTACCAGATGAAATTCAAAATTAGCACGGGTAAGGTCAATAATTGTTTCATTATCGACAACGAATGATCGGCTATCGAGGGTTAATGTAAAATGGGGTTCACGGCCTTCTGCGCGCAGGGAGACTTTCCCGGTATTGGGCAACACAAATGGACGCACATTTAAATTGTGAGGAGCAATAGGGGTAAGAATGACATTATTGCTTTCCGGCATCACAATGGGCCCCCCGCAGCTCAGCGAATAGGCTGTAGACCCGGTAGGTGTGGCCACAATGAGGCCGTCGGCCCAGTATGTACTCATAAACTGGTCATTCACATAAGCATGAATGGTAATCATGCTGCTGCGTTGTTTGTTTGTGATGGTTACGTCGTTGAGCGCAAAAGGGAAATCACCGAAATCAAGTTGTGCACTTTTCACCTCAATCAGCGAGCGCTTGTCGAGTGTGAAATCTTGATTGACCAAGGCTTCAATCGCCTGGTCAATATCATTGCCGGAAATAGGCGATAAAAATCCTAACCGACCCGTATTAATGCCTAGTACGGGTATGCGTGTATCGCGAATAATGGCTGCTGTCTCTAGTAATGTACCATCGCCCCCTACGCTCAGAAGGAACGAAATGCCTTGAAGATCCTCAGTCGTTCTGAAAATTTCGATAGTGCTCGGCAGGGTTACTTTTTGGGTTAAGAAGAGGTAGAATTTTTCATAAATCGAAACACCAATGCCTCTTCGCACCAGTGAATCCAACAACTTCTCGATGCTGTTGATGAACTCATCATCGAATCGTTTTCCGTAAAGGGCAATTTTCACTTTTCCTTTCTTTAGTATGCAAAGTAACAAAGAAGCCATTCGTTATTTACGAATGGCTTCCATAGATTTTGAACGAAATCGGGAGAATCAAATGTTTAGAATTCGCATCAACTCGTCGTAACGTTTGCGAAGGTCTTCTGTGTAGGCCAATTCCTGATAGTTGGCTTTAACGTTATAACCAAAACGCTCAAAGCTGCTGATAATGGCATTGAGGTCGGGCTGATTAATTTTAATATTTACCTCGATTTTTCCACCCTCGCCTGGGCTTACTGAAGTGCTTAGAATTTTTGCATTGTTTTCCTCTATAATGCGTGAAATCTGCTGCATACTGTAATCCTTATCCCACATTTCCAATACTAATATGCCACCACGCTGATTCGCCCCTTGCATCTCGGACATTTGTTCTACCAAATCCTCTAAGCGAATCGACCCGAGGTAGTTATTGTCTGCATCGGTGACCGGAATGATACTCAAACGATGTTCACTTGCAAGTTTTAGGATGTCGAGTATATGGGTGTCGGGTTGCACAGATGCCCGAATGAGAGGCAGTCCTGTGGGATCCCCTTGCAAGGTTTCCAAATCCATAAGTGAATCCTCCGCGATTAAGCCGAGTAATTTGTTGTTTTCAATTACCGGTAAGTGTGAAATTCGGAACTGATCCATGAGATCCAGAGCATTCATTGGCTCGTCATGAGCACTCAATGATGGTATTTCCGAAGTCAACAGTTTGCTAGATGTAATCACTGTGGGTGTATTATTAGGGTTTCTGATTCGTTAAACCGAGTCAGCGCCTTAAAAGTTGCAATCTCCAACCGTTTACTTCACTAAAGTTTGACAATTTATTCACAAGGGACGGGTAAATGTACCTCCTTTGATTTTTCCTTTCAGGGTGTGTGCCCTGTATGACCCATTCTGCTCTTTTCTTTGCACCCAATTCGCCCTATGATAAAACTAAGTGTTAACATCAACAAAATTGCTACCCTGCGCAATGCGCGAGGCGGCAACGTGCCTGATGTGATAGAGGCTGCGCGGCGCATTGAACGCTTCGGAGCTGATGGAATTACGGTGCATCCTCGCCCCGACGAAAGGCATATACGCCGGAGCGACGTATTTCTTCTGAAACAAGCTGTTACCACGGAGTTTAACATTGAGGGTTATCCTTCCGATGAGTTCATAGCCATGGTTATGGAGGTAAAGCCTCATCAGGTAACGCTGGTGCCCGACCCACCCGATGCCATTACTTCGAATACGGGGTGGAATGTTCCGGTACATTTCGATTTCCTGAAACAGGTGGTCATGAAATTGAAGACCGCGGGCATGCGGGTGAGTCTGTTCCTCGACCCAATGCCTGAAAGGGTGAAGATGGCTGCCGAGACCGGAGCTGACCGCATTGAGTTGTACACGGAATCGTATGCGGTAGGTTATGCGACAAATCGGGAGCAGGCTGTCCGCCCTTTTACCGAGACGGCAATAGCAGCCAAGGAATATGGGTTGGGGCTGAACGCAGGACACGACCTTTCCGCAGAAAACCTACGATACTTCGCTACACATGTTCCCGGACTATTGGAGGTATCCATTGGTCACGCTTTGATAAGTGATGCTTTATATTGGGGGTTGGAGAATACGGTGAGCATCTATAAAAGGGAATTACAGGATATATGAGGCTTTTTCATCGTTCGATGGGCGAGGGCCCTCCACTTTTGATTTTGCACGGACTATTCGGCAGTTCCGATAATTGGCAGACGCATGCTCGTGTCTTCGCCCAAACGCACACGGTTTATCTTATTGATCAGCGTAATCATGGGCATTCTCCGCACGCAGCGCAGATTAATTATGATGTTATGGCCCACGACCTTTTCGAACTTGTTGCGGACTTGGGGTTGCGTGATATCCGATTTATTGGACATTCCATGGGTGGCAAAACCATTATGCGATTTGCACAGCAGTATGGATTTTTGATTGACCGCATGGTTGTAGCCGACATGGGAATGAAAGCATATCCGCCACATCACGAACAAGTCTTTCAAGGTTTATTTGCCGTAGATGCATCGCATTGCCCAACGCGTAAGATGGCAGAGGAGCGTCTTTCAAACTTTATATCGGACCAGGGAACACTTCAGTTTCTCCTCAAAAACTTGTATTGGAAGGAACCTGGAGTTCTCGATTGGCGTTTTAATCTGGAATCGCTTTACCAAGAGCGTGAATATTTGATGGCGGCCTTACCCCGTGAACGAATTGACTCGCCCGCTCTGTTTTTGACAGGTGGAAGAAGTCACTATGTGCCTGAGGCAGATTATGCATCGATTCGCGAGTTGGTTATCAATGCGAGCTTCGAGATTATGCCGGAGGTTGGTCATTGGCTGCATGCCGAAGACCCAGAAGGCTTCATAAATCATTGTCTACACTATTTTAAGTCTTGAATCCTCGGAGAGAGCAAGAGGTGTGTACATTTGCCGTGCATACAGAAACCTTATGAACAACGACAAAAAAATTCTCGTACCTACTGATTTCACTAAAGTCAGCGATACAGCCATTGAACATGCATTATTGGTGGCAGGCACGATTAAGGCATCGATTCACGTCATGCACGTAGTGGATAACAAGAAGCATATTGCTGAGGCGCGCCTGAAATTAGAATCTTTGCGCGAGCGGGTTAAACGCGAGAATAATGTCGACATTGGAGTAATAGCCCGTATCGGAAGCATCTTTGAAGACATTGATAAGGTTGCCGTAGAGATTGAGGCCAATCTGATTATCATGGGAACACATGGTATGCGTGGCATGCAGTTCTTGACCGGAAGTCGCGCTCTGAAAATCGTAACCGAAAGTTCTGTTCCATTTATTGTGGTTCAAGAAAGAGATATCCGTGAACACGGCTACAGAAAGCTGGTCGTGCCGCTCGACTTGCATAAGGAGACGAAACAGAAGCTTAGCCTTGTGGCGGATATGGCCAAGTATTTTGGCTCGGAGGTACACCTTATTTCACCCGGTGAAACTGATGAGTTCCTTCGCAATCAATTGGAGCGCAATATCATTTTTGCCAAAGAATATCTGGAGGAAAAGGGTATTCCATACAACGTAGAAATCACGGAGAATAAGTCGGACGACTTCGTGCGTGATTTGTTGAAATATTCAGCCGGTATTGATGCCGATTTAATTTGCATCATGAATTTCTACGACAACAGCATCATGAGTTTCTTCAGCAGCAATTACGAACAACAGGTGATTACCAATGAAGCGCAGATCCCCGTGCTGTGTGTGAATCCTGTTGACACCTATGTGGTCGACCGTGCGATATTCTCGCATTAATGATCAACGTGCTTTTCGATGAATTTGATAAACTCGCCCGCAATATCTTTTTGCGTTGCGCCTTCAATGCCTTCTAATCCGGGTGACGAGTTTACCTCAATGATGAGAGGTCCGCGATCACTTTGAAGCATGTCTACCCCTGCAATTCCAAGACCGAGAGCTTTGGCTGCCTTGATAGCTGCTATCTCTTCTTGACGGCTGAGTGTAATAACCTCAGCAGTACCTCCGCGGTGCAGGTTTGACCGAAACTCTCCCTCTTTTGCCTGACGTTTCATAGCGCCTACTACTTGCCCGTCAATTACAAATGCACGAATATCTGCGCCTTTTGCTTCGCGAATGAATTCCTGAACGATTACACGCGCTTTTAATCCGTTGAATGCCTCCATTACACTGATGGCTGCTTTATCATTGTCGGCTAGCACAACGCCGAGTCCTTGCGTACCTTCAAGAAGTTTTATTACGACGGGTGTGCCACCTACTTCTTCCAGAATCTTATCGACGTCTTTCGAATAGTTACTGAAAACTGTTTTTGGCAGGCCAAGACCGGCACGCGAGAGTATTTGCATGCTGCGCAGTTTGTCGCGAGAGCGCACAAGAGCTTGTGATTCTACTGCACTGAACACGTGCATCATTTCGAATTGTCGCACCACCGCTGTTCCATAGAAAGTAACCGATGCACCGATGCGAGGAATAACTGCATGGACATTGCTGATTTCTTCACCTCTATAAATGACTTTCGGTTTCTTTTTCTCGATAACGAGATTGCATTTTAGATGGTCGAGCACACGCATATTATGTCCATGCTGTTCGCCGGCTTCAACGAGTCGCCTCGTACTGTACAACTTAGGGTCGCGAGAAAGTATAACGATGTTCATGTAGAAGAAAGTTGCGCCGAAGGTAACGACCGACAGCGTTAGCACGGTGTTAAAGATGCATGAAACTTATTCGAATAGGGAATAATAAGCTTGAAGGTGGCGTGGGTCATTGGCATGAGCGCGACCGAATGCTTTCGCTCCCGTGCTCCATACGTTATATTCTTGTTGTGACATGGCGTGGCATCTTCGAATAACTCCAGTGAAAACATCTTCTTCAAGTGCCAGATCCCAGCCAGCTTTTACCGAGTCCAAATTGCGCCAGGGCGTTCGATCACTTATGATTACAGGCTTTCCATGTTGCAACGCTTCCGCTATGGCGTGACCAAAGTTTTCACCCCAAGTAGCCATATAAAAGAAATGAGCGTTTTGCAGTGCAGATGCAATTTCTTCCGGAGCGATTTCGCCTGGAAACGATATAGCAGCGCCTGTAATTTCAGAAGCTAGTTGTTTGCATTCATGCAAGTACTCTTCGTCTTGCTGTGTTCCAAAAAAGACACACTCTACACCTGTTTTTAATTCTGCTGCTTTTAAAAAATACAATGCTTCGCGTATTCCTTTTTCGGAACTGATGCGCGCAATACTTACTAATCTCAATGTCCCACTTTCTTTGAGAGCAATCTCGCTGTTTTGCTCTATAACGGTGGCAAGGTTTGGTGCAATAAAAACCCTGCATGATTTACCATAATGATGCTTTATTTCTTGTTGCTCCTGCTCATTGGTCGCATGCCAACGTATGTTTTTGAACCAACCAAGCATGCGTGAAACAACTAAAAAAACTTTTTTCTTTTTTGCCTTAATGGAAAGTGCTCCCGGCTTGAGCATCCCTCTGGGGGCTAACACACAACGTTCTGAAAGCCCCATTTTGCGGGCTACACGCAGGGGAAGAAGCGTGAAGGTTGGCGAAAACAGAGAGTTGAAATAGATGTAATCGAATGAATGCTCTTCGAGAATTTGCTGAACGAAGGCTGCAGTTACTTTTTTCTCATCAGTGTAATAAACCTGAACATTGCTGCGATGCTTTGTCCAGCAACTATCGGGAATACCTTCATATGGTTGAACACTGTGGTGATCGCTATTGCGTGTCACAATCCAGAAGTCGTAATCAAGATTGTGCACCAGGTTGGCCAAGGAACGTATTGGGCCCCCGGCTTTGTAGCCGGGTAAAAACCAATCGCTGAACACGAGTATTTTTCTTCTAGTGTGCATCGTGTTGTTTTACCCAATGTCCTAAGACTACTAATGGCCAAATACGCGACCAGGTAATACGTTTATCGCCTCCGAGGAATCGTTTCCATAGTCCCATCACCTCATCATGTTGAAGCACTTCTACCTGCTGCAGCGCCAGCAATTGCTCTTCGCAAAATGTTTTCAATTCGTGGCGCATCCAAACGGCCCAGGGAAAAGTAAATCCCATTTTGGGTCGGTCTATAATTTCACGGGGTATTAGGTCTCCAACTGATGCGGTAAGCAGTTCTTTGGGTGTGTGAGGAAATTTATAAAGGTCGCTCACTCCTAAAACAAACTCGATGAGGCGATGGTCCAGAAAAGGAACTCGAATTTCTAATGCATGTGCCATACTCATTTGATCGGCATCGCGCAGCAACACATTTTGCATGTAAGTGGAAATTTCGAGCACGCTTACTTTGGAAAGAGTTGGCATTCGGGTGCCGCTTACGGCCTGTGCCAGCAGCTCCACACAATTTCTTTCTTCCGGCCTGAATTTGAGCAGTCGACTTACTTCACTGTCATAGAGTACTTGGCGCGTAAGCGGATAGAAATGTGCTAAATCGATTCTTTCTTGAGCCAGCGCAGCAGCGATTTTTTCCGATGCTGCAGAAGGTTTGACTGCTCGCATGAGGAGGCCGACGTTTTTACGAATAGCGAGTGGTAGACTGTTCAACCATTGTTTTGTTTCGAGCGCTTTCATGCGTCTGAACACATCGTAACCTGCAAACACTTCGTCGCCACCGAGCCCGCTTAATGCCATTTTAACACCGGCATCGCGTGTGGCCTTTGAAACTACATAGGTGTTGGGTCCGTCACCACTCGGGTGGTCCATGGCGTGCAGTGCCTCAGGCATCATGCGCAAGAAATGCTCTGCGCTGAGCTCTATGGCGGTATGCTTCGTATTGAATCGTTTGGCAATCAATTCTGAGTAAGGACTTTCATCATATGCTTGCTCGTTGAATGTGATTGAAAACGTGTTGACAGGATGCGCCGAAATTCGACTCATCAACCCCACTACAATACTCGAGTCAATACCACCTGATAAAAAAGCGCCGAAGGGAACATCGGCGCGCATGCGCAATTCCACGCTCGAACTCAAAAGCTCATTGACGTGCTTGTAAATACTTTCTTTCGATTCAGAACCAACCAATCGAACACGGCTGTCTGTCAAGTCCCACCATCTATCTGTATGAATGCCTTTGCTATCAATGACCATGCGATGCCCCGGCATAAGCATTTGTACACCCTCAATAATGGTATTTGGAGCATGAACGGTTTGATAACGCAAATAATCGGCAGCAGCATTCGCTGCAATTCGACGCTCAACCCATCCAGTAGAAAGGATAGCCCGCAGTTCAGATGCAAAAACAAAACCGTGCTCTGTTTCCGAGTAGTACAAAGGTTTTACACCGAGTCGGTCGCGCGCTATGAGCAGTTGAGCCTGTTTATTGTCCCATAGCGCGAATGCGAACATTCCAAAGAAGTGACTTACACAGTCAACCCCCCATTTCTTATACGCAGCGATAA
>Ga0315904_10009226_pt1 | contig 12929 bp, 7 predicted proteins | sample LakEriMetagenome_6_FD_203529 | JGI IMG/M metagenome (GOLD analysis project Ga0315904, IMG submission 203529) | Freshwater fungal communities from buoy surface, Lake Erie, Ohio, United States - Buoy 12 MA120 | ecosystem: Environmental > Aquatic > Freshwater > Lake | place: USA: Lake Erie, Ohio...
GACGATTTATCGCCGAAAGCCGTCCGCTCGTTGCCAGGCTTCTAGCTAGTCCCCTCGCGGTCGAGTCGGTGTTGATCGACGAGAAGTTCCTCGACGAGGCCATCACTTGGATTCCGGAGGCGGTTTCGATGCTGGTTGTGCCGAGCGACTGGATCACCCAGCTCGTCGGTTTTCACTTCCATCGAGGCTATCTCGGTTGCGGTATCCGACCAGAACCGTTGGATTGGTTGCAGGAAACCAGGGAGGGGAGGCTAGCGGCTGGCGAGAATTGGACAGGCGCCTATTTGATCGGTGTTCAGGATCCCGAGAACATGGGGTCGATCCTGAGATCGTGCGCGGCGTTTGGCATCGAGGATGTCTTGATCGGTCCGCAGTGCGTCGATCCCTTCGCCCGTCGCGTTTTGCGAGTCTCGATGGGAAACGCATTCAAGTTGAAGCTGTACGATGCTCCGGAGCCGGTCGAGGCACTCGCTGCGATGCATGAGCTGGGCATTGAGACGGTGGCGGCTTGCTTGCGCGATGACAGCGTGGAATTGACTCAGTGGCAACGCCGGGATCCGACCGCTGTGCTGCTGGGCAACGAAGCGCACGGATTGCCAGCCGCGATTCTGGACTCGGTGACTCAGCGTGTCAAAATCAGCATGGCGCTAGGAACGGATTCCCTGAATGTTAGTGTCGCTGCTGGGATCTTTTTGCATCGTGCCAGGCCACACAACCCCGAATCAAAATAAAAAAAGACCACGAGGAACTCGAAGTCCCTCGCGGTCGCAATTCGCTCAGTTTCGATCGAGCCTGCATCGGATTGATGATCAATCCAGCGCAATATCGATCGTCGATTTGTCGGCACTAATTGTAATCGTCCGAGACAGATCCGCTTCGCGAAACTTGGTTCCCACTTTCTCGATGGCGACAGGATCAGATCGCTCTGCGTCAACAAAGTAAGAGTACTTGCCAGCGATCGCTTTGCCGCTGAAAGTACCATCCTCTCCCGCCTTAAGCCAAACTGGATGTTGACCTTCCATCGGATGCAAGTTCAGTTGTAACTTTCCGCCAGGTTTACCACCCACGGTTAGTTTTCCCGAGACGGGAATCTCAGACTGCCGCATTTCGACCCTGGGACCGCATCCGACAAGGAACACAAGTCCCACAAAAACAATAATCCATCGATACATAACCAAATCCTAAGTCAATTAATCAGGCATTACGTAAGTCTGCGAATCGTTCCGACCGACCATCCACTTGCTGGTCAAGGTGTCGGTGGTCTTGGCCAAGAAGCGAACGGAGCCGTCTCCGAACGTGGCGTTCACGCCGGTGCCGTGAAACGAGAACGGTTCGTCGTTTGGTCCGCAGTTGTTCACCGACCAGAAACACTCGACGGGTCCGCCGATCGGAGCGTCATAGTTCAGGAATCGAGCTTGGCGAAACGCAGGTCCGCCGATGGCATTGCTTGGTCCCGAGTATCCGTTGCCGACGGCATCCGGATCCGCCCACGCCCACATCTTGCGACCGACATCTGCACCACCGCTCCAGGCGGTTGGGAAGGCGATACTCGACGCCGCCACAGGGCTCGTCCGCTCGGATACAGCACCGAACTTCGCAACCGACGGATTGGCTCGTCCGGCATCTTCGATGCAAAGGATGGTGTTGGATGTACCATCCGTGGTGCTTGCCATCCGACTCGATTCGCAGTCAAGCATCGCAGGAACGCTCATGAGCACCCGCCGCGCGGATGCCGCCCGGGAACCGAATTCCGGTTGCGTGGGATCGGTTTCGATGTCGCTGACCGTAGGGAACATGTAATCGAATCCACCGAGCGAGTGAAGCGGATCACGGGTCGCCAAATCGAGCGGCGTCGATGGGCAGACATAGGTTGGAATCGACGTTCTCGCGGCAACCTGCCCCGAGGGGAACGCGATGTCGTCGTAGGAACGGCCCTTGGTCCTTGTATTTAGCAGAGCTCCAGTGGCCGCAACTTGCCAAACCTGGACACCGCCCACGGTCGCAAGCGCACCAGGATAGGCCACCGCGATATCGGTGGTGAAGTCGAACTGATTATAAACAGCTTGCTGCTCGATGTAGGGCAGAATCTGGGTCGCTGTCGAGTGGATCTGGTAGGACGTCGTATTGCTACCTGACGATCCGCATTGACCGGATCCAGGGAACCGCTTGTAGGCGGATTCGTGGTTGTGGCAGGCCAAGCCGATCTGCTTCATGTTGTTCGAGCAGCTCATCCGACGAGCAGCTTCGCGAGCTGCTTGCACGGCGGGCAACAAAAGACCGACCAAAATACCGATGATCGCAATGACCACCAACAGTTCGACGAGGGTAAAACCCGCACGTCGACGACGAGAAAACAAAGACATAACTTTTCTCCGAATGAGAAACAGGAATTCAAAACACCAATCGCCACTGCTGCGGACGCATCAGCAAGCGTACGGTATCGAGCTCAAGTGGCGTGGGATAGGTTTCAACGATCGAATTCCCTAAGACTTCACATTGGCAACCAGATCTAACGCATCCTTAACGAAAACCGCGCTGTAGCCTTCACGACTCGTTAACAATCGGGGCTGCAATCGTTGCCGACATCCTGACGTTTGCCGCATGTTTTGCTGCAAAGCTCCAGATGAGCCTGAGGCGCTAGCCGATTTTCTCGTGCTTCGAACGAACTCGGCGAGCGCCTCAGGCTCATTTTTGGCGGCGGTGTATCGCGGCCGCTAAAAAGCGCAACTAGTCGCTTGCTTACGCGACAATGTCCTTGATCACATTTCCGTAGACATCGGTCAGTCGGAAATTGCGGCCGGCGTAGCGATAGGTCAGTTGCTCGTGATCGAGTCCGAGCAGGTGCAGGATCGTGGCATGCCAGTCATGAACATGGCATTTGTTTTCAACAGCCTCCGCTCCATGTTCATCGGTTGCGCCGTACGAGAATCCTCCGCGCACGCCGCCACCGGCCATCCAGGTGGTGTAACCTTTGTTGTTGTGGTCGCGACCATCGCCGTTCTGCGCGTCGGGAGTACGACCGAACTCCCCGCCCCAAATCACGAGCGTCTCGTCGAGCAGTCCTCGCTGCTTGAGATCGGCGAGCAATCCCGCGATCGGCTTGTCGATCTCATTGCACTTGTCGGGGAGCTGATCGCGCAATCGCTGATGATGATCCCAATTGCCGTGAGACAGCTCGATGAATCGCACTCCGGCCTCGACGAACCTTCGGGCCATCAAGCATTGGCGCCCAAAATTCTCTGTCCCATTTTCGCCGATTCCATAGAGGGCTAGGGTCTTCTGGGACTCTCCCGACAAATCCATCAACTCGGGGAGTTTGTCTTGCATGCGGAAGGCGAGTTCGTACGACTCGATGACTCCTTCCACATTCACATCGTCTCCGTCTCGTTTGAGTTTCTGCTGGTTAAGTTTTTGGATGAGATCGATTTGGAGTTTTTGCGACGATCGCGACAAGCGAGGGTTGGCCAAATCCGGGAGAGGCGAGCCGGCGTTGCCGGCGCGGGCCATTCCGGGTCGAGGCCCAGCCTGGCGACCGACTTTGGTCCCCTGATAGATCGCTGGCAAGAATGCGCTGCCATAATTCTGTCCGGCCGCCGCTTGCGGATTGAGAGCGATGTATCCGGGCAAGCTCTCGTTTTCGGTTCCGAGACCATACAGGGTCCAGGCTCCCAGCGAGGGGCGGACGAATTGCGCGTTGCCCGTATGCATTTGGGTCATGGCGCGAGGATGAATCGGCTGGTCGCAGTGCATCGATCGGATCAGGCAGAGGTCATCGGCATATTTCCCAAGCTCTGGAAACAACTCCGAGATCCACAATCCGCTTTTCCCCTGCTGGCGAAATTTCCATGGGGAAGCCATGAGGCGGCGATTGCCTCCGCGGGCTCCGGAGCCGGTCTTTCCTGAATCCGAAGCCAATTGCGGTTTGTAGTCGAACGTGTCGATATGCGACGGCCCACCCTGCATGCATAGGAAGATGACATGCTTGGCCTGGGCCGCGAAGTGCGGTGGCTTGGGTGCAAGAGGATTTTCGGATGGCTCATCATCGAAGAATGACGTGTTGAATCCGTTGGCCCGCGATGCATGGAGCGTGCTCAAGCCAGCGAACGCCAGGTACCCAAAGCCCGCCGAAGCGGTTCGCAGAAACGAGCGTCGTGAATCCGACATGTTATTCTCGCGGAGTAAGGAAATACGGTGGGTTAGTTGAGGATCCGAAACTCGGCGGCACCGAACAGCGCCTGGCAAAATTGACTGAGGAGTTGAAAGGCAACTTCATCCCGTTTGGTGTCACCCGCTCGGGAGTTGGCGGCGGCTTTTCGAAAGAACTGATTGGCCACTTCGATTTCGGCGGATGTCGCTTCGCGTCCGTACGCGAGCCGGAACGCGTGCGCGATCCGTTCGCGAGGATCTTTCGAGTGTTGAACCAAACGGCGCGCGAATGCATCGCTCAATTCGAGCACGAAGGGATTGTTGAGCATGTACAACGCTTGTTCGGCCGTATGCGATACCTCGCGCGTGCCAATCACCAGGCTCGGCTCTGCGAAATCAAACGCATCCAAGGCGCGGGGGAGTTGATTGCGAGCGATGGGCAGATAGACCGAACGATGGTAGTTCGGCGTTTCCAGGATATTGATGTTCGGGTTGCGGGCCCCCGCTCGCATGGCATTTCGCAACATCTCCGCCCGCTCCTCGGAGGACATGTTTTCTCGGGTGGTGGGATTGAGCAGGTTGGTTGCGAATAGCGGAACCGCCATCGGCCCGTTGGGTCCGACAGCGACAGGACCAAACGCAGCGATCGGCGATGCCTTGGGAGGCTTGGATTCCAACAGGCCGCTGACCGCGAGCATCGCATCTCGAATCGCCTCGGCATTCAGACGGCGAATATCGGCGCGCGCGAGGAGTTTGTTTTCTGGATCGACCTCCAATCGCTCTTGGTCGTAGTGCGAGGAGAGTCGGTAGACTCGGGACTGGATGATCGATCGCACCATGTGCTTTACCGACCAACGGTGGTCCATGAAGTCGATCGCAAGATGGTCGAGCAATTCCGGATGGGTGGGCTGAGGGCCCGACATGCCGAAGTTGTCGACTTCGCGGACGATCCCATGGCCGATCAGGTTTTGCCAAATGCGATTGACCATGACTCTGGCGGTGAGTGGGTTGTCGGGGGAGGTGAGCCATTTGGCAAGGGCTAAACGCCCCGACCCCTTGCTGGAGAGTTTGTTCGCCTCTGGATCCAAGACTTGAAGGAACCCGCGAGGCACTTCCTGGGCCGGCGAGTCGATTTCGCCTCGCACCAGAATCCGGGCGTTGCGAGTTTCATCGCGATCCTGGACCCCCATGCAAAACGAAATCGGCCGGCCATTGCTGTCGACACTGCTGATGCGCGAGGCGAGTTGCGAGACGATCTGGTCGAGGACGGCGACGTTCAACAGCGAATTGTTTCCGCGGTTGCTGTTTCCGCTCCGCTGGGCCCGCCTCGCCTCGGCAAGTTCCGTCTCCTTTTCAGCCAACTCCTTCTTGAGCGCATTCAATTGTTCGGAGGACAACCGTGGTTGGATCGGTTCGCGATCCTGGATGGGGAGGACAATCAAGTCCGAGGGTTGGCGATTCTGCTGCGATCGCGAGCCTCCAAAAAATGTTTCGGTGCTTTGAAAGATACCGGCCAACGCGTAGTAGTCGGCCTGCGGGATCGGGTCGAATTTGTGATCGTGGCAACGAGCGCAGCCGACCGAAAGACCCAGCACGGTGCGCGACAAGGTGTCGATCTGCTCGTCGACGAGATCGGCCTGGAATTGGCGGGGACTCTGTTCAGCAAGCGATTTGGGGCCGACTGCTAGAAAGCCGGTTGCGATCAAATGCTCGTTCCACTCGCGATCGTCGGCTGCAGGCATCAAATCCCCGGCGACCTGTTCCATCACGAAGCGATCATAAGGTTTGTCTTCGTTGAAGGAGCGAATGACATAATCGCGGTAGCGCCAAGCGTGCGGAAACGTGACATCGCGTTCTTTGCCCGTGCTCTCGGCATACCGCGCGACGTCGAGCCAATGCCGGCCCCACTTTTCGCCGAATTGCGGCGAGGCGAGCAATTCCTCGACCAGATCGGCGATCGCACCGTCGATGTCTTGCTTGCTCCGAGTGAGGAAGATTCGTCGTTGCTGGGGCGTGGGGGGCAAACCGACGACATCAAACGCGATGCGGCGAACCAGTGTCTCGGGACTGCAGTCGGCGGTAGGCTCCATCCCCTGATCGTTCCAAACGCTGGCGATGTAGCGATCAATCTCGCTCCTCGCCCACGATGCGTTGAGACCAGGATCGGGGGAAATCCGTTCCGGCTCGCGAAACGACCAAAAGGACTGGGCCTGTTCAATATCCTCGGGACTGACGCGCGAATGGACCACGACACCGGTTTGGACGCGAGGATCGGGCGCCCCCATTTCAATCCAGGTCTTGAAGTCCTCGATCACATTGGCAGGGAGTCGACCGCCGGGCGGCATCCGATAATCGCGATAGTTGATGGCATGCCACAAGATGCTCTCTTGCAGGTCACCAGGAACGATCGCGGGACCGGATTCGCCGCCTGCCAGCAGGGCATCGCGATTGTCGACTACCAAACCACCGCGCACGCTCTGGCCGTCGACCGAATGGCATCGGTAGCAATGCTCGATGAGGACGGGTCGGATCTTTGCCTCAAAGAACTGGACCTGTTCCGTCGTCAGTTGCGGTGGGTCCTCTTGGCTGTGAACGACTCCTGCGGTTGCACAGCAAGCAACGAGAACGACACACTTGGACAACTGAAGCAAGGCGCGGTTTGGCATGATGTCAAACTTTCTCGATCAGGAACGGTAGCAAGCAAATCACTTCGCGGGATTTTCGTCGCCGCTCGGAGGGCGTCGCGGTTTTACTCCTTCGCCTCCCCCTTGGCGTTCGCGGCGACCGCCTGCCCCTTGTCCTTGCATGCGGGGTCCTTGCATGCGGGCCGCCATCTTTTCCAGTTCGGATTTATCGATACTGCCGTCTCCGTTTTCATCGATCATGCTCAGCCGCGGTCGCATCTGTTCGGGGATCTCGTCGCCGCTGAGTTTTCCGTCCTTGTCCTTGTCGCGGGCTTCGAGCATTCGCATCATTCCCGCAGCGCCCCCTGGAGGTCCTCCCGCCCCAGGCCCTCCCGCCCCAGGCCCGCCGGGCCCGCCAACCATCGGCATCTGGCCAGGTTCAGGTCGCATCTCTTCGCTGCTGATAACTCCGTCGCCATTCTTGTCGAGTTTCATCAAGGACTTGGAAGCGTTTTCGATCTCGGTGGCCGACAGTTGGCCATCTTCATCGACATCGAGCGCCTTGATGACCGGCAGATTGCGCATCATCATGGCCATGCCGCGAGCCATCATTTCGGGGTTTTGGCCTTGGAGCCCGGGTCGATTGGGGCGTTCCCGTCGCTCGGGCTTTTCCGAAGGATCTTGGGCGATCGCCATCGATGCCCCTGCCACAATCATTCCAAACAGCAAACCACGTCGCCAAATCATGGCCAACCCCTCGTTCTAAGTGTTTTTCCCGCGTATCACAGTCTAGCTTTTTCTGGGTGCAGGGCATCCCGATGATGGATCCCCTAGAATGGATACCGACGTCGTTTTGGGGAATCCACTGCCCACGAAAAAATACTCTTCCCGAAACCGGTATCGGCTTTTCAGGTTTATATCTCGTATGTCGGAATCGCAAGCCAGTCAATCCGGTTCGATCGATCCTGCGGCCCTTCTCGGGGAGCGGGGGGGCGAGTTGCTGGGCAGGGTGTTCGAGGAATTCCGACCGCGGCTGGAGAAAATCGTTGTGTTTCGACTCGATCCGAGTTTTCGATCTCGGTTGGATCCCGCGGACGTTCTCCAGGAGTCGTATTTCGAGATCGCTCGCCGGATCCATGAATACGCGGCAACGCAGGGGATCCCTCTTTTCATTTGGATGCGGCAGCGTGTGCTGCAGACGATGATCGACATGCAGCGTTTGCATACGCGCGAGAAACGAAGCGTCCATCGTGAATCGCGACTTCCTGAACCGAACTACAACCAGTCGACCAGCTTGTCGATTGCGAGGATGTTGATGGATGACCTACCGTCCCCGAGTCAGGCAGCCATGCTCGTCGAGGAGCAGGAGCAACTGCAGTTGGCGTTGGAGAGCATGAACGAGATCGATCGCGAGATACTGGCGATGCGACATTTTGAGCAACTGACCAACCGTGAGGTGGCCGAGGTTCTCGGGCTCAGCCCTACGGCGGCTAGCAATCGTTATGTCCGAGCGGCAGCGAGGCTTTCTGAAATCCTTAAGCTTCTTCCGAACCACCGAGGCCGCTCATGATCGACGAAGAGCGGCACCCGGTCGATCTCCTCGCCGACGAGTTCGCCCAGCGACTGCGCCGGGGCGAGCGACCCAGCATCGAGGAGTATGCGGATCGGTACCCAGACCAAGCCGACTTGATCCGCGCGGTATTCCCATCGGTAGCGGCGGTGGAACGGGTCGCGCACCAGGATTCCCTAACGTCCGCGCCCGCGCACCCCAGTTCGCCGGGCGCCCATGAAGCCTATGGGGACTTTGACATCGTCCGGCAGATCGGCTCTGGGGGGATGGGGGTCGTCTACGAAGCGGTCCAGCGGTCGCTGCAGCGACGAGTAGCTTTGAAAGTCATGAACGATTCGACTTCGGCCAAGGAAAAGCATCGAGTCCGCTTTCGCAGGGAAGCCGAGGCGGCCGCAGGCTTGCACCACACCAACATTGTCCCCATCTTCGGCATCGGGGAAGATCATGGCTTGCAGTACTACGCCATGCAGTTGATCGAGGGAGCAACACTCCAGGAGGTGATCGAGTGCTTGAAGACGACTAGGGATTCGGGTCAAGGGGATGAGGTGAACGGAACGTCTCCGGCATACGAAGGTGCGAGGCATTTGATGCAGTCCAGCGGAGAGCATTCGAGCCTTCACTTTGAGATCAACCCGACCGGCTTGATTTCGACTCAAATTCTGGAGGCAACACTCGCCCAAGCCACCAAGGCCAGCAGTGGCACGCGCGATCTATCCTCGACACGTGCCTTGGAGAATATCGAGATCGCAACCGAGTTGTCACTGGACCATGCAGCGATTCGAGAATTTGCTCCGTCGCGGCATTACTATCGCAATGTGGCGCGGATCATCGCCAGTGCCGCCGATGCGTTGGATTACGCGCATCATGCAGGCGTTCTCCATCGGGACATCAAGCCCGCGAATTTGTTGCTCGATCGGGACGGAACCCTCTGGATCACCGACTTCGGATTGGCGCGTCGCGAAGACTTCGAAGGGCAAACCCAAACCGGTGAATTGCTGGGGACCCTTCAGTACATGGCGCCGGAACAGATTCGCGGTTCCGGGGACCAACGCATGGACATCTACAGCCTGGGGTTGACCCTTTTCGAGTTGCTGACCCTCCAGGTTGGCTTGGAGTCTCCGCGGTCCCGATTGATCGATCCGCTCGGGCACTCGCAAGTCCGATTCTCCCGATCGATGCAGCGGCGGATTCCGCGCGACCTGCAAACGATTGTGCTCAAGGCTTGCGCGTTGGCGCCCGACGACCGCTATCAGCGTGCGGCGGACATGGAGCAGGACTTGCGCCGATTCCTGGAGGATCGACCGATCCAGGCGAGGCGGGCCAGTCCCGTCGAACAACTCAGTCGATGGGCGAGGCGAAACCCGCTGCTGGCGATACTTACGGCCCTCTCCTTTGGGTTGCTCCTGACGATCGCTGGCCTCCTGGCCGTTTGGAATCGCCAACAGCAATCGACCTTAGCGCGATTGAGCCAGGAATACGACCGCGCGGAATCGAACCTGCGAGAGAAAACACAAGCCTTGAATCGAGCGGAAACCGAACAGACCCGCGCGGAAAAAAATCTGCAGATGGCGATCGAAGCGTTCGATCAAATCATGACCAACATCGGGGCACGCGGCCGATTGCTCAACGCACCGGACCTTGTCGATGAAGAAACCCCCGAGTTCGTCGACGCCTCCTTGACCGAGGCGGATGTCGAGTTGCTCCAATCGTTGGCGACCTTCTTCGACCGGTTCGCCGAAGAGAACACCACCGACCTGCGCATCGAAACCGCCGTGGCGCGTCGGCGCGTCGGCGAGATCCAACACCGTATCGGAAAACTCGAAGATGCCACCAAGTCCCTCAATCAAGCGATCGCCGATTTTGGCTCGATCCGACGGGCCGACCCAAACGCCACGCAATCCATGCTCGAAGAGATTGCAGCGCGGGAGGAACTCATCCTCATCCTGGGCAAGCGTGGGCAGCTTCCGCGCGCCAACACGCTCTTTGTCGAAACGCGTCAGCTGATCGAGTCCAATCCAGCCGTGGCGGGTTCGACGCAAGGCCAGTTCGCGCTCGCCAATCTACTTTCCAATATGGTCAACGTCGGACCCCGATTTGCTCCCGAACGGCGAAGGCGAGGACCCTTTGCATCCTCCAATCGCACGCCACTTCCTCAAGCAATCCCGGCCAACCAGCAGGCCCGGCTCAAGCGGGAATCGGAGCTGAACTCGGAGTCGCTCGCGATCCTGCAACGGCTCGTGAAAGAAGATCCGAGTCCATCGGCATATCAACTCGCGCTGGCCCGCGCGTGCAAGGATCAGGTGCGGATCCGCATCGCCCTCGGGGAAATCGAAGGAGCCGAGTCGTCGCTGCGCAAAGCGATCGCGATCATGGAGTCCTTGCTCACATCCCATCCCGCGTCCGCCTCGTATCGCCATGAACTGGCCGATATCCTGAGCATGAATGTCGCGTTCCGGGAGGAGGATTCCGAACGCTCGTTGCGCGCCCTCGACCTGTCCGAGGCGTTGGTCAAGGAGCATCCCAATGCGCCGCAGTACCTAACGCTCAAGGCCTCCGTGTTGTCCCGGATGGCACTTCTCGGTCCCCCGTCGGATAATCGGGGTGAAAAATCGCTTCAGCGACTCGGTGAGGCGATCGAAATTCAGTCGGATTTGGCCCGGCGTTTTCCCGACGTCCCCCTCTACTCCATCACGCTCGTGCAATACCATCTCCAGCAGTCCGAAGTTTACTTCGCACTCCGTCGCCCCGAAAAAGCTCGCGAGTCGATCACAACCGCCGCTGCGATCGCGGAGACCATGCAAGAAAAAGGGGTTTCGCAACCGCTCGTCAAGTCGTTTCTCGATCGCATCCGCGAACGCAGGGCTAACCTCGAGGAAAAGAAAAACGAATGAACTGGAATCTCCTGTCACGACGCATCCATTATTGGGCCTCTCCGATCCTGGCCCTCCCGATCCTGATCATCCTCTGCTCCGGCATTCTCCTTCAAGTCAAGAAGCAATGGTCGTGGGTCCAACCACCGGAACAAAAAGGGAAAGGGTCGATCCCCGTGATTGATTTTCCAACGCTGCTCGATCGCGTGCAGAAGCAACAGCAACTCGGGGTCACGGGCTGGAGCGATATCCAACGCATCGACGTCCGGCCCTCCAAAGGGATCGCCAAGGTCTCGCTCAAGAATGGATGGGAGATCCAGGTCGATCTCGAAGATGGAACCGTACTGCAAACCGCGGTGCGCCGGTCGGATTGGATCGAATCGATTCATGACGGGTCGTTCTTCGGCGGGAATATCGCCAAGCTCGGCGTCTTTCTGCCATCGGCGATCGGTTTAGCGATCCTGTGGATCACAGGCGCATGGTTGTTTTGGGTGCCCTTTTCGGTCCGGCGCAAGCGGAAACTTCGCAAGGCCGCAGCAACCACGGCGAGCGTGATGTTGGTCGCGTGTCTGGTCAACGATCAAAGGATTGCAGCGAACGAGTCCGAGCGATGGAATGTGGTGCTGATTCTGGCGGACGATCTCGGCTGGGGAGAACTCGGCTGCTACGGGCAGCAGAAGCTGCGCACCCCCAATATCGATCGGCTCGCGCGCGAAGGAATGCGATTCACCCAGCACTACAGCGGCGCCCCGGTGTGCGCTCCGTCGCGATGCGTGCTGATGACCGGCAAACACACGGGGCACGCGGAGATCCGCGGGAATTTGCCCGCCCCCAAACGCTTTCCCGAATTCACCGAAGGGCAGTATCCCCTTTCCTCGCAGGCGCTCACCCTCGCATCCCACGTCCGCGAGGCTGGATACGCAACCGCCGCCTTTGGCAAATGGGGACTCGGACCGGTCGGCAGCACCGGCGACCCGAACTCCAAGGGCTTCGACCTGTTCTTCGGGTACAACTGCCAATCGATCGCCCACAGTTATTATCCAGCGACTCTCTGGCGAAACCGAGAAAAAATTCCCCTCAATGCGAGACCGGCATCGGGGCACCCCAAAGATCCAACCGGCGATGAACCCGCCGAGCAATGGCGAAGGGAGAGCTACGCGCCCTATCGTATGATCGATGAGGCCGAAGCCTTTCTCGAGCGACACGTCAACGAACATTCCGATCAGCCATTTTTTCTTTACTTGCCATTCATCGAGCCGCACGTGGCTATGCACCCACCCCAAGCATCGATCGATCGATTTCCTACTGAGTGGGACCCCGAACCGTATCGAGGAGGGAATGGCTACACGCCGCATCCCAGGCCGCGAGCCGCCTATGCCGCGATGATTCATGATCTCGATTCGTACGTAGGACGCATTCTCGATACACTCGATCGCCGCGGTATCGCCAATCGCACCCTCGTGATTTTCTCAAGCGATAATGGAACTACCCACGCAGGTCAAAAAGAGAAAACTTTTCATGTGGGCGGAGTCGACGCGAATTTCTTTCAAAGCACGCTCGATCTGCGAGGCTTCAAGGGAAGTGTCTACGAAGGAGGAATCCGTGTCCCGATGATCGCTCGGTTGCCAGGCGTGATCCCTGCAGGGACCGTCAATGACACTCCCTGTTACTTTGCCGACTGGTTTCCGACCCTGTGCGATCTGTTGGGTCGGAATACCC
>Ga0315904_10009229_pt1 | contig 12927 bp, 11 predicted proteins | sample LakEriMetagenome_6_FD_203529 | JGI IMG/M metagenome (GOLD analysis project Ga0315904, IMG submission 203529) | Freshwater fungal communities from buoy surface, Lake Erie, Ohio, United States - Buoy 12 MA120 | ecosystem: Environmental > Aquatic > Freshwater > Lake | place: USA: Lake Erie, Ohio...
ACATCGCCCACGTTTAGTCCCTCGCTGGATTCTTCGGTGGCTGCTATGGCAAAAGCTAACTTAAGATCTCTCTCTGAGATCATACCGACTAATCGTCCTTCTGAGGTAACTGGCAGGTGTCTTATCCCTTCAGCATCCATTATCGCCTTAGCTTTGTGGATCGAGTGAGAGGCCTCGATTGTGTGGGGTAGAGGGGTCATGATTGAGACGATGTGTGGTGGTGGTTTCATATATCCTGAAAAAATTAGCTCTAAATGACTTCTGAGGCGCTGTGCTTGCGCACGTTGCGCGTTGAAGGGAGGTCGCCTACAGGGTAAAACGATCGCCCATTCTCATGTTCGGTATTACTCTGACCTGGCTTGAGCAGATTTTAGGGGTTTACGCCCGCTGACGAGTAACCTCATACAGCAACACGGACGCAGCACAGCTTACGTTAAGCGAGGAGAGTGCTCCGCCTATGGGGATCTTGACTACGGCGTCGCAGATATCCCAGTAACCACGCGACATGCCAACAGTTTCATTTCCTAGTACCAACACCGTCGGCCGCGCAAACGACTGTTGAGTCACGAGCGCCTCGGCCTTGCCGCTGCTGCCGATTATTTGGTAGTCGAATCCGGCAGCCCGGGCATCGTGGACCCACTTGGCGATCTCAAGGTGGGAAGCGCAGGTGGCGACCGGAAGAGCAAATATGGCCCCCATGCTGCCACGCACAACGAAGGGGTCGTAGATATCAACGGCGTGTCCAGTAACTATAACGCCTTGCGCTCCGAAGGCATCTGCTGAACGAATTGAAGAGCCGAGGTTTCCGGGGCTGCTGGGCCGGTCAAAAACCACTATCAGTCCGTTCACAGAGGCCTGAATATCCGCTGGGGTAAGTTTTTTTGCCTGAACGATTGCTAGCAGCTCAGAGGTCTCATCTTTTTCGCTGAGTGTCTCCATTAGGTCTGGTGCTAACTCCCACGATTCCTCGGCAACACCTGAATCGAGCAGCTCTAACGCCCAGCGAGAGAGTGAGCGACCTGACGCAAAAAGGAGTGCCGCTATCTGCCACCCGTTTTTTACGGCTAACGATATCTGAGCTACGCCCTCAATCAGGAACTGGCCGTTCCTGGTGCGCTTTTCGCGGTTACGCTTGATGACCTCGGCGCGCTGGAAAAAGTTGTCCTGTTTGAGGATCTTGCGGGTCTTGGAGGGGGTTTTAGCTTTGTGGTTTGGGGATGACTCATTCATACATTTACTGCTAGGACCCAGATTTATGGCTCAAATCAGCTCAGATCCAGTAGATTTAGAGACTTAGTTCTGCCAAGACAAACAAAATCCGCGTAACCCGATAGAATTTTTGCGTATTTTGCGCAATCACTTTTGACAGAGTTACATCCTACTGATTATATAATCAAGTGCCTGTGGGTTCGACTGGTTAGGTAGTTGAGCCTGAACCGCTGGCCCTTTGTCGGGTTAAACGGCGGTGAAAATGACGGGCGCGGCGGGGCGGTTTAGCCCGCTTTAAGTTTTTGGGGGTTAAACTGTGAACAAATCAGAGTTGATCGAGAAATTAGCACAGAGGTCTGGCATTAACGTTGTTCAGGCTGAAGAGGTGGTAAATCTCATTTACCGCAAGATGCGGGACACTTTAATCAGCGGAGGTCGCATCGAGATCCGCGGATTCGGCAGCTTTGTTGTCAAGGAGTATGGGGCCTACGAGGGCCGCAACCCTAAGACTGGCGAAAAGATCCCTGTGCCGCCCAAGAAGCTTCCTTTTTTCAAGGTGGGTAAGGAGCTCAAGGAGCGCATCGATAACATCGATGCAGGCGCTGCCAGTGCAGCTGGCGGCCAGCGGTAGTTAGGCTGATATTCATAGTTGGCGCGCAATTTCCGAATTGATGCGCATGTACGGGCCTCTCGTTATTTCACGAAGGCCCTTTTTATTATTGGGGTAGTACTGAAATGGCAACCGCTTTGAATGGTTCAACTGATATAACTCCTCCTTGCCGTGTCCAGGTCCAGGGTGTGGTCTCATCGCGTTACGATAATGCACAGAGCCGTACCACGATTCGTCCTGATTCGTGGGACGAGCGAATTGAAGGGATCGATTTAGTCGAGCTAGTCGGCGGTGGAACTATCCGTCTGCACAGCTCACCGATGCAATCGCCGCCAAAAGCAGGTTGGATCCTGCTGCTAAGTGGGGGTAATGCGGGGCAGGGGTTTACCTGGACTCTGTACGGGATTGCGCCACACCAATAAGTCGGTGCTGTCAATAAAAAAGCGTGTAAGCTGCGCCTAAAGGCATATGCGCGCAAGCTTGAATCGCGGGCTGGGCCAGGTGCCATACAGACTGAAGAGATAAACTAAGTGAGTTGGTTCCTTGGCTTGCTTTACCCAGTTTCTCGTAGATCTAAACATCAAGCGGAATTAGGTACATAGGGGGAAAGTAACAACTAAGTGCTGTAGCATGTTTTGGTGCGTGCCTCGCTTAAGCACTTATCGGGTCTTGTTAACTCACAGAGAGAATTGGGCCCAGGTGTCAAAAATCCGCACTCATTCCCAGCTCTACTAGCATCTCAATTAATACGTGAGGCCACTTGAGCAAAGAAATCGTTTCGGCGCTGATGTGTCCATAGGGTATACTGGTACCAGTCACAGATAGAGAGGCTGTGAGCGCACCTGAGTAGAGATCCGTTCTCAGGGATGCGGTCGATTCAAAGGTTGGTGTCGGTTTGTAGTAAGTCGGTTTTTAAGGGGGTAATTTATGGAGTCGCGTCAAGCTCAAGCCACAGAGGAAAAAGTTACGATCGAAACTACAATCGGAGACCTTATAGAAGCGATCACCGATGTCGCGCTACAGGCCGGCAAGACAGAGCAAGAGGGCTACCGACTGGCATCCTTCACAATTGAGAAGCTACTCCGCGAGAAGCGTCACAGAGATATACTAGAGGCGTAGTTCTACCCCTCTACACAGAAAGCCATCTAACGGGCAACGTTCATTAATGAGATGGGCGTTGCCCGTTTGGCTTTTCGCGGCGGTATATAGCGCTCTCTAAAAGTCCGTAGCGAAACCCGGGCTTTTGGAGAACGCTATCGATTCGCGGATGCGAATCAAAACAACAACCTATAGTGATGTAAGGCAAAAGCCTTGCAGGTTTTACTGGTACGGACTTTTGCACATCACTATAGCCTTCCTTGAATCTACCAACACTATCTTGGGCCTGACTTGCAAGCATAGACCGATCTCTGGCACTCTATAACCTTTAAAAAGCGGCATGTGCTGCGTGTAACAAGGACCCTACTATGAAATCGGAATCCCCCGTAATTGCTATTGTTGGAGCCACAGGACTTGTTGGCAGTGAGATGCTGGTCGTGACTGAGGAGCGCAAGGTTCCGTGCGGAGAGCTACGACTGTTTGCATCAAAAGACTCGGTAGGCGAGGTCTACAAGTTTCATGATCAAGAGATCGAGGTGCAAGAGCTTACCCAGGACTCATTTCAAGGAGTCGACTATGCACTTTTTGGTACCTCAGGTGAGCTGGCAGCGAAGTTTGTTCCGTGTGCAGTAAAGGCTGGTGCGATTGCCATCGATAACTCGAGTCACTTTCGGATGAATCCAGAGGTTCCGCTGGTTGTGCCGGAGGTAAATATAGATGTAGTGACTGCTAAGGATGCGATTATCGCCAATCCGAACTGCTCCACAATTCAGCTTGTCCCAGTGCTACAGGCAATCCATCGAGCTGCAGGGTTAAAACATGTCGTGGTGTCTACCTATCAGTCTGTATCCGGTGCCGGAAAAGGTGCTCTCGATGAGTTGTGGGGGCAAACAATAGCGATCTGCAATCAGCAGGAGATGCCCATGGAGGCGTTCCAGCATCAGATTGCGTTTAACTGTATCCCTCAGATCGATGTGGTGATGGATAACGGGTTCACCAAAGAGGAGTACAAGATTATCAACGAGAGTAAGAAGATTTTGGGACTGCCCGAGCTGCGTATTACAGCCACAGCCGTGCGCGTACCTGTTTTCTATGGCCATGCTGAGAGTGTGCATGTTGAGACCGAGAAAGCGGTGTCTGTGTCTGCAGTTCACGCTGAGTTAAAGAAAGTGCCAGGGGTAGTTGTGCATGAGGCTTTTGATGAGTATCCGATGCAGATCGACGTGGCGGGAACCGATGATATTCATGTTGGCCGAATCCGCATCGACCCATCGGTGCCGCACGGGGTTTCGTTGTGGATCGTAGCCGATAATGTGCGCAAGGGAGCAGCGCTCAACGCCGTTCAGATCCTAGAGAAGCTTATCGCGCAGGGGAACTAACGCCGGTGCGAATTGTAAAGATGGTCGTTGAGTATAACGGCGCGCATTTCCATGGTTGGCAGAAGCAACCTGCGCTGCGCACCGTCCAAGGGGAATTAGAGCGAATCCTGACAGTCGTGACACGCTCGGCGGTCGGTCCACTGCACGCGGCCGGAAGAACCGATGCTGGCGTGCATGCGCGGGGGCAAGTTGTGACCTTCAAGACTGAACAGGAGCTTGACCTGCGCAGCGTGGCCAACGGGGTCAGTCACTTAATGAAGGGGGAGCTGACAGTAATCTCCGCGGAATACGCCCCAGATGGCTTTCATCCTGGGATTTCATCGACGCATAAGCAGTATTCATATCGAATTTTAAATCGGTCGACACCAGCAGTGCTCGATGCACATATGGTGTGGCATATCTCACACACGCTCAATCTTGAGCGTATGCAAGAAGACGCAAAGCTTCTGGTCGGAACCAAGGATTTCTCTTCATTTCGCGATTCAACGTGCACTGCTCGTTCTACGATAAAGACAATTTACTCATCAACCTTTCGGCAGTATGGGGATATGATCGTCTACGAGGTGATCGGCTCAGGATTTCTAAAGCAGATGGTTCGTAACATCGTAGGGACGCTCACCGACATCGGACGAGGTAGGATTCGAGTGCGTAGCTTTAACGATATCATCTTTGCACTCGATCGACGTCAGGCTGGAGTGACAGCGCCGGCGCATGGGCTTAGTCTTGATTGGGTGTCGTATGCGCCACTCCCGCAAGAATTTCAGGGGCCAGGGGATTCGCGAAGTCACCGTAGCTAAATGCAAACAAAACATCGATCTGTGCGAGATGTACAAGCCTTGCGCTCCTGCGATTAGGTGAAAATCAGGGATAAGCATCATAACGGTCGAAATGGGTCGGCCGGCAATGCATAATATATAGGTAGGTCACGCATCAAAAATAGATTGGCTTTGGCCCTCGTATTTGGGGCACCTGTGGTAGCCACGTTTTCGCCAGCGTTAGCTGAGAATGTAAATATCACTATCAAGAACTCGTCCGACTGGACCGTTGAAGAATTGTACCTATCGCCAAGCAAGCAATCTGAGTGGGGCCCAGACCAGCTCGCAGAGAAGGTTGTGAAGCCAGGCGAGTCGTTCACGCTTACGGGTGTTCCCGGTGGACGCGCAATGGATATGAAGCTTGGTGATGAGGATGGAGATGAGTGCGTTGTGGGCAAGGAGAAATTTGCTGCTAACACCACTTACACGATTACCAGCCAAGACCTTCTAGCTTGCCAAGAGGCTTCAGAGGGCGATGATGAGGACGCTTAGGTAAGTCAATAGTTGGTTCCAACTCTCTCGTTGAGTGGGAACCAACCGTCTAACTAACTGCAGACACCGCACGTATACCTAGCTTATCTCCGGGGTAGTTCCAGAACCCCAAAAATAAACCGTAAACAGCGCTTTCGAGACCGTGACAAAAAGAGCCGCTATACCCTGTATCCCCTGGAAAGCCCACGCAAGAATGAGCGCAGTGGTGAGTAGATTCCACGCCGTGATATAGGCTAGTCCCACTCCGTAGCCTCCAGAGATCAGGCTTATATCGGTCTGGACAGGCGAGATGTCTCGAGCATTCAAGAGCAGATCAGCGCCGTAGCCAAACCCGACCAGCACCGCGGCAACAAGCGGATTGCCCCAGGCGACCGCTGCACTGATTAAGATCATAACAAAGGTACATACAGGTACGATGTATGGCGCAAGGGCAATAAAAGCGTTGTAGTGGGCGGTTTTCTTGGTGTAAGCGTATTCAAGGTGCCCTGAGTTCTGCTCGATCTTCATCCTTTTGTTCTTATTGCCAACTAGATTTGAGATCAGGGCATGCTTGAACTCGTGTAGTAGCACCGAGATGTGACCACGGATAGCAATCTGGGCTACTAGGCAGCCCGCTAGGCATGCAGCGAGGAATGATACGGCAAGTAGCGGGTCGGCGTGTCGAATCTGAAGTAGCGCTAGAACGAAGAAGAGAATACCGGTCGGCAGCAGCGCCGCGAGTGAGAGGAAGAAGGGAAATCCCCCTACAACCTCCTGTTTGGGCTCCTCTTTAGGCTTCTTATTACGGCTAAATAGCATCTGTGTTTTTGGCCTTGTGGCTACTCTTTAGAATCCCAGAATCTTTCCTAAGTCCTTCTTGAATCCCTTTTTGTCCTTTAGCGCTTCACCTATGGTTTCTTTTAGCGCGTCGACCGACACGGTAGCAGCTAACCCCTTCAGATCGGGGGTCACGATAACCGCTGGAACCTTTCCGCTTAGCGTGACCGGAACGACCATGCGCCCGTCAGCATTGGTCAATACCTTTAACTCTTTCACGCGCTCGACCAAGGCTTTTGAGATGTTGTGGTCGAATAAAAACTGAGCGTTCATCGAGAGTTCTCCAGCGAAGGTGTACGTTCCAGAGCCTTTCAGATCGAAGAGATCGCTGGCTAAAGAAAGCTCGCTAGCTGAGAGTATGCCTGATTGAATCGAGAAGCGTGATGAGAGCTCTCGGATCGCAGTATCTGGCTTCGAAACAACTGCTTCGAATTCGGGCGGCACGCGCTTTCTTAGATTTCCTTGGAAGAAAGGTAGCCCGTCTATCTTTGTTAAAAGCTGATTAGGAAGATTCATCCCCTTTATCAATGCATCCTTCACAACAATGGAACCGGAACCACTAGCCGTGCCTGCAGGGTTGCTAAGCACGATTGAGTTAAAGTCACCACTCAAAGAAGCGATCGTACCGGAGAGAAAAGCCTCAGCTGGATTCTTAATAGCCTTAAGGAGCGACTGGATTGAGAGCGTGTGGGCTGAAGTTTTTACAGAGGCTGTGTTAATAGGGTCCATCTCAAGGCGTAAAGGAGCCTGAATATCTCCTCCAAAGCCCTTTAGAGTCAGTGCGGTCAGGGTTAGCTCGCGATGTCGGAGTCGGGCGTCTGCGCTTACGGCTATGGGGGCATCGTTGTACTGTAGTGAGGCCTTACGCAGTGCTACTGTCAGATCGTGTAAGCCTCCTTCAAGAAGGACCTCGGCGTTGGCTGTCCGAATCCGGTGTGCATGTGGCAGATCAAGTGCGCAGTTAGTGAGGGTCAGTGGGCCTTTAAGCGACTCTATTGCGCCCTTAGTGAGTGCGAGTGAAAGATTCGACGCAAGTGAGCCCGATACAGAGGGCATTTCAAGCTGGGGGAAAACAGCCTTGGCCAGATTGCTTAGTTGAGTCAGGTCTAGACCGTCTGTGTTGATCTGTAACGAGGCCTTCTCTGTTTGGGTAGACGATCCGCTGAGCTGTACCACGCCAGCGGGCGTGGTAACAGTTGAGCCGCGCAGAGAGAAGGCTTTTGTGCTCTTATTGAAGCGTAGGTCTTCCAGCGCAGTACTGATCGTGGTCAAGGAAGAAATTTGAAACGAGAGGTGGGCATCGGGGATAGTGATGGTGTCCTGTTGAAGCTCCAGGCTTGAGTTCAGCTCGACCTGGCTGATCTTAAGGGTGTGAGCCTCTTCAGGCTGCTCGACCACAAGCACGCCATCGTTCACAACCACGCGCCTAATCGCCACATCCAGGCTCTGTGCAGCCTTGTTATCGCCGGCTACCGGCGATGGCGGTGCGGGTAAATTACCTGTTTGGAGCTTCTTGGATCCAACAGCTAATCCTTGTACTGCTGTGCCTTGTTGGGTTGATACGAGTGTGATAACTGGTCGGTCGAGGGTAATTGTGGATAGCTCTAGCCTTCTACTTAGAAGCGGCAAGAGTGAGGCCCGGGCCGAAAGGGAACGAAGAGCGATCCCAGGTTGCTCGCCTGCCTGGCCTTTCACTGCGATGTCGGTAACGGAGAGCTCAGGGCGCGGAATAAGAGAGAGGGAAAGGTCCCCAAGCATAACATCCGCCCCGAGGGCCTCTGATAGCTTAGCCTGTATTTGAGGCTTGTATGCTGCGGCAAGATCGCCGATCTTTAGGGTTAGAACTGCCAGCCCGACAGCGATCACTGCAAGTATGATAGTTAATCCAAGTAGCAACTTCTTTTTCATCGCCTAGCCCCCCGATTTATAGGCAGTAGGATACGAGTTAGTCTTGGGGCTCGCAATACTCTGGGTCTTGCCGCGCGATTATGGACATGGTGTGGTCATACAGGTCGACTCATCGGGCGTCTGTCCGCGTACACTTTCCGATTGGGTGCTGGAGATGCAGGTAGGGCGGGTGCAATCCAATGAGGTCTAGAGCCCAGCAACTGGAGGCTAGGAAGTTTTAGTAACAGGCATGCTAAAGAATAGTGTAGGCAGATATTTGTGGATGCTTCTGGTGGTGCTGGCAGTGCTGGCTGCGGGGCAGACTCGCTTTATCGCTCGAGACGAGGGCTTCTATCTATTCAGCGCAAAGCTAATCGCTCAAGGCGAGATGCCGTATCGCGATTTTTTCCTGCCTCAGGCACCGCTGATGCCGTATCTTTATGCCTTGCTATTTAAGCTTTTTGGCAGCACCTGGCAGGTGGCACGCTTTTTTTCAAGCGTAACGGCGATTGGGTGTGTGTGGTTTCTGTACCTGCTTGCTAGAAATATTTACGGTGAGAAAACGGCTAGGGTGTGTGTGTTGTTGTTGACTTGCAGCGCTGTTTTTCAGCTCTGGATCCCACTTGCAAAAAACGCTGGGCTTGGGTTGCTGTTTCTTTCAATCGCTTTGTATCTATTTCTAGTCCGGCGCGACTTCTTTTTGGCTGGTGTGTGTATCGGCCTGTGTGCGTTGACTCGCTTTACTTTCGCTCCGCTGACTATTTTATTTCTGTTCCCTCTATCAAGAGTTGATTGCTGGCGTCAGGTTCGAGCAGTGGTGTTAGGTTTGGTTCCGGCGGCGCTGGTCGTTGCAATCTTCTTATACTTGGCGCCCCAAAACTTTATCGAGGATAATTTCACCTATCATACTCAGCGTACCCGGCTGGATGAGGAGGGTATTGAGGATAATAAACGCTACGTACTGATGGCGCTAATGGGATTGCGGGACTGTATTGGTGGTGGGGGTTTTCAGTTCTGCACGATTCTTCTTGGTGCTTTAGGTTCAGTATGGAGTGTAGTAGGCAGGCGTAAAGAGCATGTCTTTCTGCTCGCGTGTGCAGGCTCACTCTTTGCACTCAATTTTATTCCTTCGCCCACGTACGTGCAGTACTTCGCGGTTGTTGCCGCGCTTGCTGCAGCGCCAGCCGCGCATTCATTGCTACACGCTCTGGAATGGACCGGCACGAGGCTGGCCCAGCGCGTGTCGCCACGAGTTGCTAAGGGAAGTCTTGCTATCCTATGTGGTCTTTGTTTCTGTCTGTTCGGAGCGCAGGATTTTAAAAGGTTTCTGGTCACTGGAGAGAAGGTAATTGGAGTGGGGGCACCAAATCACTCGTCTTGGCGGATCGAAGCGGTGTCTCGTGCGGCTCGACGCATCGACGAGTTAAACATCAGTCATAAGCCAGTCTACGTATCATGGCCTGGATACCTGTTAGAGGCCTCATCAAAGGCCTTGCCGGGCACCGAAAACAACTTCGGTGTTGGTTGGGCTAACGCGCGCAAGTTCTCGGAAGCTGAGGAGCTCTCGCGGCGGGTGCTCTCGCGCCGTGGGATAATCAGAGCGTTTGCCTCGGGGGAGATCGACGTCGTTGTACTTTTTCTGGGTAGGGGCCGATCAACTGAGCTTGAAAAGGCTATTCGAGAGTTGGGAGCAAAGAAGGTCGATACGATCGGAGGGATCTCTTTTTTTGCTCGGCCACAGCCCTAGATGATGGTAAGGCTTTTAGACCTCACTCCGCTAGTTCCCCTGATAAAGATGGTGTGTTACAACCCCTTGTAGAGTTAAGGGGACAGGCATCCCTTTAGACTGTATAGCGCTCTCCAAAAGTCTGTAGCGAAACTCCGGCTTTTGGAGAGTGCTATCGATTCGCGGATGCGAATCAAAACAAAAACCTATAGTGATGTAACGCAAAAGCCTTGCCAGTTTTACTGGCACGGACTTTTGCACATCACTATAGTAGAGAGGATGGAGAGATGAAGCGGCTTTGTACTGGATGGATGCGGCATGCTGGGATTGCGACGATTCTTCTCTGTTTCGTATGCGGTTGCAAATCAAAGCGCGAGGTGCCCGCTGCTGCTCCTATTTCGATCGAGGTGGTCGCGGTAGCAAAAAAAGATCTCCCGTTGGCTCGTGAGTTCGTCGGTCGGACCTGCGGCTCAGTCGATGCCGATGTTCGGGCACGGGTGCAGGGGGTGCTAATAGAGCAGCATTTTGATGATGGCACAGAGGTAAAGGAAGGGCAGCTGCTTTATTCGATTGACCAGGCTCCGTTCTTGGCAAAGCTTGCAGCTGCGAAGGGTCAGCTCGCTGAGGCTAAAACCAAACTGGTGCAAGCAGAGTCAGATCTCGCTCGAATCAAACCGCTTGCGGCTATTGATGCCGTGAGTAAGCGAGAGCTCGACATGGCGGTGGCGAGCAAAGGTGTCGCCGATGGAGCTGTTCAGGCCGCGCAAGCTGCGGTCGAGGCGGCTGAAATTGAATTGAGCTACACTAAAATTACAGCCCCCGTTACGGGCACGATCGGAATTTCGAAAGTAAAGGTAGGTGAAATAGTGGGCTCAATCCCCAACTCGATTGTGCTCAATGTCGTCTCGAAGCTTGAACCGATTCATGTTCAATTCACCCTTAGTGAAAGGGAGTACCTATATTTTGCAAGGTTAGCACAGCAGGAAGGAGAGGCCCGCAAGAAGCGTTCGTTGGAGTTGGTCCTTGCTGATGGAAACTCGCATCCCTATTCAGGTGAGGTGGTCAAAGTTGACCGAGGTATCGATGCCAATTCAGGTTCAATCACCGTTGAGGCGGCCTTTCCTAACCCTGGCAAGTTTTTGCGCCCCGGACTCTTTGCAAAGATCAAGACAGTTGCTGAAACGCGCAAGGATGTTCTTCTCGCCCCTAAAAAGGCTATCAAAGAAGTCCAGGGGACCTACATGGTGTACGTGGTAGACCCCGAAGGGAAGGTCGAGCAGCGGAATGTACAGGTTGGACCACTGTCTGGAGAGTTTCAGGTCATCGAGAACGGCCTAAGCGATGGAGAGGTGATCGCTCTTGAGGGCATCCAGCGGCTACGCTCGGGGATGACGGTAGTCCCAAAGAAGATCCAGTAGCGCGGATATAAGGAGAAACGCGGCACATGAATCACACAGAGCACGTCGGTAAGGAGTTTTTCTTCGTTCGTCGTCCGACGGTAGCGATTGTGTTGTCGATTATCCTGACGATCTGTGGACTTGTGACCTTGAGGGAGTTGCCGATCTCTCAGTATCCGAATGTTGTGCCACCGGGAGTTCAGATCAACGCATCGTATCCAGGTGCTAATGCACTTGCAGTTGAACAGTCAGTTGCAACTCCACTGGAGCAACAGCTCAACGGAGTTGAAAACATGCTATACATGCGTAGCGTGAACGCCAACGATGGCACTACGAACATTCGGGTCGATTTCGAGGTCGGCACCGATCTCGATATGGCTAATGTTCTGGTGCAGAATCGAGTCGCCCAGGCGCAAGCGAGTTTACCTGACTCGGTAAAGCGGCTTGGTGTAACGGTTAAAAAGTCGCTCTCTTTCCCGCTGCTGCTTGTGACGCTTCGTTCGCCGAGCGGCACGTATGACAATTCCTTCTTGAACAACTATGCCACGATCAACATCGTCGATGCGATCGCGCGTATAAATGGCGTCGGTCAAGTAACCCAGTTCGGCGGCAGTGATTACGCCATGCGGGTCTGGGTGAAGCCCGACCAGATTGCGAAGCTCGGAGTGTCTGTTAGCGAGATTAATCAGGCTATTTCGCAGCAAAACGTGCTCGCGCCTGCGGGACAGGTAGGAGGTGCCCCTGCACCGAGGGGCACTGAATTTTCGTATGTTTTAAGAACGAAGGAGCGTTTTCAGTCCCCTGAAGAGTTTGGCAACATCGTTGTGAAAAGCGACCCATCGATCGGCGCGTTGATTCGGCTCAAAGATGTAGCTCGCATTGAGTTGGGTACTCAGCTCTACAATTCTACGGCTCGGTTCAATGGGGCATCGGCCGCCGTCCTATCGGTATACCAGGTTCCAGGCTCGAATGCCCTGCAGGTTGCAGAAAATGTGCGCAAAACGCTGGAAGAGCTAAAGAGCCGCTTTCCGGAGGATATTGAGTATGTGGTGTCGCTCGACACCACTAAGGCGGTAACCGCCGGAATCGACGAGATCGTCCACACGCTGCGCGATGCGGTGATCTTAGTAGTGCTGGTGGTGTTTCTATTCCTGCAGAGCTGGCGCGCAACCTTGATCCCGATCCTGGTTGTTCCGGTGTCGTTAATCGCCACATTCGCAGTATTCCCCCTGCTTGGATTTTCAGTCAACGTGCTCTCGCTGCTGGGTTTAGTGCTGGCGATCGGAATTGTAGTCGACGATGCGATCGTCGTGGTCGAAGCTGTGATACACCATATGGAGCACGGCCTCTCACCTCGCGAGGCCACCAACAAGGCGATGAAGGAAGTAGCGGGTCCGGTGGTGGCGATCGCGCTTATTCTGTGCGCAGTGTTCGTGCCGGTTGTATTTATGGGAGGTATCTCTGGGCTGTTCTATCAGCAATTCGCAGTTACGATCGC
>Ga0315904_10009230_pt1 | contig 12926 bp, 14 predicted proteins | sample LakEriMetagenome_6_FD_203529 | JGI IMG/M metagenome (GOLD analysis project Ga0315904, IMG submission 203529) | Freshwater fungal communities from buoy surface, Lake Erie, Ohio, United States - Buoy 12 MA120 | ecosystem: Environmental > Aquatic > Freshwater > Lake | place: USA: Lake Erie, Ohio...
CCAACCCATGCTCTGCCAGCATTGCAACAACGCACCTTGCGAAACGGTATGTCCGGTAGCGGCCACAACCCATAGCACAGAAGGTCTCAATCAAATGACCTACAATCGTTGTATTGGAACGCGCTATTGTGCCAACAACTGTCCCTATAAGGTACGTCGCTTCAATTGGTTTAAGTACCACGACAACCAGAAATTCTTTGAATCGAATCCGGCTATGAACACTGACCTCGGTCGCATGGTGCTCAACCCTGATGTTACCGTTCGTTCTCGTGGAGTAATGGAGAAGTGTTCATTCTGCGTTCAGCGCATACAGGCTGGTAAACTCACAGCCAAGAAAGAGCGTCGCAAAATGAAGGACGGAGATGTGATTACGGCTTGTCAGGCTTCATGTACAACCGGTGCCATTACCTTTGGAGATATCAACGATCCGGAATCAAAGATCAGCAAGCTGCTTCAGGTGGAGCCAGATCCCGAGCGTCCATATGGTATCGATAAGAAGATCGGTAATCCACGTGCCTACACGGTATTAGAAGAAATTGGTGTGAAGCCAAATGTCTTCTACCTCACCAAAATTCGTAACAAAGAAGAGGCCAAAGCTTAATCAACCGAAAACTACAGAGATCAAAAGATATGCAAGTCACTTCATCACTTCGTGAGACCCTGGTTACCGGTGGTAAAACGGTATCAGATGTATCTCATGATATCAGCAGGCATGTAGAGAGTAAGCCTAACCGATTGTGGTGGGCTGCCTTTGGAGTTTCATTGGCTATGCTCGGTATAGGATCATATGCTGTTTGGATGCTCCTTTGGAATGGGGTAGGCGTTTGGGGTCTTAATAAGACCGTAGGCTGGGCCTGGGATATCACCAACTTCGTGTGGTGGGTCGGTATCGGTCACGCCGGTACACTGATCTCCGCGATTCTCCTCTTGTTCCGTCAGCGGTGGCGCATGTCCATCAACCGTGCTGCCGAGGCGATGACTATTTTTGCTGTAATCTGTGCCGCATCTTTCCCCGGATTTCACATGGGAAGATTGTGGCTCGGTTTTTATTGGGCACTTCCGCTGCCCAATACGTTCGGTTCACTTTGGGTGAACTTTAACTCTCCACTTCTTTGGGACGTATTTGCGATTTCAACATACTTCTCGGTTTCACTTGTTTTCTGGTATCTCGGACTTATTCCTGACTTTGCTGTAATCCGTGACCGTGCCGTTAAAATGGGCAATATGACCCGGGCCCGCATCTACAACGCACTCAGCTTTGGCTGGGACGGAGCGGCCAAGACCTGGATGCGTTACGAATCTGTGGCTTTGATTTTGGCGGGTCTTTCAACCCCACTGGTACTTTCAGTTCATACGATTGTATCTTTTGACTTTGCTACATCCGTTATCCCCGGTTGGCACACAACCATTTTCCCGCCTTACTTCGTAGCGGGCGCGATTTTCTCAGGATTCGCAATGGTGTTGACCCTTCTCTTGGTTACTCGAAAAGTATTTAAACTCGAAGATTACATCACGATCTACCACGTTGAATTGATGAACATCATCATCATCATCACTGGTTCAATCGTAGGTGTAGCCTACATTACTGAGTTCTTCATTGCTTGGTATGGACAAGTTGAGGCGGAATATTACGCTTTCTACAATAGAGCCTTTGGTCCGTATTGGTGGGCGTATTGGTCTATGATGACTTGTAACGTGATTTCACCCCAGCTCTTCTGGTTCAAGAAAATCCGTACCAACCTCATGGCTACGTTTATTCTGGCAGCTATTGTGAATATTGGTATGTGGTTTGAGCGTTTCGTGATCATTGTGACTTCTATTCACCGTGATTATCTGCCATCAAGCTGGACGATGTTTCATCCGACCATCTACGATATTGGGCAGTACGTGTTCACTTTTGGTTTGTTCTTTACAGCCTTCTTCCTCTTCGCCAAGTTCTTCCCGGTAATCAACATGGCTGAGGTAAAAAGTATCATCAAGTCAACATCTGAAAAGAAATCCTAACATGAGCGAGAAAAAGAATTACCTGGTAGGAATTTTCGGCGATGAGGATGTGCTCCTCGATGCCGTAGGCAACATCCGTGAAAAGGGAGTAAAGATTGAAGAGGTTTATACGCCTTTCCCTGTTCACGGATTGGAACATGCATTGGGTTACCGGAGAAGTCGTTTACCGATTGCGGCTTTCCTTTTTGGAATGACCGGAACAACGCTTGCGCTCTTTACCCAAATCTGGATGTTAGGATTTGACTGGCCAATGATCATTGGTGGTAAAAACCATGCAGCTTTACCTCCATTTGTTCCGGTGACATTTGAATTTACCGTTTTGCTTTCTGCCTTCGGTATGGTAGGAACCTTCTTGATTGTTTCTGACCTCAAACCGTATAAGTGGCCTAAGCTCCTGGATCTTCGTTGCACAGACGATAAACACGTCATGGCCATTAATCTGGATTCCAACAAACTCAGTAAGTCCGAGATCGAAGGGATCCTTCGTCAGGCGGGTGCTGAGGAAGTAAACGAAAAGAGTATTTGATTATGCGCATCACACAAACCCTCCTGATTTTCACTGTGGCTGTCCTGTTGGCCGGCTGCGCTGCCAAGGGTGATTACCCTGGTCGTGAATACGCTCCAAATATGTACCATTCTGTGGCCTATGAGCCGCTCTCTCAGATTACAGATGAGGAGTCTGGTGCCTGGGTTAATTCACTTGACAATCGTAAAGGTGAATACTTCAACTCCAACCGGTACAACCCAAATCGCATGAATATGCGGGAGCCAGCGCCCAATACGGTTAAAAGAAATCCGTATGGCTGGTTGCCTTATCGTATTTCAAAAGATAGCCTGGATTATGCTTCGAAGGTTATGAAAAATCCTTTTGATTCGACCGGACAAATTCTTGCTGATGGTAAGGCTCTGTATGAAACCTATTGCCAACATTGCCATGGTGCAAAAGGTGAGGGCGACGGAAAAGTAGCCCAAGGTGTAACTGTCGATGGGGTACAAAAAGGTCAGGTGGCCGGTGTAGCCAACTTGCGCGGTGACGCATATAAGAACATTTCAGAAGGTCACATTTTCCATGTCATTACACATGGTAAGGGTCTCATGGGTTCCCATGGTGGTCAGGTTAATCCTGATGAGCGCTGGAAGATTGCCAAATACGTTAAGTCATTACAGAAATAAGAACGAACATGTCAGCAACATCAACTCACCATCAAGACGAGCGCTTCGAATTTAGTGCAAGTCTGCGCCGCAAAATCCTGATTATTGGATTGACCGGAATCGTGCTCTTTGTGTTGGGCGTGTTCCTGGCCGGAAACTCCTCTCACGATGACCACGGTGCTGGTCACTCTATGGTAGCCTCTGCTGAGTCCGCTGCAGCAGGAGCGGAGTCTCATGGTCCGACCGTGACTACCCGAATCTTCACCTCACTTTGGCACAATAACGTATTCTTTGCAGGTATTGGACTTATTGGTCTGTTTTTCATTGCGATCCAATACGCTGCTCAAGCTGGCTGGTCTGCGCCTATCAAGCGCATTCCTCTCGCCATCGGACATTGGATACCTTTTGCAGGTATCATAATGTTAGTGGTGTGGTTCCTTGGTAATCATGATCTTTTCCACTGGACACACAGCTCGCTGTACGATAAATCCAGCCCTGATTACGATAAAATCATCGATGGAAAAGGAGGATTCTTCTTCTGGCCACTCGCAAAAGGATCTTTCCCCATCTTCTTTGTTATTCGCCTGGTAGCCTTCTTTGGATTGTGGTACATGTTCTTCAACATGATCAAGAAGCGCATGTTGGCAGAAGATCTTGAGGGGGGTACAGGCAACTGGTTAACCGCTCGTAAATATTCAGCCATCTTCCTGGTTATTTTTGCCTTCACTTCATCTATTGCGGCGTGGGACTGGGTTATGAGTATCGATACCCATTGGTTCAGCACTATGATGGGCTGGTATGTGTTCGCCAGTTGGTGGGTAACCGGTCTCGCTGTTATTACCTTGATTATTTCTTACCTGAAAGATTTGGGATACCTCAAAATGGTGAATGACAACCACATGCACGATCTGGGTAAATTCCTCTTTGGATTCTCTGTGTTCTGGACCTACATCTGGTTTAGCCAGTTCATGCTGATCTATTATGCGCATATTCCTGAGGAAACAGTCTATTTCATTCAGCGCAAGAACGTAGCTCCGTACAGCTGGATCTTCTACCTCAACCTGATTTTAAACTTTGTTTTACCATTCTTGTTACTGATGCCGCGTGACGCCAAGAGAAAGACGTCTATGCTCAAGGTGGTTACGCCTGTCATTATCGTAGGACATTGGTTTGATTTCTACCTCATGGTTACTCCAGGTGTAATGAAATACTCCGGTGGCTTGGGCTTCCTGGAAATTGGCTTAGGCATGGTGTTCTTGGCTGCATTCCTTTTTGTGGTACTCTCCAGTCTGACGAAATTCCCACTGGTGGCGAAACAACATCCTATGATGGGAGAAAGTCTCCATCATCACATTTAATCGAATTCAAAATCATTAACACAAAATAGGTTATGATGAATCTGGTGATAGGTTTAGGTGTGGTTCTGGTTCTGGCGATCCTCTATATGATCTTCCGGATCGGAAACCTGGTAAGTGTAATGAAAGGGCCTGAGAAACCGGGAGGCTCGGCCAATCAAATGAACGCCTCTTTTTTCCTGGCCTTTATGGTTCTGGGTCTTGCCGTTTTCTTCTGGTACTCGTTTAAAAATATGGACAAGTACACACTGCCGGTGGCCTCTGAACATGGTGTGGTAACCGATAATCTCTTTTGGATTACCATGGCTATTGTTGTCGCGGCTTTCTCAGTGATTTTCGTGGTGATGTTCTGGTTCACCTACAAATACCAGTACAAAGAAGGAAGAAGAGCTGTGTTTCTTACCGATAATCACATGCTCGAATTGACTTGGACTGGTATTCCAGCAATAGTAATGGCTCTCTTGATTTTCAAGGGATTAAATTCCTGGACGGAGATTACCGGACCCGCTTCAAAAGACGCAGAGGTTATCGAGGTTGTTGCTCAACAGTTCTTCTGGACTTCCCGTTATCCCGGTAAAGACAATCAGTTGGGTAAATACGACTTCCGTTTGATTGATGCTTCCAATGAATTTGGATTAAATCTTCTGGAGGATCCCAATACTTATGACGATTTTAAATCAGGTGAATTGCATCTTCCCAAGGGAAGAGAAATCCTTCTTAAGATTCGTGCAAAGGATGTACTGCATAGTGTTTTCCTTCCACATTTCAGAGTAAAAATGGATGCCGTACCGGGCATGCCTACGCAGTTTAAATTTGTGGCCACCAAGACTACTGAAGAAATGCGTACAGAAACTGGTAATCCCAAATTCAATTATGAGATGGCATGTACAGAGGTCTGTGGAAAAGGTCACTTCTCTATGAAATTCCCTGTAGTAGTTCTTGAACCAGAGGAATACGATAAATGGAAGGCGTCTCAGGAGGCCTGGTTGAAACAGAATCCTGATTACATGAAGTTTGTTCCTGAAAATTATAAAGAAATGGCGGCAGTAAAATCCGGAATCTCCGGTCCAATGGCAACCGTTGAAAACAAATAACATTTTTTAAACATGGCTACTTCAACAATTCAACCACAATCAGCTGTTCATCATGATGATGGTCATGAACATGAACACCACGAGGGTAATTTTTGGACCGATTACATTTTTAGTCAGGACCATAAGGTCATAGCCAAGCAGTTCCTGATCACGGGAATGTTTTGGGCATTGATCGGAGGATTCCTTTCGGTGATCTTCCGTCTGCAACTGGGTTTCCCGGAATCTAGTGTCGAGTGGCTTCGTCCGATTCTCGGAGGTTGGATCACTCCAGAAGGAAAGTTAGACCCTGAATTTTATCTTTCTCTGGTTACCATGCATGGTACCATTATGGTCTTCTTCGTACTTACAGCCGGCCTAAGTGGAACATTTAGTAACTACCTGATTCCGCTTCAGATTGGCGCACGGGATATGGCCTCAGGCTTTATGAACATGTTATCCTACTGGTTCTTTTTTGCTTCCAGTGTGGTCATGTTTGCATCACTCTTTTTATCTACTGGACCTGCTAGTGGTGGCTGGACAGTTTACCCGCCACTTAGTGCCCTACCTCAAGCCATTCAGGGTTCAGGTCTTGGAATGACACTCTGGTTGGTGTCTATGGCACTCTTTATTGCCAGTACACTTCTTGGTGGTATCAACTACATCACCACAGTAATCAACATGCGAACCAATGGCATGTCCTTTACAAAGATGCCACTGACTGTCTGGGCCTTCTTCTTTACCGCCATTATCGGTCTTTTGTCTTTCCCGGTTCTGTTTTCTGCCGCATTGTTGTTAATCTTTGACCGCAGCTTCGGAACAAGCTTTTTCCTTTCTGATATTTTCATAGGAGGGGAGGCTCTGCCAAACGTTGGAGGAAGCCCGATTCTTTTCCAGCACCTTTTCTGGTTCCTTGGACACCCCGAAGTGTACATCGTGTTGTTACCTGCATTGGGTATAACTTCTGAAATTATTGCAACCAACTCCCGGAAGCCAATCTTTGGTTACAAAGCAATGGTTGGATCGATGTTGTTCATCGCTATCCTATCCTTTATCGTTTGGGCGCACCATATGTTCGTAACAGGAATGAATCCTTTCCTCGGATCCATCTTCACAATCCTCACACTAATCATCGCTGTGCCTTCGGCTGTAAAGATCTTTAACTATGTAACCACTTTGTGGGGAGGCAATATTCGATTCACGCCGGCCATGTTGTTCTCGATCGGTCTGGTTTCGTACTTCCTCACTGGCGGTATCACCGGTCTGTTCCTCGGTAACTCAGCAGTTGACATCCAACTCCACGATACCTATTTCGTGGTAGCTCACTTTCACCTGGTAATGGGTAGCGCTTCGTTCTTTGGTATGATCGCAGGTGTCTACCATTGGTTCCCGAAAATGTTTGGACGAATGATGGACGATAGGTTAGGGTATATTCACTTCTGGATGACCTTCATCGGAGTTTATCTGGTGTTCTTCCCGATGCATTATATCGGAATTGCCGGATTCCCTCGCCGCTACTATTCATGGACAAACTTTGAAACCTTTGGTGGTTGGACAGATCTCAATATGTTGGTGAGTATAGCTGCCATCATGACGATGTCTGCACAGTTCATCTTCCTCTTCAACTTTTTCTACTCTATTTTCCGTGGTAAGCTGGCACCTGCCAATCCATGGAATTCGAATACACTTGAGTGGACTACCCCTCGCTTCCCAGGACACGGCAACTGGCCTGGTGAAATCCCAACGGTGTACCGTTGGCCATACGACTACAGCAAACCTGGCGCTAAGGAAGACTTTATCCCTCAGCATATTCCTTATTCTGAGACACCAGAGTCTAACTTAAAGCATGAAAATGACCAGATTAAGCTGGAGATTGGAAAAAACACTGGCGTGACCACTGGGCATTAATTGCCCCAACGCTTTTAACTTGAACCAGACGGCAACCGGCGGTTTTAGAAAGCTCTGCTTTTCAACCCTGGTTGCCGTTTACTTTTTGATCTTTATTGGTGGTGTAGTCCGCAGTACCGGTTCAGGCATGGGCTGTCCAGATTGGCCAAAGTGTTTTGGTTCATTCATTCCACCTACATCAGTTGAGCAACTTCCAGCCAACTATAAAGAATACTATTCGGCTTATCGGGATAAAAAGAATCAACGATTCGCTTCTTTTCTTCAGGCGATTGGTAGGGAAGAAACAGCCAAAGCAATCCTTAGTGATCCCCAGGTAAAAAAGGAGGGGGACTTTGACCCAGTAAAAACCATGATTGAGTATGTCAACCGTCTGGTAGGCGCATTGATTGGTTTAATGATGACAGCCTTGTTTATTTTTTCCTTTCGTCAGCCGATAGTTTATCGGGTGTTAACAGGGTTGGCCTGGTTCGCAGTCCTGGTTACCGGCTGGTTTGGGAGTATAGTTGTTTCAACAAATTTGACTTCGTGGACAGTAACCATCCACCTGGGATTGGCATTTATCACCATAGGTCTGCTTAGCGCGGCTTGGGCTTATGCTGATTTTCAAATAGCCCGCCCGAGCAACGTGCCGGTATGGCTTATTTGGCTTTCAGCAGGCTTATTAGTGGCCCAATTGTTTCTGGGTACCCGAGTTCGATCGGAAATCGATGTCTTGGCTGTATCTGGTGTGGATCGAGCTGGTTGGATTGATGGCTTGAGCTTCACGTACGTAATTCACCGTACTTCCTCTTGGCTAGTCCTGGCTTGCTTTGCTTCAATTTCCTGGTATTTATTTAAAAGAACTGGTGACCGCTTTTCGGCAAGTGGATTGGTCGGCGTAATTTTGGGCCTCATGTTGTCAGGTGCTGTTTTGAGCTATTTGGAAATGCCTTGGATGATTCAACCAGCTCATTTACTACTGGCAACATTAGCCTTTGGAGTACTTATTGTAAATGGAATAAAGTCCTCATTATCAAGTAGATATTCAAATGCAAACTGATTTAACCATAAGCAGAGGTCAAATAGCCAAGGCGTATTGGGAATTACTAAAGCCCAGGTTGTCTATGCTGGTGGCTTTTTCCTGTGCATTTGGATTTGTGTTATCGTCCGGTTCCTCAGTGGATTGGCTTCGGCTGACCATGGTGACGATTGGCGGTTTCCTGTTGTCCGGGGCTTCGGTAACTGTGAATCAGATTCTTGAACAAAAAGAAGATGGACTGATGTCCAGGACCAGAAACCGGCCTTTGCCTTCTGGAAGGTTAAACGCATCTTCTGCAGCTTTTTTTGCGGTGGTTGTTATGGCTTCCAGCCTGGTGCTACTGGCTGCAACAACAAACTGGCTCACGGTTGGTCTTTCAGTTCTAAGTATGATCTTATACAGCTTCGTGTATACCCCTCTGAAAAAGGTTGGTCCTGTTGCTGTTTTTGTCGGTGCCATCCCTGGAGCGCTTCCACCTCTCTTAGGTTGGATCGCTAATACAGGTGTGATTTCTTATGAGGCTATCGTCATATTTGGTATTCAATTTATCTGGCAATTCCCTCATTTCTGGGCTATTGCATGGGTAGCTGATGAGGATTACCAAAAAGCTGGCTTTCGGTTACTTCCTTCAGGTGGTGGAAAAGACCACAACACCTCCATTCAAATCATGACTTACACGCTTTTCTTATTACCACTTGGTTTGATTCCGGCGTGGATAGGTCTTACTGGAATTAATAGTGCGGTAATCGTTACACTTTGCGGTGTAGGGTTTTTAGCTCAAACGTTTTCTTTGATGAAAACGGGAAGCACACAATCGGCTATGCGGATTATGTTTGGTTCTTTTATTTATTTGCCCGTAGTACAGATTTCGTATTTGCTAGACAAAGTGTAACCAACTCAAATCGGATAATTATGGAAACAATGAGAATTGTAGAGGAACCGAAGAAGCCGCTTTCCATGCATCCTAAAAAGTTTGCTATGTGGCTTTTCCTGGCTACTGTGGTGATGATTTTTGCTTCTATGACCTCGGCTTATATTGTTCGAAGAGCAGAGGGCGATTGGAAGCTTTTTGAGCTTCCTTCTTTGTTTTACTGGACATCCATAATCATTGTAGCCAGTAGCGTTACCATGCACTTGGCCTATTTAAATGCCAAAAAGAATCTGCTCCAAAAGACACAAACCTGGATTACAGCTACTGCATTATTGGGACTTGGCTTTTTGGTTGGTCAATTTTACGCCTGGGGCCAATTGGTTTCTTCCAATGTTTATTTTGTCGGAAACCCTTCTGAATCATTTGTTTATGTCCTCTCAGGTTTACATGGACTTCACCTGGTGAGCGCGGTCATTTTTTTGCTCATCGTTTGGAACTCTGCGAGACTTGGAAAAATTGGTCCTAAAAGCCTTGCCCAAATCGAAATGTGCGTCACTTATTGGCACTTTTTGGGGGGACTTTGGCTATATTTGTTCGTGTTTTTAAGTTACTATCGATAACCCGTAACCTCTCTAATTATCTATGGCAAACACTGCGGCAGCACACCATCATTCAGCAGAACCTTCCTGGAATGGAGGCGTTTCGCCAATGAATGTCAGCTACGGCAAACTGATGATGTGGTTCTTTTTATTATCTGATGCTTTCACATTTTCAGGCCTGCTCATTACGTATGGTCTGGTGCGTTCAGCCAACCCAGCCTATGACCCAGCCAGTGGTCCATTCCAGTTCTCTACAGAATATTGGCCCATTCCTGAAAAGGTTTTTGAGGCTGTTCCTTTTTTCCACGGTGTACCTCTTCCCCTCGTTTTCGTGGGTTTGATGACCTTTATTTTGATTATGAGTTCCGTGACCATGGTCTTGGCTGTGGAAGCTGGTCATCGCATGGACCGAAAGGCAGTTGAAAAGTGGATGCTTTGGACAATCGTTGGTGGCGTTGCTTTCCTCGGCTGTCAGGCTTGGGAGTGGACCCACTTCATTGTTGGTACTGGTGTTCCTACCATTCAGGATACGTTTGGTCAAAAGGTTGAAATTCTAGGCGCTAATCTCCATGCCAACCAATACGGTCCCCCGGCATTCGCTGATTTCTTTTTCTTTATCACAGGCTTCCATGGCTTCCATGTCTTTAGTGGTGTGGCCTTAAACTTCCTTATCTACTTCAGGACGGTAACTGGCCTTTACGACCGTCGTGGTTCTTATGAAATGGTTGAGAAAGTTGGCTTGTACTGGCACTTTGTTGACCTTGTTTGGGTATTTGTGTTTACCTTCTTTTACCTCGTTTAGACTTAAAGTTGTTTATCGATATGGCAAATCATTCTGAAGACCCCCAGATCACCGTACTTCCGCCAGATAAGGAAAAAATTAAAAAGCTTTGGCGTGTAGCACTCATTATGGCTATCGTTACTGGCATTGAGTTCGTGTTTGCTTTTACACTCGACGCGGGACATTTAAAAACCTCCATCTTTATTGCCCTCACCATCGTTAAGGCTGGCTATATCGTGGGTGAATTCATGCACCTCCGCCATGAGGTTAAAGTCCTTTTTTGGTCCATCCTGATCCCGATGGTGTTCGTGGTATGGTTTTTAGTAGCCATGATCTACGAAGGCCTTAGCATCCTGGGTGCTCAATAAATTTTAATGTGAATAAATAAAGGGCCAGGGTATACGCTCTGGCCTTTTTTTGGTTCAAATCACTTCCTTCATGAACAAGCGAAAACTCATTTTACTTTTCCTGGCTTTAGCTCTTCCGGTTTTGATCTTCCTTTTTTTAAAGTTTTTTGGAAAGAATCAATTTGATCTGCCGGTTTTTCATGCCGATAATTCAGCCTGGCCTGCGGAATGTTCTCCGCCCGCTGGTTATCCGTATAGACCTGAAGTTAAGAGACTGGTTACCGTTGCTGAAGGAAAGCCTTTTATAATTTTACTCACTGACCTGGAGCCCGAGGCCCGTCAACGGTTACCTGTTGAATTGGATACGGTGGCTATGCCTTTGGTTCATCCTGTTAATACCCTTAATCCATGCCTCTTTGGTGCTCCTTCAGGTACAGCTGCAGTAATGCTTGACGAAAATGAAGCTGTTCGTGGTATATTTGCCACGCTCGATCGTGATGAAACCGATCGCCTCATTATGGAGTCTAAAATTTTATTAAAGAACTATTAATGGAAGCAAAACCATTTCATAAAAATCTCATAATCATTGCTTCGGTAGCTATTCCGATGGTAGTGGCTTTACTTTTTCAGGTAAAAGTAGAAGGATACGATTTTAGTTACTTGCCTAAAATTTACTCCTTCATTAATGCACTGACTGCTATTTTGTTGGTACTGGCTGTTATTCAAATTAAAAAAGGAAATAAGGTCAACCATGAGAGGCTCATGAAAGTTAATATGGTCTTGTCCTTATTATTCCTGGTCATGTATGTGGTGTACCACATAACCTCCGATCCCACCGAATTTGGCGGCACTGGTGTGGTACGCTATCTCTATTTCTTCATTCTGATTTCCCACATCATTTTGTCTGTAACCATTACTCCGTTAGTGTTATTTACATTCTGGCGTGGTATCACGGGTGATTATCAGCGGCATAAACGAATAGCAAAAATTACATTTCCTTTGTGGTTATACATTGCGGTAACTGGAGTAATTATTTACTGGATGATTAGCCCTTATTATGCATGAAAAAGGTTGTAGTTCTTCTGGTCTTTGCTCTTTTTGCTCACGATAGTTGTGCGCAGTGCGCCATGTGTCGCACTACTTTGCAGAACAATGTTAGCCAAGGAGAAATTGGTATTGCTGCTGGTATTAATTTTGGGATCCTCTATTTGTTGGTGATCCCGTACATTGCCATAGCGCTGATTGGATATTTTTGGTACCGCTCCAGCAAGAGAAATGAAAATCAACACCATACAGGCTTGGCTTGATTGCCGTTGTCCTCATTGCCGCACTGGCAAAGTCTTTCCTGCTCCGTTTTGGCATCCAGTTAAGTTTCACCAAATGGAGGAACACTGTCCTCATTGCGGCGTAACGTTTATTCCAGAGCCTGGTTTTTATTTTGGGGCGATGTATGTGAGTTTTGCGTTTACCGTGGCACTCATGACAGCAGTTTGGCTTTTTCTTAAGGTTTTATTTGATCCCGCTGAATCCATTTACATTATTTCTCTCATCGGTTCGGCCATTCTACTATCTCCCTTGTCGTTCCGGTATTCCAGGATGATCTGGCTTTATTGGTTTGGTTAAAGACCTCAGGTTTTAACCGCCGCTTGGTATATTTACTAGCGTGCAAAGGTTATTGAATACATTTTGGCCTTGGTTACTGGCTGTTGTATGCCTGGTTCTTAGTTCCTTAGTAAACCGTACAGAAAGGAATGTAAGTGTCCAGGATGTTCAAAGTCAACTGGAAATCAGGGTACAACAATCCATTAAGGAGCTAAACCA
>Ga0315904_10009235_pt1 | contig 12920 bp, 8 predicted proteins | sample LakEriMetagenome_6_FD_203529 | JGI IMG/M metagenome (GOLD analysis project Ga0315904, IMG submission 203529) | Freshwater fungal communities from buoy surface, Lake Erie, Ohio, United States - Buoy 12 MA120 | ecosystem: Environmental > Aquatic > Freshwater > Lake | place: USA: Lake Erie, Ohio...
TCTTGGAACGAGGCCGAGCCCTGGATGCACACCTCGACTCGCGAAAGCGTCCTTCACGCCCTCGAGCATGACGCCCCCAGCGGACGCTCCCAGCATGACCAGTGGGTCGCCCAGAAGCTGCGAGACGGCTGGCGGCTCGGCCCGGTCAAGGACGCGAGCGCCAAGACCCATCCCCTGATGGTGCCGTATGACGACCTGCCGGACTGGGAACGCCGCAAGGACGCCCTGATCAACGCCCTCGCCCGCGCGCTCGCCTGATCCGCCTGCGGACGATCAGCCCTGAGATTCCTTCCGGCCGCGCTTCGGCTTCGGCGGCGCCCAGGACACGCCATCAGGAACGAAAGGCGGCTCGATATCTTCGCCTGTCTCGGTGTCGACAAACTTCCAGTCATCCTTCAGGCCGTATCCGCCGCCGCCGAACAGCCGCACCATCCGGTACATCACGGAGCGCCGGATCGGCGGCACGCCGGCCTCGCGCATCGCATTGAGGAACAGCCGGTCCGCCAGTGCACGTGCTTTCTTCTGGCCGATCGCATAAAGATAGTCATGCAGCACGGCGGCCGGCGCATGCCGCCCGAAAGGCTGGATCAGGCTTTGGAAAAACGGGGGAATAGAGGCAAAATCGGTCACGAAACCCAGAGGCACCTCGATCATCACGTCCTGCCCGTGGATCGGATGCACGTAGGCATAAGGACGCGTCACCACAGCCAGCGTACGCCCCTGCTTTTCCATATCCGCCAGAATCGCCACAGCAATCAGCCGGCGACGCACTTCATTGCGCCCGACATGCGACGACTTGCGAACCGCTTCGTGGCCGGGCGCCCCGTCCATTGATTCAAAGTCGGAAACCTGCCTCTGCAAGTCGACAAATGGCATCCCGCCCTCCCTGGTTATCCGCCGGCCTTCCGCCTACGGCGTATTCATTCCCTTGGCCAGCCGGAACGCATTGAAAAGCGGCCTCAGCCACAGGCCCTCATTCGCATGATACTTGCCCTGCTGCCCGTTCAGACGCGGGCGATAGCCGCCGGCATGATGCAGGCCGATCAGCTCCATCGTGCGGCTGTTGAACACCGGGCTGCCCGAATTGCCCCGCTCCGTCGGCGCCCGGTAATGCAGGCGGCGCGGCTCAGGCCCCGGCAATGTCCCGATACGGACATTCTCGTAGTCGATCAGCTCGTTGTCGGCCAGCGAGATCGACAGTGTCTGGCCCAGCGGATAGCCGATCACATAGACCGTTGTCGGCTTGTCCCTGAATTCCGGCACGCCGGATTTGCCTTCGATCTGCTCGCGCTGTTTCAGCTTCGGCAATCCGTCAGCAAGCTTGCAAGTCGCGCCCAGCGCTCTCAGCTCCTCAAATCGCGTGGCGCCTCGCGGAACGAGGAAAATTGAAGCGTCATGTTCGCTCGGCGGCGACGACCAGAGCAGATCATTGAGGGCAAACGTATCTGAAAAGCTGGCCGCATCAAACCGCACCCGCCCATCACCCACGCTCATCGCGGCCCCGTCTGCCGCGTCCGGGGAAATCACATGCGCATTGGTCAGGAACAACACTTCGCCTTTGAGCGAGGCGTGGACGCTCTCCCCGTTGAGCACGAACCCCGTACCCATCGTCACGTCGCGTCCCTGCACGGTATCCATCATCACCCGCCCGACCGAGCGTGAGTATTCGATGATCTGCTGCAGTCGCTGGATACAGAACGGGCCCGAATTCCCGAACACCTTTTCATACTGCTCAAGCGCGCCCGTCGCCGCCTGGGCGCCCATTGTCTCGCGCACGCTTTCATCCGGCGGTGCCAGCAACTCCTTCGTTTGCACCGGGTTCAGCTGGATGTCGCCCTTGTCAAACGCCATCAGCGCATAGCGCAGAAGGTGGGTGATCTCTGCCTTTTCGGCATCCGCCGGCGTGATGCCCCACACCTGCTCGAACTGGCGCAGGGTGCCGTTGATGGCAAAGGCGTCGCCATCGGCCATCACGAGATAGCGCCCGATCGCCTCTTTCGCCTCGGCCCATCGGCCGAGATGCGCATACGCTTCTGCGGCCGACGCCACATCCCATGCCTGCGGCGCGGCTTGCGCGGCCACACCCGCGATGATCTCGTTGGCGATGTCATTGGCGGGCACTGCCAGCGGCAGGAAATACTGCCCACGCTGCGCCAGCGCCGAAAGCGCCAGCAGGTTACCGCCCGGAAAATAGGCGCCCGGCGTGCCGCGCAGTCGCATGTAGGCAAAGCCATAAGCGGCCGCCGCTTTCTTTAAGTAGCCTTCGCAGACGTCCCGCGCCGCCGGTGGGCGCCGCTGCGCTGCGGTCACGTAAAGCTGCTTGAACACCCGCCCTTCCAGGCTCCAGCATTCAGTCTCAGTGAATGCGTCAGTCTCCTCCTGCGCCGCCAGACGCGCCTCGCGCACCAGTGCCAGCGCGGGGATCAGCGCATTGCGCTCCACGAGCGCCTGCGCATGGTACTGCAGCAGCCAGCCACGCCGCACACCGACAGCCTCAATGAACTGCGCCGCCATCTCCACCGCCTTGTGCGCCCGCTCCCGGCGCAGCGCCTTGAACCCCGCCAGCAGTTCGGGCGAGCCATTGTCCTTCGCCGCGATCACCGCATCGGTCAGCGCCGCTGCCTTGGCATTGAGATCCGCCTCGTTCTCGAATGCGGCGTCCTTCAGTTCACGGAGGGCCTGCGCGACAGACATGCTGTGCTCCTAATCCACATAACCGGCAAAGGGCGTATTCTCGGGAACAATCTCGCCGATTGACTCGTAATCGCTGTGTTCACCGCCCGCGCCCGTCACGCGCTCAAGGTCTGTCACCCGGTTCAGCCAGCCCTTGAGAAACACTTTCTGCGACGGATCCTTCTCGGCAATCCGCTGGAACAGCGCCCGGCGTTCGGCCAGGTATTGCTTGCAGACAGCCTCTGTCTCGTGCCGCGTCAGCGCTGCAAAGGTCTGCCCGCCAATCGCGCCGTCCACTTTCAGCGTCTCGCCCAGGCTGTTCAGCGCCCGCTGCAGCAGCTTCGAAGCGCCGCCCGGACCATGGTTGACCGAGGCATCGAACATCAGAAGGTCCAGTTGCCGTTTCATCCGGTCGCTGCGCGCCGCCAGCCAATAGTCGGACCAATAGATTGCCCGCGCTTCGTCATGCGTGCACTGGGCCACCGGCCGCTTCGGCTCGCCGCGGGATTCCAGCCACGCGTGATACACACTCTCCGTCACGCCGAGATTGGTCTTGCCGCCCCGGTCGGCCGCATGGTCGCTATAGCCGCCTTCCCATTTGAAACAGAACGCCAGCGCCGTTTCAAACCTGTCAGCTTTCGGCACAGCGGTTTCCGGCGCCGCCGCCTTGGGTGCAGCCGTCACCGGCGCCTGTGCCGGGCCAGTAACGGTCTTGGACACGCCAGGCTCGGGCGCAGCGGTCTTTTCCGTCCCGGCCTTTGCCGGTCCGCCCGTGATCAGCGCTTCGGCGACGGAGGCCACCGCCCCGGAATCCCAGGCTTCCTTCAGTGTACGGAAGGCAAACTTGACGAGCTTGCTGCCCATCACGGACTCCTGCCCGTCATCGGCCGTCGCCTTTGCCGGCGCCGCAGCAAGATAAGGCCGCAGCGCCTCCACCATTGCCGTCGCCTGATCGATCAGGCGCTTGCGATCCGACGCAATCAGGTAGGGCGAAATCGCCACCACGCGCCGGAAGGCATTCAGCGCCTCATCCGGCTGCCCGCCCGCTTCCAGAACCCGCTGCAGCGTGATCCACGCCGCGCCAACCGCCGGCACATCCTCGATATTCCGGTGCTTCTGCGTCGCCGTCACCTGCACCACGGCATAGTCGCGCCCGTTCGCCCGCTTGCCGTCAATACGAAGCTCCGGAACCGGACGATCTTCGCGGAACTCGAGCGAGGCTTTGCCCTCTCCCTTGCCGCCCGGCAGCATAACGTAATAGCCTGTCTCCAGCGGCATGTTTTTCAGCGGAATGCGCAGGCGCGTCTTGTAGGTGCCATCCTGCGCCTTCAGAAGCCGAGCCACCTCCACCGCCGCCGTATAACCGATCTTCTTGACGAACTTGCTGGCCACCTTGCCGGCAATCGCGGCCAGAAGCACGCTCTCATGCCCCTCATCGCCGCCCTCCGGCTCGCCCACTTCCGGCATCCCGGAATCCTTCGGCATCGATGCCGCCAGCCGGTCATTCAGCGCCAGCAGCGCGCCCAGCATCTTCTCGGAACGCAGCGCGAGCACAACAAACTCCCCCTCCATTTCCCCCTGCCAGGGCATCTGCGCCACGATCGAGGCCGTCGCCGGCTCCCCGCCGGACGCATCGCCCTCGGAAATCTCCGCCGTCACCCGGCGCGGATCAATCAGCGCGCTCTGGCGCAGCATGGTCTGCAGCTGCGTCGCCACCGACACATCCGACAGGAACAGCGCATGGAACTTGCTGGTCAGGATGCCCGCCCGCGACAGCTTCAAGTCGATCAGGTCAAGGCTCAGATAAGCCGCGTCAGACTGCAAAGGCACAGCCGCATCCGGCCGCCCCGTCACCTCCGCCCGCACCCAGCGAGTAGTGCGTCTCGGCGCGCCAAACAGCCCCCCGCCTTTTTCGTCTGTCATGGTCCCACCTCCACGCAAGCCGCCCGACGTTATTGTAATCAAGCATTTATGGGAAGCAGGGGAAGTGTGTCAGCCCTGCGACGGGCAAGACCTCAGCGGAACATCCACCCGAACACCGCCCCCGCCGCCGTCTCCCACCAGGGCACCGGCGGCGCCGTGCACACATCCTCCCCCTCCCGGCCCCGCAGGATCGGCGCGCGGAACACGCCGGTGTCATCCAGCGTCCGGACAAATGCCACTCCCCCGGATCCGGGACTTCCCGTGCCGCGCAGCTTCGATGCACAAGCAGCCGCAATCCGCTCCGGTGAAGCGTCCGTCTCGGAGGCAAACCCTGTATCCCAGACCCTCACCTCGCCATCGTGGCTGTGCGACAGCACCTGCGCTCCATCCGCCGTCCACACATGCCCCGGCGCCGTGTTTGAAAGCTCCCAACGCGCCACCAGGTCTCCTGTCACAGTATCCAGAATACGGAACGTGCCCATGGCCTCGGCGGCGAGCATCCGGCGCCCGTCAGCGGAAAACTGGACCTCCTGATCGAGGATCCCGATCTCGGCCGGATTGCCGATGCGCGCCCCCGTCGCCGTGTTCCAAAGGTGCATCTGACCATCATCGCCCCAGGTCACGGCCAGCCGTCCGTCTGCGGACAGGCTGCCCGACCGGCCTTCGGTCCCGCTCGCAAATTCCGGCCCCGCCGGCTCGCCATTCGCCGTATCATAGACGCGGGCGAAGCCCAGATAGATCGCCAGCGCGCGCGTCCCATCCGCCGAGATCGCAGCCGCATACGGCCCGCCGCCGTCCACCACCGGCCCCGCCAGCAAAGCGCCTGTTTGACCATCCCATATCCGCAATTCATCGCTGGACCAGGTTACAAGCCTCGTTCCGTCCGCAGAGAACGCGGCGCCACTCAAGGCAGGGTCTTCCTGGCCCGGATCATTGATCAACGCATGCGTCATCGCGCCGGATACAGGTTGCCCGGTAGCAAGATCGACCAGTTCGGCGGTCAGCCCGCGCCAGACCAGCATCCGCGTTCCATCCGGGCTCATCGGCGGCATCATGCCGGTTTCAAACAGGCGCGGGGCGCCTACCGCCGCTAAGGTCAATGGATCCCACACCCGCACGTTTTGATCTGTATCCTGAGTGACGAGCCGCGTTCCATCGGCATTGAACATCGCGTCTCGGACTGGAACGCCCGTATCGATCAACCCTTCTTCCGCTTCACCGGTCTCAAGGTTGATCATCTGCACGGACGCTTCATACCAGACCGCAAGCCGCTTGCCGCTCGGGTCGAACGCAAGACCGGATTTGTGAAACTCCCCCATCAGGATTTCGCGGCCATAGACCTCGCCAGTCCGCGCCCGTCTCAGCTCCGCCCGCCCCGACGCACTGACCGCCACCTGATACGCGCCGCCCGGCGACAGGTACGAGCGCGCAACCGGTGTGCCATCCGCCAGCGTCCGCGCACCGGCAACCCCATGATCCCGCGCCGTCCATATCCATGCGCGGTCTTCACGCGCGGTCAGTATCTTTGCTCCGTCCTCGGAATATCCCGTGCCCGCGCCCGTCAGCATCGCTGGCCATGGCCCGCCGATTGGATATCCCGTCAGCATATCCCACTGCCGGGCCTGCGCTTCTGATGAATATGTCAGGAAAGACCTGCCATCCGGGCTCACTACCACATCCTGGATGAAACCCGGGTGCTCATCGAGGAACTGCACGGGATCGCCGCCGCTCCCATCTGCCGGCACCGACATGATCCTGCGGCCATCCCAAGCAATCAGGAAATCGCTTCCCGGCGCGAACCGTGCGCCATCATAGGCCACCGTCTCTCCGTCGGCATCTGCGGCAGCAGCGCCGGTCATCTGGGCGCCGGTCTCGAGGCTCCAGGCTGCCACCCCGCCAAGGTATGAGCGCGAGAGGAACAAGCCGGCGTCCTCCGACACGTGTTCCGGCGACAACCGGTCCGCCGTCTTCACGGGCGCGCCAATCCTTTCAAATCCCGTTGCCGAATAAAGGTGCAGGCTCCCCGCCGAATCCCAAAACAAGACCCGGTCGCGGCCTGGAACAAAAACAGCTTCGCTTAGATAGTCCGTATGCCCCGTCAATTCGGCAATCAGGTTGCCGGTCGCCATGTCGAAAACCTCCGCCTTGCCCGGCGCGGCATCCGCAATGATGAAGCGGCCATCAGGCGAGAGGTGCACCCCGTCCTGCGCGCCCGCAATATCGGGGTCCACAAGGTCCGTCAGGCTTTGCGCCGGTGCGCCATCGGCCCCGCTCCAGAGCCGATAGCTGCGCGCCTCCCGCGTCGAGATTGCCGCGCCGCCCAGCTCGAACCGGGCTTCCCGAACCGGTGTCTCCGCTTCCAGCGTGAACCGCCGCTCTCCGCTGACTGTTTCGTAAACGCCGATCGTCTGTTCCGCCGCGTCGCGCAGCAGGAAAGCCGCGCCATCCGGCGAAATGTCCGCAATACTCAATCCCGCCGGCAGGCTTTCGGCCGGGCGCGCGACCTCACGTGCCGTCCCCTCTGCCGCATCGATCAGATAAGCCATGCTGGACCAGACCACGAGCGCCCGCCGCCGCCCGGCATCCACATGGATTCCCGGAGGACTCCAGACGCCCGCATCAATCGGTGCCACCAGCTGCGCGCCGTCGACCGCGTCCCAGAGGGAGACCCGGCCGTAATGGTCCAGCACCAACACTCTCGTATCGTCCGCAAGCGGCACCAGGCCCGCTATCATCGACGGCGTTCCGTCGGTCTCTGTCACGATGTCGATCGCCGACACCAGCCGCAGCGCCTGCGCAGCCTTTGCAAACGCCGCCTTGGCCTCGTCCGATGTTGGCGACAGGAAACTGTTGCGCGATGCGAGGATCGCCATCTGCAAAGCGCGCAGATGATCGCCGTCATTGGAAAACTGGTCCGCCGTTCGCGCCAGCATGAGGCTCTCGCTGCGGCCCAGATTCCTTTGCCCGTTGACAACAAACCAGGCGCCCGCCACCGTCGCAACCAGGGTCGTCAGCACAAAGACGGCCGTCACCCGCCGCCAGAAGGCGCGCACCGCCGCGTCCCGCCTGATCTGCGCGCGCGATGCCGCAATCCACGCCAGGAACAGCTCGCCTGGCTCGGGTTCGTTGCGCGGCCGCGCCAGCGCCCATCGCTCGGCCTCCTCCACCGCGCCCTCGCGCAGCAGCTGGCTCTTCGGCCGGCCTTCGCTATCCCATTCCTGCACGCGGGCGAGATACTTGCGCGCCTCCCGGTGCCAGACGACATTCATTTCCAGCGCCGAGGTCAGCGCGCCCAGCGCCGCCTCAAACCCCGGCCCGCCATCCGAGAAATCAATCCGCACATTCAGCGCCGACAGCCGCGGCGGCGCCTTCGCAAAATCCACCGGCCGCGCCAGCACCGCGATGATCCGCTTGCCCAGCGCCCGGGCATAGGCGATCTCTTCGTCACAAACCTTGCTCGAAGCCGAGTCCGGCGACACGAGAAAAACCATCGCATCCGCCGACGCGATCATTTCCTGCAGCCGCTTCCACCACTCGTCCTCGGCAGAAATCCCGGCGCTCACATTGTGTGGGTCATGGGAAGCCTGGTCAAAGTCCGCCAGAAACCCCGCCGCCATCAACGCTTCGGCGATCTGTCCGACAAGGCCCGAATCCTTGCGCGAATAGCTCAGGAACACCCGCGTACGGGCATCCTCCTCAACCTGCAAACCGTCCACCTGCCCCACCACCGGCGTCCTCCTGCCGAAGGCTGCACGTCACCTCAAATTCGGTCACGGCGCAAGCGGCTCAATCCACCACGCGTACGCCCGCCGTTTCCGCACCGAAGGTCACCAGCGTCAGTGAGCGCCCATCCTCCGCAATCACCAGCTCGAATGGCCGCGTGGTCGCAAAGAAGCGGTTTTCGCTTTCCGGGAAGAACTCCATATCCTCGAACTGCCCCTCGATGGTCGCCAGAAGCCGCCCCTCGCCCGCCTCCAGCACCAGCGTCAGCGGGTCGCCCGTGGCCAGCTCAAACGCGCCCGCATGGCGCCCCAGCGCCGTCGCCGGCACCTCAGCGCGCACCTTCACCGGATACTCCCGCCGGATCCGGTCGGTCGTCTGCGCCGCCACCATGCGCCACTGGCCATCCGCCTCCCTGTGCCAGATCACGGAATAACGTGTCGAGCCCGGCCGGGGCAGTCCGCCATAATAGGAAGTCACCGCATCCGTCCGCCCCCGGAACATCACGACGCCTTGCCCAAGCACGATGGACTCGTCATCGCTCGATGTCTCGGAAAGGACCGTCCGCTTGTCCTCTGCCCGGCGCGCCAGCATCGCCGCCTTGTCCACGCGGTTTCCCGAAAGGTCGAGATAGGCATAATCTTCGGAAAGGTAGTTCGCGAAAGCCTCGAGATCGCCTGAATTCTGGGCCCGCATCGCCGCCAGATCTGCCGCCTCCGCCTCCGCGATCATCGCCGCATCGTCGGCTGTACTCTGCGAGTCTGTAACCGCGCAGGCTGCGAGCAGGCCGGCTAATACAATCAGGCCTGCGGCCCGCCTGATGACGTCGAGTGTGTTCATCCGCATACAGCATACGATTCAGCCTCTTTGCGCAAGTGAGAATGCGCCGCAAGGGCAAGTGCAGGCCGGTAACTACGTATAGACGCACGCTCACGATTGCTTACCCTGACCCCAGCGTCCTCCCCGCTCTCTTGTTCGCAATCGAGATCACCATGCTCAACATCATGAACCGCGTGCGCCTCTATCACGCGCTGCTCGCGATCCTCGCTGTCGCCGCATACCTGACCGGCGAGATCGACCCCGCCCACGCCTGGCTCGGCTATGGCGTCGCCGCCGTGATCGTCCTGCGGCTCCTCTGGGCACTCGGCGGCGAACGACAGGTCGGCCTGATGCGCTTCTACCCGAACTTCGAGGGCCTGAAGCTAAAAGGCGCAGCGTCGCACCCCGCGATCAGCCGCGTCCTGATGCTTGGCATAGCCCTCAGCCTGCTGACGGTTACCGGAACCGGAATCGTGATGGATCAGGGCCGCTCTATCGGGCTAAAGGCGCCCGCAGCCGAACGAATGATTTTGCAATCCCCAACGGAACTTCGCTACGCGGGGGAATACGAAGACGACGAGCACGAAGAAGATCGCGAAGAAGGTCCAGTATCCGAAGTCCACGAGCTGGCCGGCAACCTGCTGCTCCTGTTCGTCGGCTTGCACGTCAGCTATCTTCTGCTGTTCAAGCGCCCGCTCGCAAGGTTCATGCTGTTCCTGCCGCGCGGCGCAAAAAAGAAGCCGCCGGCTACTTCAGCCTGAACGCGTGCGGCAGCAGCTCTGCCAGCGTATAGCGCGCCTCGGCGCCCTCATCGGTGAAGCACAATACCTCCAGCGCCCCGTCCGAAAACTCGGCCAGAACCTGCCGGCAGATGCCGCAAGGTGTTCCGGCCTCCGCTCCGCCGGTTGCCACCGCAATCGCCCGGAACGAGACATGCCCCGCCGCCACCGCCGAGAACACAGCCGTCCGCTCGGCGCAGCAGGCCGCACCATAGGTCGCGTTCTCGACATTGCACCCGGTCACGACGTCCCCGCCGGATGTCAGAAGCGCCGCACCAACCCGGTACTCCGAATACGGAGCATACGCCCGACCCCGCGCCGCGAGCGCCACGGCTTTCAGCGCGGGCCAGTCGATTTCAGGCATTGCGGACATGTCGTCTCCTAGCGAACAACTTCGACAAAGTCGCGATAACCTTTTGATACGTTCAGCAGAACTTGTCCCAACTGGCTGGTTTCAGCAGCGTGAACCACAAGGGTGTCAATGGCCCGCGTAAACGGGATCAGGCACCACCTCGCCGCGTGCCGGCGCGCCTCCATGTCGCGGTCGACAAACATGTCGGCCGTCTCTGGTTTGGGCGCGAACCGCAATTGCTCTTCAAAAAACTTGTCGAGGTCGAGGCAAACGACCGTCCACCCCTCCATGCCGCGGCACGACTGGTACTGAACGACCCGGAACTGGCTGACATCCTGAGGATAGTGGTTCCGGTTCTGGCTCAGAGAGCCGTCCCACACATCCTGCCCCCATGCCCGCAGGTCATCCGGCAGGCTGGCGTGAACACTTCCGCGGGCTTTGGACATGCAGAACAACGCATCAATTGGCTGGTTGCCCGCTTCCGCATGCTTCCTGAAAAGCCGCTCGTGGTCAGCCTTAGTGTAAGGCCTCAGAAAAATCTTGATCTGACCGCCGGATAGCTCCCGGTCGAGGTCCAGATTCCAGTCGGGCAGGTCCATCTCGCTGGCGAACGCCTTTGCGAAACGGCAGAGATTGGCCTTCAGACGAAGTGACTTTGGCAGCGAAACGATTTGACGCTCGTCCGTATCGACCCCGGATGACCAGTCGCACCGCCGAACGCCTTGAACAAATTGATCAACCCCGTCGGCAACAATCACTTTGCGATGGCCGAAGATTGCGAAGATCGCTGCTTTCTCGGAGGGCGGCCAATCCTGTCCTTCGTCGATCAGGACGAAATCCCACGCAAACAAGGCCGGATTGGCGGCGGCTGCAGGAGACGCTTTTATACCATTCTTCCCCAGCTGCACCAGCTGTTGGGCCACCATCTGCTTCTTGGCCGCATAATCCGCCCAGTCAATCTTGCCGGCATCGCGCTGCGGCGCTTGCCCGAACGCCTCGCACAGCGCGAGCATGAAACTGTCTGTCGTCTGAACGCGCAGGTTGGCGTCGGCGATGCCCAGCACATTTGTCAGTCGCCGCACGTCTTGCACCAGCGCCCTATTGTAGGTCAGGAATAGTGCTCGTTGTCCGCGCTCCTTATAAAGATGCCGCGCGATATTCAGTAACCGGAGCGTCTTACCAGCGCCTCCCCTTCCGCGAAAAATCAAGAGCTGCTCGCCCAGCTTTTCGGTCCATAGCTGGTCGCGGACAATTCGGTCGCAGACGCGCTCCAGCTTCCGGCGATCAAGTTTTCCCAGCTGGATCTTGTTCTCGAAGTAGGCCTGAAGCTGGGCAACGGTGCTGCGGTCCGCGCCGACAATGGCGCTGACCTGCGCAGCAAAACCGTCGCGTGCCACCGCGCGCTCCAATGATCCGGCGTCCAGAAGCGCGAACAGGTCCGGCAACTCGCTGTCACTGAAGAGAACATGACGCGGTCGTTTGCTGATCGCGCTGGACGGCACGTTCATGAGCCAAACGGCATGTGAAATTCTGGGGCAAACGAACTGCAGAGTGCGCTCTACCCAAGCCTTCAGCGCATACTTCTGGTCATTCGCCTGGTCGGTCGCGCTCTTCCATTTATTCCCGTAACGAACCTGGATCTTGTTGCCGCCGATAACGCGAATGGATTCCGGATCGTGCGCCTTGACCTCGATGGTAAAAACGAAATCGCGAAGCTGCACTGGGCGTCCGCGAAGCCCAACCGGCAGGCTGCGATCCGGCAGAAGTGTACCCGGCGCCATCTCGCCAATGACGAGCAGATCGATGTCCTCGACCCTTTCGCCTTCGGTCTTGACACCCACGACAATCGTGATCTTGTCGTCCGGTCCGGCATAGTCCGAAAGCCAACGCTGGAGCGTGAGCGCGGCCTCGAACTCCGCGCCGCCACGTGAAGCAGCGACCAGCTCAATCGGCATCGCGGCCTCCAGCCCCGCTCATCTGAACGGCGGCTCGTCGAATGCGCGCAATTTCCGGCTGTGCAGGCTCGCCCCGCCGTCCACGGACAATCGCTCCAGCGTCTCGATGCCGATGCGGATATGCTCGCCGATGGCCCGCTCGTAGAAGCGGTTCGCGGCGCCCGGCAGCTTGATTTCGCCGTGCAGCGGCTTGTCAGACACGCACAGCAGCGTCCCGTAAGGCACGCGCAGGCGGAAACCGTTGGCGGCAATCGTCGCGCTTTCCATGTCGATCGCGACCGCCCGGCTCTTGTTGAAGCGCCGCGCCGACGCGGTAAACCTCAGCTCCCAGTTGCGATCATCCGTGGTCACCACCGTGCCGGTACGCAACCGCTTCTTCAGCGCCTCGCCCTGCTCGCCGGTCACCGCCGCGGCCGCCGCCGCCAGTGCCAGCTGCACCTCGGCAATCGGCGGCACCGGAATTTCAGGTGGCAACACAGCGTCGAGAACATGATCCTCGCGCAGATAGGCGTGCGCCAGCACATAGTCGCCAATCTGCTGCGAATGGCGCAGGCCGCCGCAATGGCCCACCATCAGCCAGACTTGCGGGCGCAACACGGCAAGGTGGTCCGTGATCGTCTTCGCGTTCGACGGGCCGACGCCGATATTCACCAGCGTGATCCCCGCGCCATCCTTGGCGCGCAGGTGATAGGCCGGCAT
>Ga0315904_10009241_pt1 | contig 12910 bp, 13 predicted proteins | sample LakEriMetagenome_6_FD_203529 | JGI IMG/M metagenome (GOLD analysis project Ga0315904, IMG submission 203529) | Freshwater fungal communities from buoy surface, Lake Erie, Ohio, United States - Buoy 12 MA120 | ecosystem: Environmental > Aquatic > Freshwater > Lake | place: USA: Lake Erie, Ohio...
CACGACGACGAGCACCGGCCACTGGAATCGCCGCAGCAGCGCCCGGCGGCTGACGATTCGCACCGCGGCCAACGCCAAGAGTACGCGACCCACGAGGCCGCCGATCTCCTGCCAGATGGTGACGGTTGCCACGGCCTCGTCGGTGGCGTTGCTCGCGATCGCCTTGAGCCGGCCGGCCGGCGGCGCCGGCTTGCCCGCCTTCTCCGCTGCGGCGACGGCCTCGTCCTGCGCCGCTTTCGCAGTAGCTAAGATCGCCGCATGGCCCTTGGGACCACCGAGGATCTGCGGAAGTTGCTGGATCGCGCCGAAGGCGATGCCGTAGCTCGCTGCAAACACAAGCGTGGTCACCACCGTCGTGCGGACGAGGCCGGGGCTGAAGAGCTCGCGGATGCTCGGCCGCCGGAGTGTGCCGGCCTGCTTCTTCTCCGCCCACACCGGGCTCTCCGGGAGGAACGGCCGGATTAGGATCAACGGCAGCGCGGGGATCACGCCCGAGATCAGCGTGTACCGCCAGGCCTCGTGGCCCCCCTGGATCGCCGGCAGCGTGTCAGCGTACCGAGCCGCGAGCACGTTGGCCGCGCCCACGAGTAGGCCGCCGAGCGACGAAAATGCCTGCGTCCAGCCGAGCACCCGCTCCCGCTGCTCGCGGTCGGGAAAGAGCTCGGCCAGCCAGGCCACCGCCGCCACAAACTCCACGCACACGCCGATGAACACGAGGCAGCGGAAGAAGAGCAGCATCGGCAGCGACGTGGCGAAGCCCGCGGCAAGGGCTGAAAAGGCGTAGAGCAGGATGCTGTACGTGAGCACGCGGCGCCGGCCCAAAAGGTCGGTCAGGTAGCCGCCGATCAGGCCGAAGATGCCGCCGGCGATTGCCGGCACGAAGAACAGCGCCCGGGCCCACTTCGTGTATTCGGGCGAGCCCGGCACCAGGAGCGGCGTGCCCTCGGGCGTCATGCCGCCCAACGCCGCCAGCGCCGGCTTGATCACCAGCGGCAGCATCAGGAGTTCGTAGATGTCGAACGCGAAGCCGATCGCCGCGATCGCGCAGACAAACCAGGCCGTCAGTGTGAGCCGGCCCGACGACATCATGCCCGACGCGGAATCACCCGATGCGGCTGCCATGTGCGGCTCCTCGAATGGGCCCCCGGACAAACGACGATGCCGGTGAGGCGAGAAAGCCTACCGGCATCAAGAACGAACGCCCAACGTCGTCGGGGTTCCCGGCCACAGGAAGCGTAACCGCGTGAGCGGTACGGCTGCGTCGCTTGTGGCATCAGCCCCCATCGCTTCTGCGATCGGGCTTCCTGATCCCGCGTTACTGCGGGCCGATCGACGGCGGGCACTTGGCGAGGAAATCTCGCGGACCGCGGGTCGTGTAATACGGGTAGGCGACCGCACCCGTCGGCGGGCCGGGCGGCTGCGTGGAACCATAGTTGCTGCCGGCGAGCGCCGCCTTCTCCTCGGGCGAGAGGTGATGCTTGGCAAGGCCGCCGTACCGGCCGACGTGCCGCGGATGGCAGGCGCCGCCTTCGCACTCCTGGCAGTCGCCGCCTGGCTGGCAGTTGCCGGTGGGGCAGCCTTCGGGACCGCACTGGCCGCTCTGGCAGGCGCCGTCCGGACAGGCGCCGTCCTGGCACATTCCGTCCTGACACCGGCCGCCGACGTGGGCGGCATGATGGCCGTGGGGGCCGTCGGTGTTGAGCAGGAAGAGCCGGTCGATGATCGAGCAGCCGCTCGACGTGGCGAGCACCGCAGTCACGACGGCAAGGCCGAGGGCACGCGAGAGCGTTTTCATGGCGGGATTCCCGATGGGCGGACGCTCCGCGCGGGCACTCCGCCCACTGCCGATCATCCGCGTGTCACCTTTGGTATCGGTCGTGCCGCCGGCGCCGGTTGAGGAAACCCTGCGGGCGCGAAGATGGGCAAAGCCGGGACCCCGCATGCTGGAGCCATCGAGCCGCCGTTGCTACGCTCCGTGTCCTGTCGCCGTCCGATTCGTAGGAAAGGACTCGTTGATGATGCCCTCGTTTCGTGGCCAGTGGTTTCGTGGCCAGTGGTCGGGTGGCTGGCTTGCGGTCGTGATCGCCTGCCTCGTGAGCAGCACCTCCACGTCCGCCGCCGACGTGCCGGTGCCGCGGCGGGAGTTCCGGGCCGCCTGGATCGCCACCGTCGCCAACATCGACTGGCCCTCGCGGCCGGGGCTCCCCGCCGACCGCCAGCAGGCGGAACTCATGACCCTCCTCGACCGGGCGGCGGCGACCGGCCTCAACGCGGTGATCCTTCAGATTCGCCCCGGCGCCGACGCACTCTACGCCTCGGAGATCGAGCCCTGGTCGGAATACCTCACCGGCACGATGGGCCAGGCTCCCAGCCCTCGCTACGATCCCCTCGAGTTCGCCATCGCAGAGGCTCATGCCCGCGGGCTCGAGCTTCACACCTGGTTCAATCCCTATCGCGTTCGCCAGGCCGCAGCCGCGAGCCCCGCGGCCACGACGCACGCCAGCGTGGCACTGCCAGAGGCGGTGCGGCGCTATGGCCCGTATCTCTGGTTCGATCCCGGCGAACCGGTCGCCGCCGACCGCTTCATGGAGGTCGTCTGCGACGTCGTCCGCCGCTACGACGTGGATGGCGTGCACATCGACGACTACTTCTATCCCTATCCGGTGACCGAGGAAGGCCGCGAGGTGCCGTTCCCCGACGACGCGAGCCACGCCCGCGCGGTGGCCGCCGGCGGCATCGCCGATCGCGCCGCCTGGCGGCGGGACAACGTCGACCGGCTGGTGGAGCGGCTCTGGCGCGACGTGAAGCAACTCAAGCCGCACGTGCTCCTCGGCATCAGTCCGTTCGGCATCTGGCGGCCCGGCCATCCGCCGGGCATCAAGGGGCTCGACCAATACGCCGCGCTCAACGCCGATCCCCGCAAGTGGCTCCGCGAGGGCTGGCTCGACTACCTGGCACCGCAGCTCTACTGGCGGATCGACTCGCCCGCGCAGGGCTACGAAAAACTCCTCGGCTGGTGGGCCGACGAGAACGTCCTCGGCCGCGGCCTCTGGCCCGGCAACTACACCTCGCGGGTGCGGCAGGATGCCTCGGCCGCCCCGACGGCCGCCGTCTGGGAAGCCGAGGAGATCCTGCGGCAGGTGGCAGCCACGCGGGCCCAGGCGGGCGCGGAGGGCAACATCCACTTCAGCATGAAGGCGCTCGCCGAGGATTTCGACGGCGTCGCCACCAAGCTCGCCTCCGGTCCCTACGCCGAGCCGGCGCTGGTGCCGGCCGTTCGCCCGCCGCAGGGCCCGCTCCCCGGGCCGCCCCGAGTGACGCGCGATGACCGCGGCGTCGCCTTCGCCCCCGCGGCAGACGAATCGGCGTGGCTCTGGCTGGTTCGAAGCCGCCGGGGCGATCAGTGGCAGACCGCCGTGCTGCCAGGCCGCATGCGGCGAGCCGACATCGCCCCTGCGGCCGACGAGGTCGTCGTCTGCGCGGTGGCACGCGATGGCCGAGAGGGGACCGTCACCCGCATCACTCCGACCAGGCCATGACATCCCCCCTTCCCGACTCCGCGGCCGATCGGAAACGCACTGCCGGCTTCGGCCCCTGGTGGTGGGTGCCAAGCCTCTACTTCGCCGAGGCCGTGCCGCTGGTGGTGGTGACCTTCCTCACCACCGTCATGTACAAGCGGCTCGATGTCCCGAATCGCGACATCACGCTGATCGCCGGCTGGCTCTATCTTCCCTGGGTGATCAAGCCGCTGTGGAGCATGGTGGTGGAGGGCACCTCGACCCGCCGCCGGTGGACGCTCGTCACTGAAGTGCTCGTCGCCATCGGCCTCGGCGTGCTCGCGGTCGTGGTCGGGTGGGCCGAGCCGCTTCCGGCCACCGTGTTCGTGTTCGCGGCACTGGCCTTCCTGTCGGCCACCCACGACGTGGCGGCGGACGGGTTTTACCTCGCGGCCCTCGACGACCGGCAGCAGGCCTTCTACGTCGGCATCCGAGGCACGGCCTACCGCATCGCCAACGTGATGGGCCGGGGATTGCTCGTCATGCTGGCCGGTGCCATCGAGACCGCCAGCGGCGATGTGCAGGCCGCCTGGCGGTGGGTGTATGCGATCCTGGCGATCGTCTTCCTGGCCACTGCCGGCTACCACGCCGCCGTCCTGCCACACCCGACGAACGACCGGCGGCATGCGGGTCCGGTGTTCTCGTTCGCCGCCCTCGGCCGGCCGGTGGTGAGCTTCTTTCGCAAGCCCGGGATCACGCGGATGCTCGCCTTCCTGCTCCTCTACCGCCTCGCCGAAGCGCAACTCGTCTCCCTCGTCTCGCCGTTTCTCCTCGACGACCGCAGCCGTGGCGGCCTCGGCCTCACCACGGCGGAGGTCGGCTTCGTCTACGGCACGCTGGGCATCGGCATGCTCTCGCTTGGAGGCATCCTCGGCGGGATCCTCGTGGCCCGCCACGGCCTCGGTCGCTGGCTCTGGCCGATGGCGCTGGCGATCAATCTGCCAAACCTTGCCTACGTCTGGCTCGCCGCCGCACAGCCGGAAAACCTCTGGGCGATCGCGCTGGCCGTGGGCCTCGAGCAGTTCGGCTACGGGTTCGGATTCACCGCCTACATGGTCTATTGCATGGTCGTCGCCCGGGGCGACCATCAGACTGTGCACTACGCCCTCTGCACGGGCTTCATGGCGGCGGGGATGATGATCCCGGGAATGGCGAGCGGCTGGATTCAGGAGCAGGTCGGCTATCCCACCTTCTTCCTGTGGGTGATGGTGGCGACCATTCCGGGCCTGATCGCCACGGCGTTCATCCCGCTCGATGCAGACGAGGGACAGCGAACGAAGGAGAAGCGTGCATGACACACGATGTCGGTCAGTTACTGCTCGTCGGAATCCCCGGGCCGGTGCTCGACGCCGAAACGGCGGCGATGCTGCGGCGGGTGCAGGCGGGAGGCTTCATCCTCTTCGGCCGCAACATCCAGTCGCCCGAGCAGGTGCGGCGGCTGATCGACGACCTCCGCGACCTCTCCGCGGTCGAGCCCGTGATCACCATCGACCAGGAGGGAGGGCGGGTCTCGCGGCTCCGGCTGATTGGCGAGGAGCCCCCCAACGCGCAGCAGCTCCGCGACAAGGGCTCCCCCGCGCTCGTGCGGCGGCACGGCGAACTGACCGCCCGGCTGCTGCGGCTGTTCGGGTTCAACCTCGACCTCTGCCCCGTGCTCGACATCTCCTTCGACGACCAGGCCGACAACTCCCTCCGGGGGCGGTGCTACGGCCGAAGCGTCGCCGAGGTGATCGCCCTGGCAGGCGAGTTCAACGATGCCCTCCGCGCCGGCGGCATCCTCAGTTGCGGCAAGCACTTTCCGGGATACTCGATGGCCGGCGAGGATCCGCACCACGGCTTCCCCCTGGTGAACCGGCCGCGCGCCGAGATGGAGGCCCATGAGCTGGCCGTGTTCCGGCACTTCGTGCCGCTGGTGGACAGCATGATGATCGGCCACGTGCACTATTCGTCGCTCGACGACCAGATCCGTCCCGCGTCGCTCTCGCCGGGGATGATCACCGACCTGCTCCGCGGGGCCATGGGGTTTCGCGGGCTCGTGATGACCGACGACCTCGACATGGGGGCGATCCTCAACACCGGCTCGTTCGACGACGTGCTCGGGCTCGCGCTCGCCGCCGGCAACGACCTGCTGATGATCTGCCACCGCGTGGAGCTCCTCGAACGGGCCCGGACGGTGCTCGCCGGCCAGCCCCGCCCGCTGCTCGACGCGGCGCTCGAACGGGTGCGGGAGTTCAAGTCGCGGATGCAGCCGGCCACGCCCTACTCGCGGGCTGAGTTCGACGCGATCAACGCGGAGATCTGGAACCTGCGGGTGGCCGTCCTCGGCGAGGAGCGCGCCCGGCTGCGGAGCACGGAAGACGGCAGCCGCTCGCCGGTGGAACGCTACTGATGCAAGCCCTCGCCCGCGCTCGGGGCTTCCTGAGGGCGGGCGTCAGCCGCGGAAGCGGCCGGCGATCAGCGAGATGTTCTGGCCGCCGAAGCCGAACGAGTTGGAGAGGGCCTGATCCACCCTGCCCTCGCGGACCTTATTGGGCACGTAATCGAGGTCGCAGTTCGGGTCGGGCGTCTCGTAGTTGATCGTCGGCGGCAGCAGCCCGTCGCGAATCGACAGCAGGCAGACGATCAGCTCCGTCGCCCCGGCGGCCGCGATCAGGTGGCCCATCATGCTCTTCGTGCTCGACACGGGGATCTTGTAGGCCCGCTCGCCGAACACCTTCTTGATGGCCAGCGTCTCCACCTTGTCGTTGACGTCGGTGCTCGTGCCGTGGGCGTTGATGTAGTGGATGTCGTTCACGCCGAGCCCGGCATCCTGCAGGGCCATCGTGATGCAGGCGGCCGCCCCGCGGCCCTCGGGGTGCGTGTCGGTGATCCGGTAGGCGTCGGCCGTGGAGCCGTAGCCGAGGACCTCGCCGTGGATCTTCGCGCCCCGGCGCTTCGCATGCTCGAGTTCCTCGAGCACCACCATCGCGGCCCCCTCGCCGAGCACGAAGCCGTCGCGGTCGTTGTCGAACGGCCGACTGGCCCGGTGTGGCTCGTCGTTTCGCGTGGAGAGGGCCGTCAGCAGGTTGAAGCCCGTCACACCGAAGGGATGGATCATGCTGTGCGTGCCGCCCGAGAGCATCACGTCGGCCTCACCGCGGCGGACGATCTCGCAGGCCTCGCCGATCGCCTGGCTGGAGGCGGCGCAGGCGGTGAGGCAGTTGAGGTTCGGCCCCTGGGCGTTAAACAGACCGGCGAGGTGGCCGGCGGGCATGTTCGGCTCCTGCTCCACCTCGGAGAGCGGATGGAGCGTCTCGAGGCCGAGCTTGGTGAACTTCGCCACGTCGAGCGTGTCGCCCTCGATCGAGGCCATCATCATCCGCGTGAAGGCGTCGAAGTCCTGCTGGCCCTCGCCGCTGCCCAGGTAGATGCCAAGCCGCGTGGGATCGGCGGGCAGGCCCTCCGGGAGACCGGCGTCGCGCATCGCCTGCAGCGCCGCGCCGGCCGCGAATCGCGTGTGCCGACCGCAAAACTCCCAGGCCTTCGGATCCTGCCCCTCGGCGGCGATCTCCCAGCCCCGCACCTCGGCGGCGATCTTCGTGGGAAACTTCGCGGCGTCGAAGATCGTGGTCCGCCCGACACCGGAGGCGCCGGCGACGAGGTTTGTCCAGAGCTGCTCCACGTTCACGCCCAGGGGCGTGATGCAGCCGATGCCAGTGATCACCACCCGCCGCCTGCCGCTGGACATCGCCCGCCTCCGCGTCGCCTTACCAATCGGGCCGCGACAGCGGGTTGCCCGCCTCGTCGCGACCGATCTCGTAGATGTGCATCTGGTCGAGCCACCGCAGCAGCTCGTCGGTCTCGAAGAGCTTCGGCACTCCTTCGCCCGGCTCGAGATGGGCGAAGAAGAGTTCGGCCTGGCCCTGCACCCGGTCGCCGACCGTGCTGGTCACCTTCGTGAGCGATCCGGCCGGCTTGAGATCGAGGACCTCGGCCTTGAAGCGGATCGTGTCGCCCGGCACCGCGTCGAAGAAGAACTCCGCCGCCGCCACCTTCGCGAGCACCACCCGCCGGTTGAAGTCGAGCGCGTCGGCCACGAGCAGGCCGGCCGCCTGCGCCATGCCCTCCACGATCAGCGAGTTGGGCATGATCGCCACGCCCGGAAAGTGGTCGTGGAGATGCTCCTCGGCCAGCGACACGTTCTTCACGGCCGTCGCATGGCGGCCGCGGATGAACTCCTCGTAGCGATCGATCCAGAACCAGCGCATGAATCCGTTTCCGGCGGTCTGCCGCCTCCTCCGGGGAAACGCGAGCGGGCACCTGCTGCGGCCCGACCCGCCGTTCAGGCGGCCAGCTTGCTCTGCACGTACCGCACCATGTCTTCCACGGTGAGGGTGTTCGCGAAGTTCTGGACGCTCGGGTTCGACTCGAACTTGGACAGGTCCGCGAACGGCATCCGGGCCTTGAGCGCCGCGATCCCGGCGGGCGTCACCTTGCCGTCGGCCACGAACTCGGAACTCGACAGCACGTCCTCGGGGAAGAGCTCGCCCCGCGAGATCTTGATGTTGAAGGCCTTCTCCAGCCGGAACACGATGTCGAGGAAGTCGATCGACTCGGCCCCCAGGTCACCCACCATGGTCGCGCCGGGCGTGACATCGTCCTCATCGACTCCCAGGGCATCCACGAGGGCAGACTTCACCTTGTCAAAGATTTCTTCGCGGGACGGCATCGACGATTCACCTTGGAAAGGGGGATGGAGCGGCCAGTACGGTGCTGTGTGTTGTAATGTCGGCCAGCAACCATGGAAACCCGAAGGTGCCCATTTTCCGCCTGCGGAACGGGGCCAAACGGAACAATCGGCCTGCATTTTCGGCCAATTCGGAGCCGGGCGGCGTCAGCCGCCGGCGGCGGCCAAGGTGGCCGCGGGAGCCGCTCCGTGGGCCACGTAGGCGACGGGCTTGTGCTGGCTGCCGCCGCGGGCCGGGTGGAGGATGGCCCAGAACTTCCGCATCTCGGAGCGAACCCGAGCGTCGAGGGCGGCCCCGTGGGCCAGCCGGTCGGCCATGTTGTACCGCTCCAGCACGAGCCGGGCGGTGAGGCTCGTCCGGTCGCCGACGGAACCGCTGGCCTTCACCGAGGTGGTCTTTTCATCCTGGGCCGTCACCTGCACGTTCACGGTGAGCACGCGGCCCGGCTCCACGAAATCGCCATACTTCACGTTCTTGGCCACCCGCAGCACCACCATGCTGTGGGCGAAATCCTCGCCGAGCCGGATCGTCCACGCCGCCGCCTGCGTCAGCGCCTCCAGCATCAGCACCCCCGGCAGGACGGGAAACCGAGGAAAGTGGTCGCCCAGATACTCCTCGGCGAGCGACACCGTCTTGATGGCCGTGATCGACTTGCCGGGCTCGACCTCGAGCACCCGATCGAGCAGCGTAAACCGCATGATGACCTCCTTCGCCGGACGAGCGAGAGTATAGGGGTCGAGGGTCTCACCACAACCTCGGCAGCGTGGCTTTTCGGGCGGCTGCCACGCTGACAGCCGGCACGACCCGCGCGACTGCCAACCTTTCACACCGCCGCCGACCGCAGGCCCGTTTTCTAGCCTAAAAAGCCCCCCTGCCCGTGGTGTTCGGGCGTTCATGGCAACTGGCACGCTGTTTGCATTTTCCAATGCCAAGGCCTGCCGGAGCGTCCGGCATGGCATCTGGTCCTGCATCGACGTGAACCTGCGTCTTGAACTTGAAGAAGAGGAGCACCACCATGCCGACATGCCGCCCGGGATTCGCGCTCCCGTTTGACGAACTGCGCGAGGAACTCGACCGCTTCTGGACGACACTCACCGCGGCCCCGCCGATCCACGGCGGGGGCGTGAGGCCGGGTGACGGCGTCTTTCCGGCGGTCAACGTCAGCGAGAGCGACACCCTCGTCACGATCGAGGCGGAACTGCCCGGCCTCGACACCGGCGACGTCGAGATCACGGTGCACGGCGACGAGCTCGTGCTCAAGGGCTCGAGGCCCGCGGCGACAGACGAGCCCCGAGCCGAGCAAGGCGACGCGAACGCGCCGCCGAAGGAGCGCGTCACCTGGCATCGTCGAGAGCGGGGCTACGGTGCGTTCGAACGGCGGCTGACACTTCCCGTGGCGGTCGATGCCTCACTGGTCGAGGCGCGGCTCGTCCAGGGAATCCTCACCGTCACCTGTCCGAAGACCGCGGCGAGCCAGCCGCAGAAGGTCGCCGTTCGCTCGTCCTGAGTTCCACTGCGTCCCGGTTTTGAATCCCCACACCCACGCCAAGGAGGATCGATCCATGGTCACCCAGTCCGAATCGGCCGCCGTGCGGCCGGACCGTTCCCTCACCTACCAGCCCCACGTCGACATCCGCGACCTCGGGCCGGAGGTGGTGTTCGTCGCCGACGTCCCCGGCGCTTGCGCCGACGGCATCGATGTCACGTTTGATGGCGGTGTGCTCACCGTCCGTGCCGATGTCGCGTCTCGCGGCCTGCCGGGCCGCGCGGTGCGGCAGGAATATGGCATCGGCGGCTACCGGCGGTCGTTCCGCCTCGGCGACGGCTTCGACGCCGCGGCGATCTCCGCCGACTACCGCCGGGGCGTGCTGACGATCCGCGTGCCGCGGGTCGCTGCGGCGCTCCCGCGGAAGGTGCCGGTCGTCGGCGGAGCCTGAGGCCGGCCCTCGGGGCCGAACGGTATGCTGCGAGGCCGCGGGGGCGATGGCTCCCGCGGCCTTGCTCACGCCCGACTCTCTTGCTCACCGTTCATGCCGCTCATCCTCACGCCCCGCACCAGCTCGAGCGCCCCGCTCGCCATCGACCTCGCCGGCATCGTGCCGGAGCGGGTCGCGCCGCTGGAGCGTGCCCAGATCGCGCGGCTCCCGGTGCGGGCCGACGGCCACGCGTGCGAACTGGGCGAACTGTTCGACGCCGAGGGTGATGCCACCGATCTCGCGATCGAGTGCCGGGGCGATTTCTCCCGCGTGCATCGCGTCGCTGCGGGCATGACCTCCGGCGTCATGCGCATCGCCGGCGGCGTGGGCCGCCATGCCGGCGAGGCGATGGAGGGCGGCCGGCTCGAGATCACCGGCGATGCCGACGACTGGCTAGCCTGCGAACTCGCCGGCGGCGACGTGCGCGTGGACGGCAGCGCGGGCGACAACGTCGCAGCGGCCCTGCCCGGCAGCAGGGTCGGCATGCGGGGCGGCCGCGTGATCGTGGCGGGCAGCGTGGGCCACCTGGTGGCGTCGCGGCTCCGCCGCGGCGTGGTCGCCGTGGGCGGCGGCTGCGGCGAGGGGGCCGGCTTCGAAATGCGGGCGGGCACGGTGCTGATCGGCGGCGCGGTCGGCAACCAGCCTGGGCTGGGCATGCGACGCGGCTCGGTGATCGCCCTTACCGACTGCCCCCGGCCGCCGGCCACGTTTCGGCGAGGCGCGGCCTGGAGGCCCCCGTTTCTCAGCCTGCTGCTCCGCTCGCTGTCCGCGGCAGGATTCGCGCCCACCATGGCGGTTTTTCCCGAAAACTGGCGGCAGTGGCACGGCGACACCCTTGCCGGAGGCCGGGGGGAACTGCTGCATCCCGCGTGATTTTGCGGGCGGCACGCACAAGCCTTTGATCGCCGCGGATCCTCGGCTATCTTTTGGGGTTCCCCGATTTCCGGCCCCCCACGAATCATTCCATGCCCACGATCAGCCAACTCGTCCGCAGTCGCCGCCGTCCCAAGCGGAAGTTTTCCAAGTCGCCGGTGCTCGACCGCTGCCCGCAGAAGCGGGGCGTCTGCCTGCAGGTCCGCACGATGACGCCGAAGAAGCCGAACTCGGCGCTTCGCAAGATCGCCCGCGTGCGGCTCTCCAATCAGAAGGAAGTCACGGTCTACATCCCGGGCGAAGGCCACAACCTTCAGGAGCACTCGATCGTGCTCATCCGCGGCGGCCGTGTCCGCGACCTTCCCGGCGTCCGCTATCACATCATCCGCGGTGCGCTCGACACGCTCGGCGTGCAGGGCCGCAAGCAGTCCCGGAGCCTCTACGGCGCCAAGAAGGGTTAATCCAAGAAGGGCTCATCTCGAAAGAACACGACCATGGGAAATATCACCGCCAGCCGCGAACAGCTTCGTCCCGACCCGCGTTACGGGTCGCTCCTCGCCAGCAAGTTCATCAACTGCCTGATGGAGGACGGCAAGAAGAGCGTCGCCCAAAACGTGTTCTACAAGGCGATGGAGATCGTCTCGAAGAAGATCACCGACGCCGAGCCAATCGAGATCTTCAACCGCGCCATCGAGAACATCAAGCCGGCCGTCGAGGTTCGCTCGAAGCGGGTCGGTGGTGCCGCCTATCAGGTGCCGATGCAGGTCAACCGCAACCGGCAGCAGTCGCTGGCAATCCGCTGGCTACTGCAGGCGGTCCGCGAGAAGAAGGGTCGGGCGACGTTCGAGAAGCTCGCCGAGGAGATCATCGCCGCCTACAAGCGCGAGGGTGCCGCGGTGACGAAGCGCGACAACGTGCATCGCATGGCCGACGCAAACAAGGCCTTCGCGCATTTCGCCTGGTAAGACCGGCTTCACGCCTGTATGACGATCCATGGCTCGTGCAGGCTGAGATGATGCGTCGCTTCCTGCGACCCGTGCCTGCTAGGGCATCTCGTCCTTGCGGCTCGTGCAGTCCCCATCGCTTACGCGATTGGGCTTCCTGAACGGCACGACGGATCCGCGTGTTGGCCTCAGGAAGCGTCACCGCGTGAGCGGTACGGCTGCTCCCTGCCCCACGGCGCCGCAGGCTCGCAACCGGCGCCCCCTCTCAGGTGGCACTCTTTATGAGCGTTTCGTGAGCCGCGCGCCCGATTCGTCCCTACCCATGCCCGATTCGTCACATTTTGGGTTTTGCTTCTTGACGCCTCATCCACCGGGCGTAGATTGCCGCGCGGTGGCTCGCCCGACCCCTCTTTCGCAAGGACCTCTTCCATGCGTGCTCGCTGCGCCCTGGTCGCCTCGCTTTCCCTGACCGCCACGACCGCGCTGAAAGCGGCCGCCGCAGTGGCCCTGCTGACCGTCGGGCTGGCTGGAGACGCCTTCGCCCAGGCCACGGCCGTGACCGTCAGCGGCACGACCTACAGCCAAAACTTCGACGGCATCACGACGGGTCAGACGTCGTCGATCGCTTCCGCGGCGCCGGGCTGGTCGTTCTGGCGGAGCGGCACGTCGAGCGTGCAACCGAACTACACCACGTCTGGTTCGAACACCACCGCCGTCACGCAGAACGCGGGCACGGAAGGCACGGGCTCGGTGTCGTCTTCGAGCAGCGGTGGTGCGTATCTCTGGGTGACCGGCACGCTCGCCAGCGGCACCGACAAGTCGATCGGCTACCT
>Ga0315904_10009242_pt1 | contig 12910 bp, 10 predicted proteins | sample LakEriMetagenome_6_FD_203529 | JGI IMG/M metagenome (GOLD analysis project Ga0315904, IMG submission 203529) | Freshwater fungal communities from buoy surface, Lake Erie, Ohio, United States - Buoy 12 MA120 | ecosystem: Environmental > Aquatic > Freshwater > Lake | place: USA: Lake Erie, Ohio...
TCGCTTCCACCCGGATGCATGCCTTCCGCAGCGGATCTTCGACGCATCTCGGGTAGCATGAGCACGAATCGATCGCACGCGTCAACACGAAATCTATCTCCCCCTCGCCCCGCTTGGGGGAGAAGGGAGCAAGAGGTTTGTGATGTGTTCCACTCACCTAATCATCTCATGGTACCGCGAGTGCAATCATAGCCGAGCAGCGCAAGCTGCCGGGTTGAACCGCGGCAGACGTTGCAAGGTCGAGTTCGCTTCCACCCGGATGCTCGCGCATCTCGGCTAACAACGGCCCTCGTTACGCTGGGGCTCGTCCCCAACGGACGCTACTCGCAACCAGCACGCGAACACGTGGGCAATCCACGCGGTAGTCCGTCCTGATCAGGCGTAGGATCAGCCGTCAATCCACTACCGCCGGGCGACGGTAGCTACGATTGCCGCAACTCACTCGCGATTCGCTCGGCAACGGATTCGATTTTCTGCTGCCACGCATTCGACCGCGTACCATCGATCCGATCTCCCTCGCATTCGATCACCCAGATCGTGACCGACGCGGGCAGCATCCTCAACTCCAATGCCAAGTGCAACGCGCCGGGAACGTCGATCCCATGCGTGCTAGTCCATCGCAGTGCGACGACCCGGTCATCGGGCCATTGCAATCGATGAATCCGCCCCGATTCCGGTCCGATGCACGCGTCGATCAAATGCAGCGCATCAATTCCCTCGCATCGATCAAGGATTTCCGACGGACTTCGAGCCGCGATGCAATCAACCTCTTCGATGCCGAATCGGTTGAGGTGTTCCACTACTCGCCATCCGATCGCGTCCTGGCCGTGCGCGCTGCCGATGCCGATTACGGCGGTCCTGTCTGTGCGGCTCGATGCCGGACTCACGTTCGCTCAATGTGCAGTTTGAGGAAATGGGTCGAGCAGCTGATGCACGGATCGTACGTTCGAACCAGACGCTCGCAATCGATCGCGATCTTTGCATCCTCGAAGGCGATCAGCCGTGGCAACAACGATCGCAGGTCGGCTTCGATTTGGGCTTGGTTTTGCGACGTGGGAGGCACGATCTTGGCAAACTCGATCTTCCCATGGTGATCGACTCGGTACCGATGGAAGATCAATCCCCGGGGCGCTTCGGTCGCGGATACACTTTCGCCTGCTCGCACTTCGTACGGCACCCGCGATCGCGCAGGAAACGAGAGCGATTTCAGGATCTCGAGTCCTTCCTCGAACGCGAATACCGTTTCGACCGCGCGGGCCAGAATGCTCTTGTGAGGATTATGGCATGGAGGTGTCATGCCGATCATTTCCGCAGTCCGTTTGGCGAGCGGCGTCAGGGTTTCGTAGTTGAGATAGATCCGCGCCAAAGGGCCAACGAAATAGGTGGAATCCGTCGGCCGTTTGCGAGCCTGAAGCGCGGTCGAATGAGGAACCTGCATCTCGTAGAAGAAGTCTTCGTACGCTTCGACCGGAATCGCGGCATGTTTCGAGGAAGCGATCGATCCCGATTCGATGGCGTACCGATCAGGTCGGCTCAGGGCGACGAATTCGTAGGAGCCTTCGAAGTCCGGAAACGTCAACCCTCCGAGCCAGTTCGCGGCTTCGATGCTGTGCTGCAATCCCCATTCGAAATCCGCGATCAGCGAGGTCAGTTCGTCGCGACGCGGCAAACGATAATACCCACCGATCGCGAGATTGACTGGATGGATGGCACGGCCACCGAGAACCTCCAAGAGCCGATTGCCGATCTGCTTGAGTTTCAAACCTCGCTTGACCTCGGCAGGAAATCGTTTCGCAAGTTCGATCGCACTGGGGCAATCAAAAAAATCGGGGGCATGCAGCATGTGAATATGGAGCACGTGACTCTCGATCCATTCGCCACAGTACATCAAACGCCGCAGGCTTGCGATCTCGGGATCGATCGCGATCCCCTGGATCGTTTCGAGAGCCTGGACTGCGGTCATCTGGTAGGCGATCGGGCAAATTCCACAAATGCGCGACGTGATATCGGCAACGTCGTCCATCGGCTTGCCGCGCAGCAGCGCCTCGAAGAAGCGCGGCGGCTCGTAGATCTTCAACTGCACGTCTTCGATCTTGTTGCCATGCAATCGGACATGCAGCGCACCCTCACCCTCGACCCGGGTCAGGATCGGGACGTTGATCAATCGAGACGTGGGGTCGGATTCGGACATGACGCGAGCCTCGTGGTCGTTAGGGACGTTGGGTGATTTGCCACAGTCGCTGGCTTTCCTGCGCAAAGGCAGGGGCTGCGACGTTGAAGTTGCTGAGGAGATTGGCCAACTGCGCCGGGTCCGATTTGCCGGCCAGGATCCCATCGCTCCAAGCGCGAACATTCGGGTCCCTCGACGGGCCGAAGCATCCGTAGCAACCTCGATCGTACGCTGGGCAGATCGATCCGCAGCCGGCTTGAGTTACCGGCCCGAGACAGGCTTTCCCCTGCGCGACCACCACGCAGACGGTCCCGCGCCGTTTGCACGGTTGGCACACGCTCTCCGAGGAGGTGCGCGGTCGATGCCCCGCGATCAGCGACATGAGAACTTCGATCAACTGATGCTTGTCGATCGGGCAACCCCGAAGCTCGAAATCGACCGTCACATGGTCGGCGATCGGAGTCGACGTCGCAAGGGTGTGAATGTATTCGGGATGCGCGTAGACGGCGCGCAGAAAATCGTCATGATCGGCAAAATTCCGTAGGGCCTGGACGCCGCCTGCTGTCGCACAAGCGCCGATGGTGACCAGATAACGGCTCTCCGCCCTCAGACGAAGCAACCGTTCCCGATCTTCATGCGTCGTGATCGAGCCTTCGACGAGCGTCACATCGTAGGGGCCGGGCTCCAGATGGCTGGAGGCTTCCGCGAAGTGGGCAATATGCAACGATTCGGCCAAGGGTAGCAGCTCATCCTCGGCATCCAGCAAGGTCAACTGGCAACCATCGCACGACGCGAACTTGACTACGGCGACTTTGGGTTTGCGGGCTGTCATAGGTCTCTTACCTTGAGGAACGGTTCCGCGGTATCGTATCGCAAAACCGGGCCGTTGCGGCAGACGAAGTGGGATCCCCACTGGCAATGACCGCACATGCCGAACGCGCACTGCATGTTGCGCTCCATCGACAGCCAGATCGACTCGCGCGGCAACCCGCGTGCCAGTCCGCTCTTGGCTGAAAAATGCATCATCACCTCAGGTCCGCAGACCAGCATCGCGGTCCGTGCGGGATCGACGCCCGCAAGTCGATCGATCAGGAGCGGCACGGTCCCGACATGGCCATGCCAATCGTCGTCGGCCCGATCCACGGTGAGATGAACATCGATCCCCGATGCACGCCACGAGTCGATCTCATCGGCGTAGAGAATCAGATCGGGGCTTCGCGCACCGTAGAGCAACGTCCGTCGACCGTAGCGTTCGGGGTCCGCCATCAGCGAGTAGATCACCGGTCGCAAGGGAGCCATCCCGAGTCCGCCTGTGACCACGACGACATCCTTGCCATCAAGGGATTCGATCGGCCATGGCGTTCCCATCGGGCCTCGGACACCGATGACTTCTCCAACGCCGAGTTGCTCGATGGCTTGCGTGACCCGACCGACGCTCCGGATGGTGTGGACAATGCGGTGCCCGTTGTCGGTGGCGGGGCCGCTCATGCTGATAGCCACTTCGCCGCAACCCGGGACGTAGAGCATGTTGAACTGGCCGGGTGCAAAGCGATAGCGGGCCGCGAGTTCTCGATTCTCGAGTCGGAGAACGAGGGTCGAAACCGACGCGATCTCGGGCCGGATCTCTTCGATCACTGCAGGGTGGGATAGCCAGGGATTCGCGGCAACGTTCATGGCGTATTCTCCGCGCACAGCTTGGCTACTTCCTGAGTCAGATCGATTCCGACAGGGCACCATGCAATACAGCGTCCGCATCCCACGCAGCCGGAGGTTCCGAACTGATCGATCCAGGTAGCGAGCTTGTGGGTCAGCCACTGACGGTACCTGGCGCGGGTTGTGTCGCGCACGCTTCCGCCAGCGACATGGCTGAAGTCGACATTGAAACACGAATCCCAGCGCCGATTGCGCACGATCTCGTCATCGGTCAGATGGTGCACTTCATCGACCGAGTGGCAGAAGCAAGTCGGGCAAACGAGGGTGCAATTGGCACAGCTCAGGCAACGGGAGGCTACATCATCCCAGTGGGGGTGATCGAGCCGGTCGAGCAATCGATCACGGATCCCTTCGGTATCGAGTCTGCGTGTGATTTGATCAGCCGCACGCTGGCGCCGCTGGACACCGGACTGCGATTCCTCAGGGACCGCGATTCGCTTTGCAATCGCATCGACCGCCTTGCGCCCCGCTTCGGACCCGACTTGCATCAGGAATCCGTCCTCGATCTCCGTCAGAGCCAGATCGAATCCGCTACTGCATTCCGGCCCAGTCCCCATCGAGGTGCAGAAACATGTCGCTGCCGCTTGAGTGCAATGGACCGCAATAATGAACAACTGGCTGCGCCGAAGTTGATACAGCGGATCTTGGACTTGGCCGTTGAGGAAGACTCGGTCTTGGACAGCGATCGCAGCCAATTCGCAGGCGCGCACACCGAGGAACGCATAGCGCCGATTCTCGGGTTCCGGCGACTCCATCGACCATCCGTCGGGAGTGCGCCGCGAGCGCATGACTTCGGTCAGGGGAGGGAACAGATATTTTTTCCAGGAGTGGGGTCCTACGTTGAACCCGAAGTGTTCGTTGTCGTTGCGAGGATGGATCCGGTAGACGCCCGGTTGCGAATCGTCCGTCCAGCCGCGAGGCAACTCATCAACGTGGTGAATCGAATCGTAGACGATCGCACCTTGGTCGATGCGAGGTCCGACAATGTCATGCCCCAGAGCCGCGAGATGTTCGAGCAGTTGTTGCAATCCATTTCGGTCGATCCACCACAGGTTGTTCGCCTCGTTTGCCATGGGTTGTCCTTGGAAGATCAGAGGCTAAGCGGGGCAGCGGGAGCGAACAGGTCAAGCAGTTGCAATCGCGTGGCGGTCAGTCGGTGGGCGAGGGCCATCGACAGCAGCCGCATGAAGTGGTATCCGAACTCGTGATCTTTTTCCATGCGATCGAGGATCATTCTCGCATCGATGGCTGCGAGCCGCGCGGGGCGAACGCAGAGTGCCGAGCAAGTCATCGCGCCGCTCCCGAGCAGGGCGGACCAGGCGACGAGATCTCCCTGGCCGAGGGATAGAATCCGCTGGGAACCGCGGTTTCGGACCTGCATCACCAGATCGACTTGTCCCTCGAGCATGACATAGAGGTAGGGATTGGCTTGGCCTTCGCGGAACAAAAATTGACCCGCATCGATTTGGATAATTTGGGCCGCGTCGACGATCTTTTGGATCTGGTCTTCGGAGAGGTACTTGCCGATGACGGTCCCCGCGAGTTGATGGGCAATCGTTTGCGGTTGAGAAATATTCGTCATAGTCCCCATAGTAGACCGCGTGGCGGGACCGTTTTCAATCGGATACGAAAAAGCAATGCTTATTTGCTCGCGATCTTGGCCCAGGAGTCGCGCAGGGTCACGATCCGATTGAAGACCGGCTTGCCTGGCGCGGAGTCGACCTCGTCCGCAATGAAATACCCGTTCCGTTCGAACTGAACGCGCGTACCAGGAGCCAGCCGCGCCAGTTCGGGCTCCACCACCGCGACGATGTTCGTGACGCTGTTGGGATTGATGTTGTCGAGAAAGGTTTTTCCTTCGACCGCTTCCTCTGGGTTCTCGGACTGAAACAACCGATCGTACAAGCGGACTTCGCAACAAGCCGCCGTCGGCGCGCTGACCCAGTGGATCGTCCCCTTGACCTTCCGCTCGCTCGACGCCCCGCTCCCGCTCCGGGTCTCGGGATCGTAGGAACAGCGAAGCTCGGTTACTTTGCCTGATGCATCTTTGACCACTTCATCACATCGGATAATGTATGCGTAGCGCAAGCGGACTTCGCCCCCGGGCTTCAAACGGAAGTATTTCGACGGGGGATTCTCCATGAAATCGTCGCGCTCGATGAACAACGTGCGTGAGAACGGCAATTGGCGAGTCCCCGCCGACGGGTCCTCGGGATTGTTGACGGCTTCCAACTCCTCGGTTTGCCCCTCGGGATAATTGGTCAACACCACCTTGATCGGATCCAGGATGGCCATGTACCGGTTTGCGACTTGGTTCAGATGCTCGCGCACGGCGTTCTCGAGAACCAAGACATCGATCGTGCTGTTAAAACGCGCCACACCGATGGTCTCGCAGAAGCTGCGGATGCTCTCGGGGGTATAGCCGCGACGTCGCAGACCGCTGATGGTCGGCATGCGCGGGTCGTCCCAACCGGCGACGCGCCCCTCGGTCACCAGTTGCAGCAGTTTGCGCTTGCTCATCACGGTGTACGAAAGATTCAGCCGCGCGAACTCCATCTGGCGAGGATGATAGATCCTCAGCGTCTTGCAAAACCAATCGTACAGCGGCCGATGGTTCTCGAACTCGAGCGTGCAGATCGAATGGGTGATCCCTTCGATAGAATCGGATTGGCCATGGGCCCAGTCGTACATGGCGTAAATGCACCACGTGTCGCCTGTCCGATGGTGGTGCGAGTGAAGGATGCGGTACAGGACCGGGTCGCGCAGGTTCAAGTTGGGGGAGGCCATGTCGATCTTGGCGCGCAGCGTTCGAGCTCCGTCGGGAAACTCACCTCGCTTCATCCGTTCAAACAAATCGAGATTCTCCGCCGCCGATCGATCGCGATAGGGGCTGTTGCGCCCGGGTTCGGTCAATGTCCCTCGGTATTGACGCATGGCCTCCGCGTCCAAATCGCAGACGTAGGCATGCCCCTCGCGAATCAATTGAACCGCCCAGGCGTATAGTTGGTCGAAATAATCGGACGCGTAGAACAGACCATCCCACTGAAAGCCAAGCCACTGGACGTCGCGCATGATCGAGTCGACGTACTCCTGGTCTTCCTTGGTAGGGTTCGTGTCGTCGAAGCGCAGATTGCATTTGCCACCGTATCGCTGGGCCAATCCAAAATTCAGGCAGATGCTTTTGGCGTGGCCGATGTGCAAATACCCGTTGGGTTCCGGAGGGAAGCGGGTCATCAGGCTTCGGTCGCGAAGCGATTCCTTGGTGGCGAAATCCTTCTCGATTTCAACTTCGATAAAGTTTTTGTGCGTCCCTTCGGACGGGTTTTCGGTTGGTAAGGTCACCGGGATCTCTCAGCTTCCGCGCGAACAAAAGGTCAGGTTTCGGCCAGCCGATCGCTCGCCGATCGCCCCATTATGCCGTTTCCCAGGAAAAATACAGCCGCACCGGTTACACTAGAGAGCATGATGCATCCTCCTACCGACGATATTCCTGAAAATGTACCGGCTCCTGCCACCCCCTATCGCGGCACTCCCGAGGCGCTCGCCGAAGAACTGCGGACCATCTCGCAGTCGATCCGCATCGAGCAGGTTCCCGACCAGGCATGGCTCCCTCTGGCCAAGTACTGCCTGCTGGTCTGGGATTGGAACGCCAAAATCAATCTCACCCGACACACCGATCCCGACCGGTTCGTCAAACGGGATTTGCTCGACAGCGTCATGCTGGCACAGCATTTGGCCCCCAACGAAGAGATCCTCGACATCGGAACCGGAGGCGGCGTCCCCGGCATCCTGATCGCTATCCTGCGGCCTGACGTGCAGGTCACCCTCTGCGACAACGTCGCCAAAAAGGCCCGGGTGGCGCAGCAAATCGTCGACGACTTGGGTTTGCAGGTACCGGTTTATCCGCAAAGTGTTACCAAAGTTCTGGAGGATTTCCGCTACGATTCCCTGGTGGCTCGAGCCGTCGGTCCTTTGGCGAGGCTGTGCACCTGGCTAAAAGAAGATTGGCACAAATTCGGGCGGCTCCTGGCAATCAAGGGACCCAAGTGGGTGGAAGAGCGAGGCGAGGCCCGTCATCGCGGCCTGCTCAAAGGGGTCGATCTGCGTCGCCTCATCTCCTATCGCATGCCCGATACGGACTCGGAAAGCACGATCCTGCAGCTGTCCAGACAACGTGGGGCCCAAGCCGTCGACGAAACATGACAGCCCCGTTCCGCGCGTTACAATAGAATGTCCGTCGATCCCACCCCCTGAACGTTTCGCGTTGACCGGTCCTAGCCATTGCTTGACTGGGTCGCACCTACCCTCCAGCACGTTCCTATCCCCATGCCTCGACCTTCACTCCCACGCTCAAGCCCTTGGCGTCGTCCAGCGCCGAGTCCTCGCGGGCTCGCGATCGGCGCGATGCGGGCGTGGATCATCGCGATCGGGATCGCTGTGGGAACCGGCACTGCGATTCCTCAAACTGCGATTCCTCAAGCTGCGATTCTTCAAGACAGTGCAACCGCCCCCGCATCCGAGGCCGCAGAGGAAGAATTCTTCGAAAAGAAGATCCGGCCGATCCTGGTCGAACGATGCTACGAATGCCACTCGGGCTCGGAATCGAACGGCGGATTGAGGCTCGACGATCGAGAACGCGTTCGTCGCGGAGGTGATACCGGACCGGTTCTCGTCCACGGCCTACCCGACGCGAGTTTGATGATCCAGGCCGTCCGCTACACCAACGCGGATTTGCAGATGCCCCCCTCGGGCCGGTTGCCGGACGACGAAATTGCGGCCTTAACCCAATGGGTCGCATCGGGCGCCTTTGATCCTCGCGAACCAGCGACCGAGGCCGCCGCTCCGTTAATCGGCATGAGCATTGACGAGGGGCGTGTTTTCTGGTCAATGCAACCCCTGAGCGATCCGATCATCCCCTCGGTGAAACAAAGCGAGTGGGTTCAGAATCCGATCGATGCGTTCGTGCTGTCGAAACTGGAAAACCATGGGCTCGCACCCGCCCCGCCTGCCTCGCGCCGCGATTGGCTGCGCCGACTGTGGTTGAACCTGACGGGCTTGCCTCCGACCGTCGAGGAATGGCATCTCTTTGAACAAGACGCTGCACCGGGGGCTTTTGAGCGAGCGATCGATCGCTGCATGAGTTCGCCTCAGTATGGAGTGCGATTCGGCAGGCACTGGCTGGATGTGGCTCGGTATGCCGATTCCAATGGACTCGATGAGAATATCGCATATGGCAACGCATGGCGCTACCGTGATTATGTGATCCAGTCTTTCAATGACGACAAACCGTTCGATCGGTTCGTCGAGGAGCAGATCGCTGGTGATTTACTGCCGGACACCGATCGGGAATCAACGACCGGAACCGGGTTCCTGGTGTTGGGTGCCAAGGTCTTGGCCGAACCCGATCGCGAGAAACTGGTCATGGACACGATCGATGAACAGCTCGATGCGATCGGCAAATCATTCATGGGGATGACGCTCGGCTGCGCCCGATGCCACGATCACAAATTCGATCCGATCAAGCAGCGCGATTACTACGCGCTGGCGGCGATTTTTAAAGGGACCAAAACGTTCGGCGATACGAACTTTGGCGCGATCAAGCACTGGAACGAAGTCTCGTATGCCAGCAGCGATGAGCGATCGCGTCTCAAGGAAGTCGACGCAGAGATCGCCAAACGACAAGGTGCATTCAACTCGGCCAAGGGAGCCGCGATGCAGCAGCTGCGCGATCGCGTGCGTTCGCAAGCGGCCTCGTACCTCGCGGTCGCGTCGCTGTTGCCCCCCGAGGCGACGTTGACCCAGTGGAGCGAAGCGGGGCAAGCCGAAGGGCTCCATCCGCGTGTCTTGAGCCATTGCCGTCGCCATCTCGAATTCCATCGCGAAGATCCGATGTTTGCACCGTGGCATGCGATGGCTGCGCACGGAGATATCGAAGGTATTCGCCGTCACTACGAAGGGCTTTTCACCGCCGTGCAAACGGCTTGGGACGAGGCCAAGAAAGCGGACCCAAACACGGCGAAATTGCAGGATGCCAGCATGGAGGGAACGCGTTTGGCGCTGCAGGATCCCAGCGGTTTCCTGGCGATCCCGGCCAAGATGGAGCATGCGCTCGACGACGAAACGATCACCAAGCTCCACGCCTTGGCCGACGAAGCTCGAATCTACGAGAGCGCGGCTCCTGATGAAACGTCGGTCATGGCCGTTTGTGATCGGGATGTCGTCGATGGGATCGCGCTCCACATCCGAGGCAATCATCGCCAGCTCGGCGAACGGATCGAAAAAGGTTTTCCCGAAGTGATGCGCGATCCGCACCGCAAACCGATCTTTTCGCGGCGAGGCAGCGGTCGACTCGAATTGGCGCGCTGGATGGCTAGCCCGGAACATCCGCTCACCGCCCGCGTGATCGTCAACCGCGTTTGGCGATGGCATTTCGGACGCGGATTGGTTGGTACGACCGAGAACTTCGGCAAACTCGGGGATCGACCCTCGCACCCGGAGTTGCTCGATTACCTGGCCCGCTGGTTCATCGAATCGGGTTGGTCGATCAAGGAACTCAATCGATTGATCCTCAGTTCCAGCACCTACCAGATGCAATCGCATCACGAAGGTGCTGAGCAAGCCCTGTTGATCGATCCCGAGAACACGCTGCTATGGCGGTTTCGGTTGCAGCGCATGGAAGCCGAACAGGCCCGGGACTCGATCCTGGCTTGCGCTGGATTGCTGGACTCGCAGTTGCAAGGCAAGTCGGTGCCACTGCGCAATCGCCAGTTCGTATTCGATCACACCTCGATCGATCATACGCGCTACGACAGCGTCCGTCGCACCGTCTTTCTGCCGGTGATCCGCAACCACTTGTTCACGATGCTCGAGCAGTTCGATTTCCCCGATCCCACCATGCCCGGTGGAGATCGCCAATCGACGACGGTAGCACCTCAGTCATTGTTGCTCATGAATGCGGATTGGATCCTGGATGCGGCTGGCGACCTGGCGCGGCGAAGCGAACAAACTGCGAGTCAGCCGATCGATCGGATCGATTGGTTGATGATGCAGATCCTGGGTCGTTCAGCGACGGATCGCGAGCGGGAAATCTATTTGCAATTCGTGAGCGAGCCGTCGCGTTGGGAGATGCTCTCGCATAATTTACTGATCTGCAATGAGTTCTTTTATATCCGATGAGCGATCGCATGTTGGAAAACGGCAACGAGATCGAAATGCATCAAATCGCGGCCAGGCGACGATGGCTCCGAAACACCGCGCTGGGGTTTGGAGGACTTGCCTTTCACGCAATGCTGCAGGGCGTGTCGGCGCAGGAAGGACACCGGATCGCGCATCCGCTGGCCCCGCGAGAGCCTCATTTTCCCGCTCGAGCCAAGCGCATCGTGTTCATGTTCATGAAGGGTGGGCCATCGCACGTCGATACGTTTGATCCCAAGCCGTTGCTGCAACGCGACGATGGCAAGCCACCTCCGTTCGAGTTGCCGCGCGTCGTCTTTGCCGCGCAAGGGAACCTTCTCAAGTCGCCTTGGAAATTCCATCAGTACGGGCAGAGCGGCCTGAGCGTCAGCGAACTGTTCCCGAACGTTGCCAAGCATGCCGATCGGTTGTGCGTGCTCCGCTCGCTCTATGGCAGCAACCCCGCGCACGGCGGGGCGCTGCTGAAAATTCATACCGGCAGCGACCAGTTCGTGCGTCCGAGCCTGGGTGCATGGGTCACCTACGGATTGGGGACCGAGAACCAGGACTTGCCCGCGTTCGTCACGATCTGCCCTACGCTAGCGCACGGGGGCGTCAACAACTGGGGTGCCGCGTTCTTGCCCACGTATTGCCAAGGGACACCGATCGGCAACGCCAGTCTGCCAGCCGCACAAGCCACGGTCAATCACATCGTGTCCAAGCGACGGAGCAGGACCGACCAACGCTTGCAGATGGATTTGCTCGCCCGCATGAACGACGAGTACGCGCGGGCCAATCCGCTCGAGGCATCGCTCGAGGGGCGGCTCGGGGCGTTCGAACTCGCATACCGCATGCAGTCGTCGATGCCTGAGATCCAGGACATCTCTGGAGAGAGCGAGGCGACGTTGCGTTTGTATGGCATCGACGATCCGATCACCGAGAATTTCGGTCGCCAGTGCTTGATGGCCCGACGGTTTCTCGAGCGAGGAGTGCGATTCGTGCAGGTCACGCACAGCGACAGCGAAGTGCAGTGGGATCAGCACAGCGACTTGTATCAAGGGCACACCAAGAACGCCGCTGAAGTCGACAAACCCATCGCGGGATTCCTGTCCGATTTAGCAGCCAGCGGATTGTTGGACGACACGCTCGTGCTGTGGGGTGGCGAGTTTGGACGCACACCGACATCGCAAGGGAACGGTCGCGATCACAACCCGCATGGTTTCTGCATGTGGATGGCGGGAGCGGGAGTGAAGGGTGGTTACACCTATGGAGCGACCGACGATTACGGGTACTACGCCGTCGAGAACAAGATGCACGTCAACGATCTGCACGCCACGATCCTGCATTTGCTGGGTCTGGATCATGAGCGATTGACGTATCGCTATGCAGGCCGCGATTTCCGATTGACGGATGTCGCCGGCAAACCCGCGCTCGACATTTTGGCGTAAAGCGTTGCATCTAGGGAACGCAACCACCGCTTGGCAGCGGTAGCTACGGTCTCCGGAAGCTGAATCAACCTCGCGTATCGAGTACAATAAATTCGCTGATTGGCTGTCGTGTTTTGAAACAAGTAATACGAGGCAACATCTTGGATCCCGACTCCCTGACCGGTCCAGCTTCGATGACGGACAGTACACTGAGCGTCTATAACGGCAATGAACCTTTCTTCACGTTCTTTAGCGCTGCGGAAGTCGCGCTTGCCACCCTGCGTTTGTCCTTGGAGGATCGCTGTCTGTTTCAAGCATCGGACTTGGCAGCCCAAATGGGAACGTTGCGAAGAGAATTCCAACATGACGGCAAAGTTCCGGAAGCGCTGCAAGATGTCTTGCGAATCACCAATCAACTCCAGGCGAG
>Ga0315904_10009244_pt1 | contig 12909 bp, 12 predicted proteins | sample LakEriMetagenome_6_FD_203529 | JGI IMG/M metagenome (GOLD analysis project Ga0315904, IMG submission 203529) | Freshwater fungal communities from buoy surface, Lake Erie, Ohio, United States - Buoy 12 MA120 | ecosystem: Environmental > Aquatic > Freshwater > Lake | place: USA: Lake Erie, Ohio...
CAACCTGATAACCGGCAATATCCCTGAAAGATGCGTCGATATCATTAACAACATCTTCGATCTCGCGAATATAGTTGAATAGTGCTTGATCAGAGAATTGATCTTGCTCAATTATTTTTTCCAGCCTCCTACGGTTAGCCTTTAAGCTGTCTTTTACTTCGGCAATTTTTCTGCGTTTCTCATCAATTAATGGCCCTTTCTCACTGTCTGGTTTATCTTTTTTTCTGATTTCAGTGATTTCTTCGCGAAGCTCTTCAAGTTTGTTCTCTTCGTTTGAAATTTGCTGAGCAAGATTTACACTGTTATCTGTGAACAAGCTTTCGTTGGTCAGCACATATTCATCTAGCTCTCTTCTTTCTGATTTGTTGACGCGCTTATACATCAACATATCATCAAGCAACTGCTCGATTCTGATGTAATGATTTACGAAGCGACTATATGCTTCTCGCTGCCTATTATTTAAATTTTGAACGGTAATTGTTGGGTTAAATAAAGTCCTAAGACGATCCCTTTCTGCTATTAGTTTAATTAAAAGAGCGCTAAATTCATCTTCTTGCTCTAAAGTGCTCTCTGTTTCGTAGTCTTCTTCTGGACCAAATCCACTTTCAATGCACTGCAGAGTTACGTCAAGATCGCCAGTATTTACATCCTCACTTCCCACCATCGACACCACTTTGAACTTGGTGCTGCCAAGTTTGTAAATGCTCGCTCCGTCGATAGAAGAGGCGGCTGCAATACGCTCTTCTTCTGCTGCCTTATCAGCTAAATCTCTACCGCCTTTCGCTTGCGCAATCTTTAAAGTGATTTGATGGTTGAGCGGAAATGGCGTTCGAGAGCTACCGTAAAAATCTGGCCAATAACTACCTCTATTGCTAACAGTAATTTTGTTTGGACTTTTAATTGGCTTACCTTCGTCGTTCCTTTCAAAGATGTCCACTTTGATAGGAATGGGACTTGTTATGCCAAAAGTGGAAAATGAAGACGGAGAAAAAGCCTGGCTGAAGCCATTAAATGGTGCAGTCGGAATAACATAAGGACGATAAGCCAAGTCCCCTCCACTTTTTCCTAATCGCGCCGGATCAAGGGCGTCGCCTCTTAAAAGATTGTCAAAAACGATAGGGCCGCCGTTTCGAAAATAAAGCCAATTACCAGCATTGACAAACTGCCGCAAAGGCGTCTGACCAAAAGCAGTGCGACCCGCAGCGATTTCTAAAATTCCTGAGCTGCCAATTGTCGCAAGCATTTGCATGTATTGTCTGCCACCACAACTATGCACGGCAGACCAAAGCAATGATGACGCCACTCTTACGCCGCCATTGGGATTGATGTCAGTATCGGTATAAACAAGATTAACCGGATCTCCATATTGTGCAAGATCTTGAGCGCTATCAAAACCAAAGCGTGGAGAAAAGCGTCGCTCTCTGGCTTGACGCGCAAAAGCAGGAGATTCTGAAGCTTGAGGGCGCGGCGCAAGTAAACTGGCAGCCACTTGTGCAACGGTTCCAACAATGGAAAGAATGAGCGCAACAGTACCAACCTCTAAACCATTGCGTACGTCTAAAATTGTGCCATCCTTAATATCTTTATATTGCTCTTGGTAAGCAATAAAACGAAAATATTCATCTTCCGTGATGCCAAGAGTATCAATCAGAGCGCGTTCGTAAGGAAGGAGGCGTCTCATTGCTTAATATCAGGCAACATTTTGAATAATTTCAACGATGGGAAAGATAGAGACCAATATGATCTCCCTCCTCGTGAAATCATAAGTATTCCCCCATCATAGGCCACTCCTACTGCTATTTCACCTCCTGGCCTCGGAAGAATGATTGCTATATTGCCATCGTCTTTTTCTTTTGTTCGCTTGCCATTATCAAAAAGCCATCTAATAATTCTCTTCATTGGCAAATTACCAGCATCATATTCATCGTATGCCCATTGAAATTCTTCTTCGTAATCATGAAGGCCAAGGCGACGCCTTACTTCGCAAACAAGCATAAAGCAATCACTTTTGCCTTGCCCCTCACAAAAACGCGCCCTGCGTTCATAAGAGAGTCCAATCAAATCATTAATCATTGCAACACCAAATCGGCGTTTAATGGCAATAAACCTGCATTTTGACTAGATAACTGCTGGCCAGGAAAGCCAGCGCCAACGCTATCCATTGCACTTCTAAAACGGAGTTCAATAGTCGTATCGCTAAATGCCGCTCCCACTCCTATGTAATATTCAGTGAATTGACTTACAGTGCTATATGCGGCGTAATTAGTAATATCTCCAGTATTTGCCATCCAAACAGTTTTTAGCTCAAGCTGACTAAGCCTATTTCCCTCGCCTCCTTCTACTAAAGCGATGGCAAAAGCAGTGTGGGGAAACAAAAGCTGCATTGTTGGATTGTCCCCGCCAAGGGCAGCCGTTGAACCCTGCGCTTGAAAAGGAGCATAACTATATCCTGGAGAGCCGGTGCCAGGAATTGCTGTGGACGATCCAGAGCTTCCAAAAAAGAAATTTTGATATCTGTGATCGTTACCATTACGAGTGCGTATATACGCAAAATGCGCCACTCGAATTGTAGGAGAAGTTGTCATGAATAATTCAATTCACCGATGAGCCTCACTGTAACAGTGCTGCGCCCATTGAAAACACTTTCTACTTGTGGAGGTTCAGCATATTCCCAGAGGATATTCGACGGCGCCTGAACAGAACTTTTCAAAGACGAAGACATTCCCGAAAAGACATTATCTGGCAAATCAAACCGTTGGTAATTTCCATATTCGCCATAGTAATGATCAAGAATTTGTTTAGTGGTTGCATCTGTAATGTTTGTAAATTGCATCTCAATGGCGTGGCCAAAAGACCTATTGCCAAAAATCCTTTTTACGGTTGCCCCAGATAATCCTCGGTAAGTTTTTGTTGGAAACTGCCCCGGACTATAGGTGCGTGCTGTTGGTCTAATAGAGGGAAATGTTGCCATCAGCGGATACCAATGCGAGAGCGGGTGGACGGACTTTGCTTAATTTTATCTAGGGTCATTGACATGCCTTGCTTAGCACCGCCAGCAATGGAAGCACGGCGAGTTTCTGCCATTGCTTGCTCTAACTGTTCTCGGCTAACGTATTCTACGCCATTAATCTTAGTTGTTTCAAACTTCATGCTCAGAGAAGGCGCTTGAGGCATGCCAGGGGCGCCATTGCCCATGAGGTCACGAGCAGAACGCCCACCAAGCTGCACGGGGATGGAACGACCGTCTGGGAGAGGGACAATGGCTTCGTTGTACTTGCCTTCGCCTACAAGGCCAAGGGTTGGGCCGCTAACGGTTCCTCCATTTGCAAAAGCACGGAAGCCGCCAAAAGCGACGCCGCCATTTGCAAACTGCATTCCGGCAGGCATCTGAGCAATCGGAATATCAGTACCTTGCACGATGCTGCTAGCACCGCCTCCTCCGCCGAATAGACCCCCAAAGCTGCCCAGCAAGCTGCCAGCCATGGAAGCAATCATGCCAATGCCGCCAAGCACATTAGACGTGCCTCCTTCCTTGATTTGATTAATACCAGCGACAATGCCCATGACAGCGCCAGCGGCCATGCCGAGCCCGCCAACTGCTTGACCAAGACTTTCGTGCCACTTCTTGCCAGCAGCTCCTTCTTTCCCTAATTCTGTACCAGCCGTACCAAGAGCATTTGCGCTTTCAAACACTGAAGTGTCCACCTTGCTTAGCTGCTCGGAATAAGCATTGGCACTTTCGGAAATCGAAGCAGATAGTTCTTCGCCGTTAATTCCAATGGCGGATAAGAATCCTGTGTCTCCAGAGGTAAACGGAAGATTTTGAAGCATGCCTCCTGTTTGTCCATTGAAGGGAAGCGTTTGAAGAGCCGCAGTGCCAGTTAAGAATCCTCCCGAAGTGCCGGCCGCTGTCATTTGATTGGGGACGGCAGGAGCCGCAGGCACCCCAGACGAGACTGGCGATTTTCCAGCGGCAATGCCAGTGTTCGTCTCAATATTCTGAAGATGCACTTTATGAGCTTGCAGCTCCGCAAGTTGCGCCTCCATTGAAGCAATAGTTTTTTCTCTTTGTTCTTTTTCGTTGGGCACGCCAAACATCTTGCCAAGCGTATTTTTCATGGACTCTTCAACAGGCTTCATTGCCATGTCAAACACCATGGTCAAGAATTGATCTGCAAGCGCTTGCTGAGCTTTCTTCAGTGCCTCCACCGAATCTTCGCCCATTGCGATTTCCTTGAACAAGCTCTTGTAGGTGTCAGTTACTCCCGTCACAGCATCGTTGATGCGCCCAGACACTTCTTCCATTGCCTTAAGAGCATCTGCCTGCTTCATGGTTGCAATGGCGCTTTCAAGAGAAGCAATTTGATACAGTTTTTGCTGCTCAGTAAGAGTTTGCAGTGCGTCTGTATTCTCTTTGATTTGATCCTCTGCATATTTCAAATATTTTGCCTCATCGGCGGTCAAAGCAATTCCTTTGCTTTGTTTTTCCTGCAAGGCATTGATCTGTGTTTTGTAATAATTAATTGTTTCACTGTGCGCCTTTCTGGCCTCATTTGCCTCGTACTCTTTCTTGAAAACATCCTCCTGATAGCGAATATACTCCTCTGGCATTCCCTGCATAAGAAGTTGATTTCGCATTCGCATTAACGAGGTTTCAAGTTGCAATTCCGCTACGGGGAAAAGCGATGTAATGTTTTGTTTAATTAAGCTCTTCGTTTTTTCCAGGGCGAGCGTATAACTATCCTGCGCGATTGTGCGCATTTCTGTTAAACGCAAATTTTCCTGTAGTTGCGCAGTCTCAACTTCTCCGCCTGCTTTTTCAGTACGACGCTGGCGCGTATATGCCGTGCCAGCGCCTTTAAATCCAAGAACTGACTGAACCCTTGCCGTTAATTCCTTCTCTTTACCAACGGGAACTTGAGCACCCGGCACGTCAAATGCAAGTCCAGAGTAATGAGCAGATCCTGGCGTGTGACGCCCAACAGGACTGCGCCCTTTGAACTCTGTAACCTTTACACCTGCTTGTGTAAGTTGTTGGTATGCCGCCTCCGCTAAGGCGCGAGAAGCAAAAGCTAGGTGTTCGTGATAATTAGAACCGCCATGGTCAGCCTTGTAATAAGGACTTGAAGGGTCTCCTGTAATGTATTGAGTGACGCCCGCAGGAAGCCCCGTCGCCTGAGAAGTGGCACCACCCGCTGCAGCAGCAACGCGCTGCGTCGCGATTGTTTCCTGTTGAGCTTTAAGAGTTTCGCTCTCCGCCTTGCGAACAATTTCTATCCGGTCAAGCTCAATTTTCATCAAGTCTTGCTGGAATTTACGCTGGCGAGCCTCAATGGAATTCATCCCAGCAAGTTCATATTCATGTTTTTGATCTAAAAGGCTTCTTTGCTGGTTCCATAGACGCTCGCCCATCATCATTTGAGATTCAAAAAGGGCCTTGTCTAAATCGTTTTGGCGTTTGGCTGCATCAATGGCAAGCTGTTGCTCTTGATTCGCCAATTTATCCGCATCCCTGAGGGCTTTTTCGTTGCCCTTCTCATCACCTCCTCCTGCAGGAATGGGAGGAAGCGTAGCTTGTTGCTGTGCTTGTTGCTCTTGGAAGCGCAAATCACGAATTTGACCTGCGGCTTGTGCCTGTAGTCGCTGAGCTTGTGGAGCAAGGGACAAGATATCACTTCTTCTCGCAGTAATTCTTCCTGTAAGCGGATCTTTTGCTGCTTGGAAAGCGCCGACACCTTGTAGCTGCTTTAATTCTCGTTCGCTTATCTCAATAATCCTATCGCCGCCGGGACCTTGTATTTTTTCGCCAGCTCTTCCTGCAATTGCTCCAATAGTTTTATAAGCAGATTGAGCTGATTGTTCCGCAGCTCGTGCTTCAGTTTGAGACATTGAACGAATTGCGTCTGCCGCTCCCAATGCTTTCGCTCTTGTGTCGGCCAATGCTTGATTCATGCTCATGAATTTTTCAATGAGCAGCCCAATGCCAAGGAGGACAATTCCTACGCCAGTGGTCGCAAAAAATGTTCTCAACATTAATCCTGTAATCTGAACCGCTTGCCCAGCCCTTGCGCATTGCGCAGTAAAAGTAATCAATGCATAAGCGGAGCGCGCAAAATTTGCGATCATTGGAATAAGCGCACGCAGATTTAATATCTGAATAGCAGTTGTTAGCGCGAGAACGCTTAAATATACGCGCCCCAAATAGCCGACGAATGGATTGCCCGCAATTTGCAATAACACCTTGCCCACTTCTAGCCCAGCCCGAGCAAATTGACCAAATTGCTCAATCAAAGCTTTTACGTTTTGGCCAATGCCTTCAAATGTCGGCTTAAGACGTTCAAGTTCTTGGGCTATTCCAAAGCCGCCGCTCGTTTTTGTTGCTGCTCCAGTAAAGAAAGCATTAAATCCATCGGAAATTTGCCTAATTCCATCAGTTAATGGCACAACGACAGTATTCAAAAATCCCACGGCAACAGGCTCAAAGCTCTCATATAAGAGAGTCATCGAATTTTGCATGCGATTAATAATGCCTTGAAAAGTCAAAGCTGCGCCTTCGGCTCCAGGGCCGAATTCCCGCCTCATTACAACACCAACATTTTTAAGCAATGCAACCATCGCCTCGCCTTTATACCTACCAGCTTCTAGCTCCGCAGAAAAATCTTGAATAGCTTTTGGTCCTTCAAATCCAGCGGCCTTTGCAAAAATCGCCATGGCCCCAGGTAATACGTCTCCGAGTTGTCCCTTGAGTTCTTCGCTCATTACTTGACCTTTGCTTGCCATCTGAGCAAAGGCATAATTCACGCGATCCACCTTGTCTGCACTCATGCCAAACGTGGCGGCAGCTTGCGTAATGCCAGTGAATAAATTCCTGATTTCATCCCCGCTAAAGCCAGCAGGAGCCATAGAAGCATAAAGCTTCGTAAAGCCATCTCGTGCCGACTGCAGCGGCACATTATATTTCTCAACTAAATCAAGAATTAAACGATTAGAAGATGCCGCTTCCTCGGCAGTCGGAGAAATGGCACCAAGAGTATTGCGGAAGTTTTGAAGCTGACTTACAGCCTCTCCAACTTGTGCTGGAAAATTCTGAATAAAGGCAAGCATTTTATACGCTTGACCAAAGAGCAATACTTGCTGTGTAGCAAAAGCAAATTCTTGACCAAGTTCACGAATGGCTCCTGCGCCAGGAAGATTAACGCCTCCCAATGCACGACCAAAGCCGCCCATGCCGCCCATTCCTCCTGTGCCGCCACCGCCGCCCACAGGAGGCACTGCTCCTCCCTCGCCAGCAACGGGTGACGGCACAATTGCACCGGGCTGTGCATAGGGAATAATTGCGCTGGTTGGCCTTGCACTCCTATACGCATAGCTATAAGGAGACGGAGGGCGACCAGCCCCTCCTCCCATTACATCCATCCCACGCAACGCAGAACGTGCATAAGCTTCTGCTGTACGCCGCGCCATCATTTGCTCGCGTGATTCACCGCCAATTGCTCCTGTGGAATAAGTACTAGGAGCACGTCCGGCTGCTGCAGGAAGCAAGCCAGCGATCCCCTGCGCGCTGGTTATCCCAATTCTTGCTTGTCGTGTCCTGGATTCTGCATCGCGCAAAGCTTGAGGAAGATAAGAAAAAATGTTAAGAGCACGCTTAAGATCTTGGGGATTGAAAATTTCTTTAACAGTTACTTCCGCGATTTTGAAATAATCAGTAAGAATCTTGTCAACTCGCGCTTGAAGCGCCTCTGTAGACAGTGCAAGTTTCCCGGATGGCGCCATGGGAAATTGAGGGCCTCCAGCAGCAAATAACGCTTCAACTCCAGACTTGATTGAAGATCGCGCAGTGATCGAAGGCAGGAGGCCTGCAGGAGCCTGCGCAGCGCCAATCATTCCTGCTGGGCCAGCGCCAGCAGAAAGAGCGCGCCCAGTCGAAGAAGGGCCAATAGAAACAGGGCGAGAAGGTACAGTCGCCGGGAAATTAACGCCAGGCAATGCTCTTCGTTGCGCCGCTTGCTGCCTTAGGTATTCTGGATCAACACCAGCCATCCAGAATACAGCACGCGCTATTTGGTCAAGGAATCCTCGCTTCATTGGAAGAGGATCTTTCATCCTCATTTGTAAATTGCCAAGAATGCCTTCCATTGCAGCATCATTAATCTGCAGCAATGCTTCCTGCATTTGCGCTTTAGTTTTCAGTCCCGAACGACCAGCGATATTAGCTTGCTGAGTCATCCTTTGCAGTTCTTTAAAAGTCGCGCCTGCTACGACATCCTCAAACATGGCCCTTCGCTTGACTTCCGCTCCTCCAGTCGGCCCCATTCCTTGGGAGCGCATATATTCTTGCAAGCCAGCTAGCCCCGTCGGACCGGCAGAAAAAGGCTGCTTAGATATGCCTTCTAGCTCCGCTTTTACTTTTACGGTGATTCCAGATAGTTTGCTTTCTACCGCTTTCTTGAATGCCTTTATATCGGCGCTTAAGATTGATGGCTTAATGCTTGTCTTTGCAAGCAATGGTTTCTGTCGATTGATGTTCTTCTGAAGACCCTTAAGCAGGTCTTCAACTTTAGGCACATCCAGCTTGGTCGCAACTTCTAATGCACTAATTTTGCTCAGCCTGTCTTTTACTGCTTTTTTAAAAACAGCAATATCCTCATTCGTAATCGAAGGTTTGACACTAGTTTCAATACGCAGCTTACCGCCGCCTTGCTTGATTTGCTGGTTTTGAGCAAGCCTTTCTTTGATTGAAGCAACAACTTTATCGGCATCCTTGCCAGTGGCGCCATTTTTAATGCTTACGGGAATTTCAACTTTTTTTGTTTTACTTAACGCCTCAAGTCGTCCTTGAATACGCTCAAGCTGATCTTTTGTTAATCCTCCCAGAAGATTAAGCTCAATATTGATTTTCTTTTTTCCTAATGCGCGCTCTAAATTGCGCAACTCCTTGGTAATAGTAGAACGATCAAACTTGATATTGATGGGCAGACTGTAGCCCGCCGTAGCTTGTCCAAGCTCTGCCAATCGCTGCCTAAAATATGCCAGGTCAAGACTTACCTTCAGCTTCAATTCGGCGTCTTGAGCCATCTGTCTTTACGTCTACATTCCCTTCATTCTATAATCATTGTTCTTGGTTGCGCCCAGCAAAGAACTTCATCTCATCAGCAAGCAATGCAATAACGCGCCCGTCCATTCTTCTCGTCTTCATCAGACGCTGTAGAACAATCAAGCTTGCATCCGTCACGCCATCTTCTTTCTTAAGCTGCTTGGTATCAAACGGCAAGAAATCCTCAGGCTTTACTTTGCTCTTTCTTCCCGCCATCATCCCTGCTGCCATAGTGCCAAGCTTGGCTACGGCAACACTTGCGACATTGTATTTTGCAATGTCATGACGATCAAGGTATTTCAGCGCACGCTTAACGTCATCAAGCTTCTGGAGGCCAAAATTTTTGGCACTCCATCGCTCGTCTTTAAAGTCAGAAGCCGAGAGCCTGAAATAGATTTCGTTCCAATCTGTCAGGCTCTTAAGCTGCTTCCTGGCTTGCGCTTCAAGCCTTTCTGCTACTGAGGGCCATTCCTCTTCGCTGCCTTTTTTGCTTCTACAGCCTCCTGCGTCTCAGCATTTTGCTCCTCAGCAATAAATTCAACCACTTTTGCAATGGCTTTACGCGGAAGATTCTTGGTGTCTTCAATCTCCCAATCGCCAAGATCTTGCCATTCGCCATCAATGAGGCCCTGTCCACGAGAGCGAATGAAGGCAGTGACCATGCGAGCATTAGTGGCTTCCACCGACGATCCGCTGGTGATCATGCTCAGTGTCTCCTCTGTGAACTCAGAGAGCAGCTCAGCTTCTGAAATGGAGCCACCGCCTTGCAGCAGCGCAAAGGCCTCATCAAGAGGAATCTCACGCGAGGCAGCAATGCGCTTTGCGAGCTGAACGGCACGAATGGTAGCTTGACTTTGCAGCTTGCTGATCTCCTCCTGCTCAATGGATTCAGCAACAAGCCAACTGCCATATTTCTTTAGGCGAATTTCAGGCAGCAGCTCGAAATAGCCTTCAGTCTTGGTTTGAACTAGGAAGCTGTATTTGCTCATGATCGAGAATGTTTAACAATGCGTTGAACACCTTCACTCGCTCGTGAGAAGAGCGAAATTCTGGTGGCACTTCAATCAGCATTGAATGATTTTCGTTGCTTATTCTAATGGTCGTTTCCCTGCAGGAAACAAGACAAAGGATGCCCACTCCCAAAGCAGCGCCATCAATTAAGCAATTAATGGCATGCACCGTATTGTCAGCGCTCCATAAATAGTCGATTTTCATCGTCCCATCGCAGAACGAATGCGTTGTAAAAGCTGCTGCTTAATGGCGCTTTGCTCAAACCGGCTTGGAATGGCAACATCTTGAGTCCATGGCCTGGCAAATGGCACGTTCGTTCCTCTCAATGCGTCGTGTACATATCGAGCATAAGGCTGCCCACTGCTATTAGTGGCGTCCCAATTCCAAGTGGCTTGAGCGCCAGATGAAGATAAAGACACATCAAAGCTATCTCTTCCACTCTTGTAAAGATCGCCAAGATCATAAATATCACGAACACCTGCATTGACAAAGTCTCCATTCTTCCTCTTCGTATCCCTGCCGTAATCCCATTTTTCCTCAAAGAATTGATCGCGAAAGTGATCATTCACGTCAAAACGTGTCCAAGTTTCAAAAGCTTTAGCCAACTTTGCTTCTAAAAGCTTGGCATTAATAACTGTTCCGCCAACGATAATTGCCGACATTAGCCTGCTGGATACAATTGTTTAACAATGCGATCGGGAATGATAAATTTGCATTGCTCATAAGCAATGTCATCGCCAGGAAAATATGACGGAGTGCAATCAGGGAATCTCCTGACCATTCTTTCCATCGCTTCATTTAACGTGGCGCTGCTCGGCGTGAATTGAGCAAGCCTCACTTCCCACAATTGATTAACTTGCACCATTCCTACCATGGCGCGAGGCAGTCGATTGGGAAATTCCCGCATGGTCACTTCTAGCCCTTTCACTTTCCATTCCTTTGGCACGCTTTGCCTGCCCACTACATACACAGCAGGAAGCGTTGAATTATTTGGCAATGTATAAGTGCCAATAAGATTAGGCGATGCAGAAAGCAGCTCAGTAACTGTCTCGCGCAGTTGTGAAATGTTCATTAAAAAGCCTGTTCCCGTAGGAACAGGCTAGCGAAGATTCAATAAAAGAATCAGGAATTAGGAGCGGTGGGGATGATGCTGCCAGTTTCGGAAGCATTCTGGTGAATACCAATGCGGCCACGGCTGGTCAGATCAAATGTCACTTCTACGAGGTTATCAGCAGGATAGCTCTCGTTGTAGTTCATCACGCAAGCAACAAAAGCCACGCGATCGTAGTAGTAAGTGTTGCCCGAAGCGCCAAGCTGCTTGTTGATTTCCACGTACACTTCGTGGTTCTTATCGTAACGGCTAGCACTCACCACTTGGAAAGCTTCGTCAAAGCTGTTCGGCAGGAACACGGTGCCGTCAACATCCTTCTGGAAGTAGGAAGTGATCGAGGCAGTAGCTTGGCTGGTAGTGATCACGCTATCAGCGAAACCGCCGCCACCCAGCAGGTAGAATTCTTGGTTACCATCGTTGAAGGCAACAGAAGCGGTGGTAGCTGCTTGCAGAGTGTAGAGAGTGGGAGCGCCGCTAACAGTGAAAGTAGCGCCGCTTTGAGTGATAACAGGACGAGAAGTGCCGCCAATGGAGCCCACGCGGACAATCACGTCCTGGCTCTTCACTAGCTCAGTGGGATGGTAGAGCATGAGAAATTCCTCAATGGGAGAAGAGAATTAAGCGTTGTCCACGCTTCCTTTGCCAATCAGTCTAAAAATTCCCCTGACTGGCGTGCCTAAGAATTGCCAATAGTGAATAGCAATTTGTTCATTCGGCAATAGCTCAAACCTTCCTTCTCTTCCATTGATTGTTGCCCTAGCGGAATCTCCAACGGTTACACCAGACAAAGTAAGAGGACTGGTCATCCTGCCTTCCATGTAGACGGCAGTTAGATCAGCCCCCAGTAGTTGGTCGTACCGTGGATTTTGTTTCTGCTTCAACGTGGCATAGAAAGTAATACCAGTAGCCGCAGGCACGTAGTTGCCAGTTTCATTGTCAAGCACATAGCCCGAAGCCACATTAAACACCAAAGTGGCATTTGCAAGTGGCTCCAAGAAATTGCTCACACCACAAACCCAACAGAAGAAAGAGGAAGATTGTTGGTCATTCGTTTAAACTCCTGACCGTATTGAGTGGCGTCAAGCCCCTCGCCATATACCTTGCCATCAGTGGCACCAATTTGAATGCCCATTTGAGCAAGTTGAATGGCAATGATATGAGCAGCAAGGAATTTGACTGCTCTATCAGTTTGATCCCCAAACACATCGCTAGAAGCATCGTAAGAAGCTTCTGCAATGGCACCATTGACAATGCCAGAAGGATGTGGACTGAATTCAGGGAAGCGCTCAAGAAAGCTTGCGTAGGTAACTGCCATAATCAGGCTTTCCCAATGCGAATGGCTTCAACGCGCTTTGCAATGGCATTCCTTACGCGAATGCGCCCTTCGATCTTCTTCCAATCTGCCAGACGATCTGGATCATGGATGAGTTCAATGGCGCGAATGGCTTGCGTAAGGGGAAGTTCGCTAAGGCTTTGAACATTTTCAGGCAGGTCTTCTACCATCACTTGTTCTTTCATTTCTTCAATGGCACCAATAGCAAGAAGCTTTTTAACAGTGCCGTTCTCCTTCGCTTCCTTCCATTTTTCATCAGGAATTTCCTGATTAAGACCAGGCGTCAGTTGAATGAGCCCGCTCTTGGTAATAATGCCAAACCCTGCATCGCGAGGGGGATTTTCAAGTTCGGGACGA
>Ga0315904_10009245_pt1 | contig 12908 bp, 9 predicted proteins | sample LakEriMetagenome_6_FD_203529 | JGI IMG/M metagenome (GOLD analysis project Ga0315904, IMG submission 203529) | Freshwater fungal communities from buoy surface, Lake Erie, Ohio, United States - Buoy 12 MA120 | ecosystem: Environmental > Aquatic > Freshwater > Lake | place: USA: Lake Erie, Ohio...
TGGTTTTCCTCCCGGGTTTTCCTCCCGGGTTTTCGGAAAACTCTCCGCGAGGGATGTGAGTGAACCGCGGAGTCGCCTCGAACCTGTGTGAAGCCAAGGTCGGCTTGATCTCCAGTCATGCCCCTTCGTGGCGGCGGACTGTTGGGATCGCCGCATGGGGTCAACCTGGATTGCATCATGAAGGACTACGTGTTGATCACCGGAGCCACGGGGCTCCTGGGACGCTATCTCCTGCGGGATCTCACTCTGGCCGACGCGCGGCTGGCGGTGCTGGTCCGACCGGCCCGCAAGGCTTCCGCCTTGCAGCGGGTCGAGAACGTCATGTGCTACTGGGAGAAGGATCTCGGGCGTCAACTCCCCCGGCCTGTGGTTCTGGAGGGGGAAATCACCGAGCCCGATCTGGGACTCGATTCGCGGGGCATTCGGTGGGTCGCCGAAAACTGCGGCCGATTCCTGCATAACGCCGCCAGCCTCACCTTCGAAAGCACCAGTCCCACCGGGGAACCCTGGCGCTCCAACATTGAAGGCACACGCAACGTCCTGGAACTGTGTCGCCACGCCGGTATCCGCCAGTTCCATCATGTCTCCACGGCGTATGTCTGCGGTCTGCGGCAGGGGCTGATCCTCGAGACCGACGTCGATGTCGGCCAGACCCTGTCCAACGACTACGAGAAGAGCAAACTGCAGTCGGAACTCGCGGTCCGCAATGCTCCCTTCCTCGACCAGGTCACCGTTCACCGCCCGGCCATCATCGTCGGCGACTCGGTCACCGGGCACACCACCACCTACCACGGCTTCTACGCCCCCCTCCAGGCGGTCGCCGCCATTTCGATCGCCGCCGAACGAACCGCCACGGGCAACATCAACGAATCGTCCCGCTTTCCCCTCTCCGGACATGAGACCAAGAATCTCGTCCCTGTGGACTGGGTCTCGGCTGTGATGACACATGTCTTCACCCACCCTGAACACCACGGGCAGACCTATCACCTGACTCCCCGGCACCCCGTCACCTCGCGACTGCTCGCCGATGTGATTGAGGAGACCATGGGTCTGTATCGGGTCCGTTTTGAAGGGGGAGGACGCTCGCTGGTCGGCCTGACCGAGAACGAGGCTCTGTTCGCCCAATTGATTCAGGTCTACGCCTCGTACTGGAAAGATGACCCGATCTTTGACACGAGCAACACCGATCGGGCGGCTCCGCACCTTCCCTGTCCCCACATGAACCGGAAGGTGCTTTTGATGATGGCCCGCCACGCGGTCTCCATCAATTTCACCTCTCCGCGCGATCGCCCGGTTACCCCCGTCTTCGATACGGCTGGATGGCTCGAGCCGTTGTGCGAGGCCCATCACGCCGCCCAACCCTCGCCCGAGCCCAAGATTGCACTGCGTGTGCTGGGGCATGGTGGTGGTGATTGGACGCTGGGCTTCTCGGGCGGACGACTGGTCACCGCGACCCCGGGGCTGCCCGAACGAGGTTCGCCCCTCATTGAGACCTCGGTCGATACGCTGCTGCAACTGAGAGAGGGAACGATCGGGGTCCCGGCCGCTCTGGCCGCAGGCCAGATCCGGCCCCAGCAGGGTCTCCCCCCCTCCCACGCCCAGCAAATCGTCGACGACCTCCTGGTCATCACGTCCGAAGCCCAACAACTCCGGGCCTGAACGCCCCCTTTCGCTCATCCTGGTCCTCAGGACTCCCTGCCGGTCACGGGCCGGCTGCCATGCGGCAGCCGGCCCGTCGTCGTTTGACGAGGATCTCGCGCAAGCCGAAGGCACTCTGATCCAGATCATCCCTCCTCCTCCGCCCGGGGTGTCAATCGCTTCGGCATCTCTCCCACGCCGCCCGGCGTTCCCGTGAGAAAAGAGGTCTGGAATCGATTTTCGGCACGCATCGCAGCCAAACCTCCCATTTTCGTCAGCCCCCCCACCTTCCAATCGATGGTTTCCCGAAGATCGACCAGAGAAAGGTAAATCTTGCAACCGGGTGGCAGGGTGACTATTTTCAAACGGTGCAAGCCCTTTCCGATGGGATGGGACTGCCAGTCTGAGCCATTGCATTCCCGGGTCATGACGACCCATCGCAGGAGACTCAAGGATGAGCGCCCTTCGGCTGTTTGCCCCCGTCGAACTCCAATTGTTTCCCCGGGATGACGTCTCTGGCCCCACCCTCTCCCCCATGACGGGTGATGACGACGTGGCGGTCCTTCCGTTTCCCGGTTTCCAACACCAGGGGAGCTGGGGGCGATCCGGCACCACGCCCCGTCATGTGTCTCGCAAAGACTTTGAGTCGGCCGGTGCGCAAACACCGCTCGACCGGGCCCGGCTGCTGCACACCCATCGCTGCTGTCCCGACTGTGGCCGGGGGGGAACCGTTCCCCGGGAATCGGCCGACCCCCAGGCGATGTGCGCCTCGATGCCAGTTCCCGGTTCATCGACCCTCCTCGGGTTTGGATGTCATCACTGCGGACATGAGTGGAGTGTCTGAGCTCCCCGCCACGGGCAGTCTCTTTGGATCGGTACTCCAACCGGCCTTCCCATGCCCCGCTCCGCGAAAGCCAAGGTTCAGCGGGCGTACCGCTTTTGGTTTCATCAAGCGGAATCTCCATCCATCAGCAGCCTCCGATCCCTCCCGTAACGCCGAACTTTCAATTTGTTGAGCTCCCCAAGGCCCGGTCGCACCCCTGACGAGTTTTGACTTGATAAAGCGGAGCATCGCTCCCCCCTCGGTCGCATGCTTTTGAACCCACCGCGATTTGGCATTCGCACCCAAATCCCCCTTCCTGGCTGCCGAACCCACCTTCGGTTTCATAAAGCGGAATCCGCACCCATCAACGGTCTCCGATCTCTTTCGTAATCCCGGAAGGCGGGCTTTCCAAACCGCAGAACAACTTCGGTCCTCGATGCCCCCCCCGCTCCCCAGGCGCCCCCTGGACCTTTGGTTTAATAAAGCGGCATCCGAATCCATCAATAGGCTTTGATGCTTCCCGCAGCGCCGAACTTCCAATTTGTCGGGGCCCCGAGGCCCGGTCGCATCTCTGACGAGTTTTGATTTGATAAAGCGGAGAATCGCTCTCCCCTCGGTCGCATGCGTTTCAACCCGCCGCGATTTGGCACTCCCACCCAAATCCCCCTCCCCGGCTGCCAAGTTCACCTTTGGTTTCATAAAGCGGAATCCACACCCATCAACACTTTCCGATTTCATCCGTGACCATAGGGCGGTTTTCCGACCTGCCGAACAACGGCGGCCACCGATGCCCCCCCGCTCCCCAACAGCCCCTTCGTCTTTGGTTTAACAAAGCGGAACCCGCATCCATCAACAGCCTCCGATCCCTCCTGTCTCGACCAACATCCAGATTGTCGCGTCGCCCGACCGCCGGTCGCACCCATATGACTTTTGGTTTCATAAAGCGGAGCATTCATCTCTTCCCTCCTGAATCCTGGTCACTCTTTGACCCCCCCCCTGTCTGCCAGCCCGAACACGATTTCCATCTTGTTCTTCTCTGGACGACCACACCTCCGACAGCCCCCCCCCATTCATCCCTGCCGCAAGTCCCCGCTCTCTGGACAAAGATCCTCCTCTTTCCATTCTCCTCTGTGTTGAATCCTGAAGACAGACGCGTCAATCGGGATCTGGAAAACTGCCGCAATTTGACCATCCATGACCATCCGGAAATTGCGATCACAAGCAACTCGCTTCCGCCGCCAACCGCTACCGGTATCATCCCGATCGATCGACCGGCCGATTTGCCCCCGGCCGAGAAGACCGCAGGAGGTGAGTGACCGCTGCAAGGCCCGATCCTCTCTGAATGCAGCAGGATCCTCACTCCGTTACCATCGCACTGGCTTGGCAAAATCCTGTGCGTCGGTGCCTCTGTGTGGGCCCCGGTTTGTCACAACTCCGGCCAACGGATCCCTTCGGATCCGACATCGCTTCCTGGGGCAGATGATGTTGTCTTCCGTCGACTCACAGCCGTCGTCCAATCCTGGCCCCACTTCCACACCGGCCCGGGTCATCTGGCTGGCAGTGGCTCTTGGGATGACGGTGTTTTTCGTGGGCCTGTGGCTCGAGAAGAGATGGGACCGGCTCGAGGTACTCCAACAGTTTGACGTCCTGTTTGATATGGATCCCAATCTCCGTCTGGCGGGCATCAGTCGGGGAGTTGAGGCGTTTCGCCTCGTTCATCCCAACTTCGGCAACTACTTCCGGATTCCCATTCAGGTGGTGGTTCGGGGAGGATCGGCGGCGGGCCTGTGGCGTGGCCAGGAAAGCGAAATCGCCCGGCAACTGGCGTTGCTGGTCACCCCCGGGGTGGCGGGGCTCAGTGTGGCCGTCATGCTGCTCGTCCTCTCTCGGTTGGGCCTGTCCCTCTGGCAGAGCCTGCTGGTGGCCAGCCTGGGGGCGGTGTCTTTCAGCCAGTTGATCGGCGCCTCGGTTCCCGAGCATTTTCCGCTCGGGGGGCTCTGTCTGGGGCTGGGCTTTCTGCAGGCCGCACGCGAGATCAATCGGGGAGGAATTCCACACTGGCCAGTGTGGTGTCTGGTGGGAGTACTCGCCGCCGGCACCACCATCACCCAGGCGATTCCGATCCTGATCCTCTGTTTTGCGACGGCACTGTCGAATGGCCTCACCCGCCTCGAGGGGCTCAAGCGGGTGATTCTGGTGGGAGTGGCGATCGGCCTGTTGACCTATGGATCGGCATTTCTGCTGAATCGCGTTTTTGGAGAGCAGTTGCAATCTCCCCAAGGGCCCGCGGACGCCACGCGACAGGCCGAACCGCGCGAACGCAGCGGCTACCGGGGACTGTTGGAGCATCACTGGACCTGGGTCCAGCGATTCCTGAGACAGGATGCCGATGCTGGCACCCTGCTCGTGCGGATTCCGGAAGTCCTCACCAACACGCTGGCACCGCGCCACGTCCGCGAGCAACCGCTCGACTCCGGGACGCAGCGCCGGGCCATGTACGATTTCGGATTCACCCTCGAAGGAACTGGCTCGGCGGGTGCGATGGCCGGCCTGTCGGTGTTGCTGGTTTCGGGAATCCTCGGCAGCCGTCGCGGAACGAAAGCTCTGCGGGTCACCACACTCGGCGCGATCGGAATTCTCGTGTTCAACATCGCGCTGCACACCCTGTGGGGTCGTGAGTTTTTCCTCTACTCACAGCATTGGCTTGTTCCGCTGCTGGTGCTGCTCGCCGGAAACCTCGCTTTCCCTCCCCCCTGGAGTCGCATCATCACAATGCTGTTGGCGGGCGGTGTGGTTCTGGTCGCCGCCAGCAACATGGCGACCATCCGGGCCATGCTGGAGCGATTGCAGGCGGTTTGAGCAACCTGATTCCAGAACAGTCCGCGCGTCAGGATGTGGGTCTGTCGACACGTCGTGGCGTGGGCTTCCAGCCTGCGACCCCGCGGGGCGATCCACCACAATCCAGCGAACGACGGGCCAACAAAAAAGATGTAGTTTCGGCCCCCACCCGTGGTGACAGACATCCCGGCCAATCAGTCCGATTCACTCAACCCCTGGCGAATCTCACGAACAGACTGACCAGCCTGTTCCACAACTCCCCTCTTGTCACCAAGCGTTCCAGACCAACGTTGGCCCGACAAGCCTTCAGGCTCGTCGCCACGTCGTGGCGTGGGCTTCCAGCCTGCGACCCCGCGGGGCGATGCACCGCAATCCCGCGAACGACGGACCACCAAAAAACGACGTTTCGGCCCCCGCCCGTGGTGACAGACCTCCCGGTCTGTCCGTCCAGATCATAAAACTCCACCTGTCGTGCCGTTCGTCCACGCCAATTACATGAACAGGCTGACAAACCTGTTCCACATCCGCGCTCCCCTCACCTGGCGTTGCGACATTACAGCGTCCTGGGAGCCTTCGCTCCCGGGAAAACCTGCTCAAACCGCAAGAGAATCTTGTCCAGTTTGCGATAGGTACTCGACAGTCCGATATCGAGTTGGTCGGCGATTTCGGCTGGTGTGCAGCCCTGCAGCCAGAGTCGTGCAACCGGCTCCAGAACAGGACCAAGGCAGTCGAAAAACCGCTGGTGCAGTTCCGCGATATTGTCCGCCAGAGCCATGGCTTCTTCCGGCAGAGGTGATTTCCCAGGAAACTGATCGAAACCGCCATTCGGATGGTCGTCATCAGGGTAACCCAACACCGAATCCCCCCGAACCCGCCCCCGGCCCCGTCTCTGTCGGCGTTCGTCGCGAACCATGTTGCGGCCGCGTTTTTGGATCCTCGCCCACAACATCCACAAGACGTCTTCGCGCGAGCCCACCACTTCGATTGGTCCCCCTGGCCCCGTCATCAGGAATTCGGCCAACACAATCGAGACCAGATCCTCTTCATCCTGAACCCGACGACGGGACCCTGTCAAAGACTTCCTCGCGATTTGCAGCAACTGCGCATGGTAAAAACGGAACAGCCGCGCATGGACAGTGACATCCTCCGAACTCAACTGATGGAGCAAGTGTGTGATTGTCAGCGACTGTGACAGGTCGTCGGGCATGTCTTGAAGTCGGTGCTGCAATGGACATTGGAATTGGAACCGGGTGACAACCGTGCCGGACTAATAGATCCATCCGCGACCGGATTCCTGATGGTCTCTATTGACCATCACGTACTCAAACTCACGTGATCATATCCACCCGCGACAGTACCGCAAGACTCCAGCAAGGTCTTTCCTCGGGTTATGGCGGAATTGGTTGTCAACGTCCAGCGAGGTGCTACACTGCCGAACGTCTCAATAGATGTTGGGAGGCACCGTCTGCTGGAATGGCGAGGATTTCCAAAACATCACTCTGCACACGAGATGACCGAATGACTGATTCGTCCCACTCATCTGAATGGTCCCGAATCGTTGGCGCCGAGCAGTTCTTCGACCGATTTGAACATGCCTGGAGACAACACCCGTCCCCCGACTGGCGGGATTTTCAGCAGGAGGCCCAGCGGTTCGGTGACGACGCCGGGGTGGAATTGCTCTGGATTGATTTTGCCAACCGGGTTCGCCTGGGCAAATCGTCGGACCTGCAGGAATATGCCGGCGCTCCCGCCTCCTGGTTGGCGGGGCTCGCAGCCCGGATTGAGGCCGCCCCTCAACAGCCGGGCGGGTCAGGTGCCGGCACAGGGAAGGACGATGTGCCCAGGGAGCTGCGGGAGGGGGAGACCATTGGACGATATCGGATCATTCGACCTCTGAAGCGGGGGGGATTCGGCCAGGTTTATCTCGCTCATGACCCCGATCTGGGGCGCGATGTGGCCATCAAAGTCCCACATCGCCTCGAATCATCCAGTCGTTTGACGCACTGGCAATATGAAGCCCGCATTCTCGCCGAGCTCGATCATCCGCATATCGTGCCGGTGTTCGACGTTGGCTCGGCCCCCGGTTTTCCTGGTTTCGTGGTGTGCAAATTCATTGCCGGCGTTGACCTGGCCGCGCGGCTGAAAGGGGCCCCGCTGTCAGCCCCCCAGGTCGTCCGGCTCATGATCCCGATTGCCGACGCCCTCGATTACGCCCACCGTGCACCACGCAACCTGGTCCACCGCGACCTCAAGCCGGCCAATATCCTGCTGGATGCCGATGACATCCCCTACCTGACCGATTTCGGCATCGCCCTGCGGGGATCCGAAATTGGCCAGGGGGAACGGTTCCTCGGCAGTCCCTCCTACATGAGTCCCGAACAGGCCCGGGGAGAGGGCCACCGGGTCGATCGCCGTTCGGATCTCTTCTCATTCGGAGTGATTCTCTACGAACTGCTCTGCGGCCATCGCCCGTTTTCGGGAACGACGAACCGGCAACTTCTGCTGGAAATCCAGACGCAGGAAGCCCGTCCCCTCCGGCTGTATGTGCCGTCGCTGTCCCCCGAACTGGAGCGGATCTGTCTCAAATGCCTCTCCAAGCGACAGGCCGATCGCTATGCGACGGCTGCCGATCTCGCCAGTGATCTGCGCGAGGTGCTGGACAAAATGCAGTCCGGACATCTCCAACCGTCGGTCGCTGGCTCACAGGCGGGTCCCATCTCCCCGGAAGGCTCTCCGGCCCTCCGGGTGATTCCCAAGGGGCTGCGCGCCTTTGATGAGCACGACAGCGAGTTCTTTCTGTCGCTGGTTCCCGGCCCGCGCGATTCACGTGGGCTCCCCGAAAGCCTGAGATTCTGGAAGACACGGATCGAGTCACGCGATCCCGCCATCAGCTTTCAGGTCGGCCTGATGTATGGGCCGTCGGGATGCGGCAAGTCGTCGCTGGTGCGGGCGGGCTTGATTCCCCGCCTGTCCCCCGAAGTGCTGGTTGTGTTTGTCGAGGCGACGGCGGAAACGTCCGAACCCGATCTGCGTCAGAGTCTGGCGGTGCGTTTCCCCAATTTGCCGGCCTCCGCCGAATTGACCGTGCTGTTCAGCCAATTGCGAAATGGCCAGGGAATCGGCCCAAATCAAAAGGTGCTGGTGGTTCTGGACCAGTTCGAGCAATGGTTGAGTACCCATCCCTTGCCAGTACAGACCGAATTGGCCGGGGCACTGCGGCAATGCGACGGCGAGCACCTGCAGTGCTTGCTGCTGGTGCGTGACGACGGCTATTGGACCTCGGTATCCCGATTTCTGCGGGAGATCGAGGAACCGTTGCTGGAAGGGCACAACTCGGCGGTTGTTGATCTGCTGCCCGTCCCCCATGCACGCCAGGTCTTGATCGCGTTTGGGCGATCGTTGCAGTGTCTGCCGGCCAACGGGACCGACCTGTCATCCTCGCAGGCGGGCTTCGTTTCTGAGGCGATCGGGGAATTGGCCGAGAATGGCCTGGTCAGCCCGGTCCGGCTGGCGCTGTGGGCCGAGCTGCTGAAGACTCGCTCCTGGACGCAGGGGGCCCTCGCCGGGATGGGCGGGGCGGCGGGACTGGGGGTCAAGTTTCTCGAGAATTCCCTGGCCGCCCCGACGGCGCCACCCGGGCACCGGGCGCATTTGGCGGCGGCTCAGCAGGTGTTGCAGGCCCTGCTTCCCCCGGCGGGGAGCGATCTGAAGGGACACCGTCGTACGGCAACGGAGCTGGCGCAGGCTGCCAGTCTGCCAGTGGACTCGGCAGAATTCCGGGAATTGCTGGAGATTCTCGACAAGACCTTGCGGTTGATCACCCCAGTCGAAAGCCCGACAATTGGGCCGGAAGGCCCCCCCAATCGGTCCTATCAACTGACGCATGACTTTCTGGTTGCCAGTGTGCGGGACTGGCTGACACAGCAAGCTCGTCAGACCAGTGCTGGGCGGGCCCGCCTGCTACTCAACCAGGCCAGTGAGGTCTGGCGCTCGACGTCGCAGCACATCGGACTGCCCAGCTTCGGTGAATACTGCCGGATCCGCTGGCATGTCCCCCAAGCGATCTGGACCGCCGAACAAGCCGCGATGATGCGGCAGGCGACGTGGACGCACCTCGGGCATTTGGCGCAAGTGATAACAGTATCACTACTGGTGGTCGGACTATTGTGGGGGTTTGCCAAACAGCGAGATCGGGCAGCCCGTAGTGAAGTGCTCGCATCGCTGGTGGATGGGCTCCCCACTGTCCAGGGGTCTGCGTTCGAATCGACACTCGATGAGCTGCGCAAATATCCGGCATCCGAGGTCCGGGAGCGACTACGGCGGGGTGAAGTGAATGCGAATGACGATTACCGGTTGCGCTGGCAACTGGCCCGGACGCATTTCGACACTATCTCGACGGAGACTTTGCTTGAACAGGTAGAGTCGGTCCCGGCCGAGGATCTTGGAATCCTGATCTCAGCACTGAAAATCAACCGCGCCGAGGCCTTGGCGGGTATTTCCTCACGTCTTGGAGCGATTCCAAAAGATTCCAACTCCTTACTGCGTCTTCGTCTGGCCACATTGGCCCATCATCTCGGCGATACTGCGGAATTGAGCCGAATCAGTAACTCCGGGCGTGAAGCAAATCCCGCGCAGCGAACTGAGTTGATCCATTTGCTCAAAACCTGGCATGGGCCACTGGAAGAATTACTGCCTCCCAGTCCAGTCGCATTCGACCGAGATACGAGGTACGTCTTGTTATTGGCTCTGGGAGGCTCTCAGCCGTCTCGTGCCGACCGATTTCAGATCCAACCGCGACTGTTGCCATTTTTTCAGCGCTGCGAGGACCTTTCCACCCGAAATGCGACTCGGTGGGTGTTGCGTCAATGGGGAGTCGAAGAGCCACAGGTCCCCTTGGCCACTGAGATTCAGCCGACTTATGACTGGTATGACATTTCCCCAGATTTAACAATGGTCTCCCTTGAGAGGCGTGACTTTCTCTGGCATGTGTTCACCTCCTATGGATCATCAGTCGAAAAATCCATGAAAAAGCTTAATACACCGATTGACATTGCCGACCGCGAGATATCCGTTCAGTTGTTTGGTGCATTCATGGAAGATCCAAATTATCCCGCTTCAGAGAAGCCGTCCGATTGGCCCGGTCCAGATCACCGCTTCAGTGACGGAGTGCATCACCCGGTTCAGATGGTGAGCCATTACGACGCGGTGTTGTTTTGCAATTGGCTCAGTCATCGGTTTCATTTGAATTCCTGTTACAGTCGAACAGGGCGAAAACTGGACTGGGACGGCAAGCAGTATGATGAGTGGAAACTGCTTCCTGATGCCAATGGCTTTCGTTTGCCCAGCGAACGGGAATGGGCGTGTGCCTGCCTGGCCGATGCCCACAGTCGGTTTCATTTCTCGGATCTTGGTTTTCACATGACTGATTACGCAAATATCAATGTGTCTCTTGGGAATTGCATGATGCGGTGTGGCTCACTGCGACCGAACCTGTGGGGATTGTTTGACATGCATGGCAACGTGATGGAGCGGCTGGAGAACGTCCGAAGTGATGTATTGCGGCGAACCCCGACCGAGGTTCCATACCGGGTGTCGCGGGGAGGTGGATTCAACTATGGCAAAAACGAGTGCGAAGTCTGGTTTCGTGGTGGTGACCGGGAACATGACCGCAATTTTTACACCGGCTTCCGCGTGGTCCGCAGCCGGCCCGATCGGTTGGAACGCTGAAAATCGGGCTCCAGCAAAAGATTGCTCGCAGACCGCGAACCGTGATGGATCTGTGTTCCAAGACATGATCCCGACATGCCAGCCCCTATTCGCTGCGATCGGTCCTGACGACCGATTGGCGAATGCCATGGGTCTTCCCGATGGCTGACACGGTGCCAGCACCGGCAGAGGCGTCTTGTCGGGCTGGCGATCGACGGCAATCATGACTTCCAGACAGAGCACATTTCCACCAGTCGGTGTTGGCACCTGCCAGCCTAACCGACGCGCGGTACTGCAACCCGACACAAGGTGCATGTGATCGTCTGTCTCCATGCTGTGTTGGGATCGCGTTTTTTCCACCGCATTTGGGATCTGGAGAAATGCTTTTGATCCTTCAGTTTGGGCTGAATTCCAGCGACATGACCGCAGTTCGGGGTCCTCTGTGCGAATTTACAGTGAGAAAACCGGCAATCAAGTGGTGATTAAAGACAAGGAAGTCTGCGCTTTTCCTCGGCCTGGCTGATACCTCCCGGGCTCTCAGGTGAGGGGTGAGACTTTCGTGGTGGCCGGGCCCTGGGGGCGCTGGCGACCTCTCGGACATTTCAAGACACGACACACACCATTGGTGCGGGGACGATCGAGATGCTGACGACCGGTTTGTGGCAGCGGTTTGTGAAGTCGTTAAGCAACCTGCGCGTGGTGCGTCGGCCGTTGGCACGGACGAGGAAAGGGTATCGGCCTTCGGGCGCGGCCCAGGTCCTCGAAAGTCGGCAGTTGCTCTCGATGACCGTCTCGCTCTCCGGGTCGTCCGTCACCTTCGCCGGAGACGCAGCCAATGACTCGCTGGCCTTGACCGTCGGTGCCACCGGCCTGCTGACCCACAATCTCGCCCTGGGTGGCAATCTGGTCAGTGAGGTCGATCTCGATTCGGCGACGGCAGGGGAGCAGAGCCTGGCGGCGAGCAATGTTGGCTCGCTGAGTATCTCTGCCGGCGCTGGCAACGACACCATTGACGCCAGTGCTTGGACTGGAACCGGACTGTGGATCTCGGGCGGAGACGGTAACGACATCATTAAGGGGGGATCCGGGAACGACAATCTTCAGGGGGGCACCGGGAACGATGTCGTCGAAGGCAACGGTGGCAATGACACTCTCTATGGAGACGAGCAATCGGGCAACGGTCCTGCCGACGGCAACGATACGCTGCGCGGCGGCGATGGAAATGACACTCTCTATGGGGACAACGCCAATCTTCCCTGGAACGCACCGTTCGGCACGGGAAGCGATCTGCTCGATGGCGGAAATGGCGATGACGCCATGTATGGCTCTGGCGGGACGAATCAGTTTTTCGGCGGAGCCGGCAACGATTGGGCTGACGACGGCTTGAAGCACAGCGTCCTGCTGACGAATACCTCCTATATCGCCGACGGTGTGGAGTCGGCCGACCACGGGGTGGAGGGATTTGCAATTGAAGGAACATCGGGCAACGACACGATCGACGCCAGTGCTTGGACTGGTGCCGGACTGTGGATCTCGGGGAGAGCCGGCAACGACATCATTAAGGGGGGATCCGGGAACGACAATCTTCAGGGGGGCACCGGGAACGATGTCGTCGAAGGCAACGGTGGCAATGACAATCTCTACGGAGACGAGCAATCGGGCAACGGTCCTGCCGACAGCAACGATACGCTGCGCGGCGGCGATGGAAATGACACTCTCTATGGGGACAACGCCAATCTTCCCTGGAACGCACCGTTCGGCACGGGAAGCGATCTTCTCGATGGCGGAAATGGCGATGACGCCATGTATGGCTCTGGCGGGACGAATCAGTTTTTCGGCGGAGCCGGCAACGATTGGGCTGACGACGGCTTGAAGCACAGCGTCCTGCTGACGAATACCTCCT
>Ga0315904_10009246_pt1 | contig 12908 bp, 11 predicted proteins | sample LakEriMetagenome_6_FD_203529 | JGI IMG/M metagenome (GOLD analysis project Ga0315904, IMG submission 203529) | Freshwater fungal communities from buoy surface, Lake Erie, Ohio, United States - Buoy 12 MA120 | ecosystem: Environmental > Aquatic > Freshwater > Lake | place: USA: Lake Erie, Ohio...
GGCTGTAGATTGCGATAAGGATACACTCTTGATCAAAGCGCATCCGCTTGGCCCGGTTTGTCATACCGGTGCAGATACTTGTTGGAATGAAAGAAATCATTCCGAGGATTTTCTTTTCTATCTGCAGGACATCATCAACCTCAGAAGAAAAGCTTCTCCGGAAGAATCTTATGTGGCAAGGCTGTCAGCCAAAGGCATCAATAAAGTAGCCCAAAAGGTTGGGGAAGAAGCAGTTGAGCTGGTCATTGAAGCAAAGGATGATAATTCAGAGCTTTTCCTGGGAGAAGCTGCTGATTTATTGTTCCATTATTTGCTTTTGCTTAACGCGAAAGGGCATACTTTGCAGGAAGTGATCGAAGTACTTAGAAATCGTCATTCAAAATAATCATGAGAATTATTCTTGTTGTTGCAGCATTGTTGCCACTGAGTCTGATGGCTCAGCAAAATCAGTTGAAAGCTACCCTGAAAAATATTCCGGAAGGTGCCGTGGTATTGTTGTCTGATGCAGAAGGGAAGGAATTGTCTAATACCAAACTGTCTAAAGGTGCACTTAGTACCAGCTTTGCTTTGAGTTCACCCACTTTGGTGCAGCTGGAGTTGAAACAACAGAAAAAAGTGATTGACATGTTTCTGGCACCCGGCGATCAGGTAACGATTACGGCAGACGGTAGTAAGTGGAGTGCAGCTACCGTAAAAGGTTCTGCAGCGAATGATGATTATCTTCTGTATAAGCAAAGGTTCAACCCGCTGAAAGATTCATTGGGTAAAATCTCTGCCAAGCTGCAGCAGGAGCAGGATATGGGTAAAAGACAATTGCTGATTGGCCAATACGAAAAAGCCATTGGTAATGTGCTGAAAACTGCTACGCAGTTTGTGCAAGAAAAGCCGGCATCACCGGTAAGTCCGTTTGTATTATACGCTATTAATAAACTATTCGATTCACCAACTGAATTAGAAAATGCATACAATAGCCTGCAGGCAGGTGCGAAGACAGGCTTTTTTGCAGACCTGCTGAAAGAGACCATTGCAGATGCAAAGATTGGTGCTATTGGTTTGCCTGCGCTTGATTTTACGCAGAACGATACTGCCAATAATCCTGTGTCTTTAAGTTCGCTACGTGGTAAGTATGTGCTGGTTGATTTCTGGGCCAGTTGGTGCAGGCCCTGCCGCGATGAGAATCCGAATGTTGTGGCAACTTATCAGCAATTTAAAGACAAAAACTTTACGGTACTCGGTGTGTCATTGGATCAAAGTCGTGATCGTTGGTTGAAAGCCATCAAGGATGATAACCTTACCTGGACACATGTGAGCGATCTGCAATACTGGAACAACGCTGTTGCCAAGCAATACCGTGTGGAGAGTATTCCTCAAAACTTCTTGGTAGATCCTAAAGGCATTATTGTTGCTAAAAACCTTCGTGGTCCGGATTTGCTGAAAACCCTTCAGCAACTCTTAAAATAAACTGCTGTATTTGGCCTCGTCAAAGCCAATGGCCAATACTTTACTATCTTTTTCAAGCACCGGTCTTTTGATCAGGCTGGTATTTTCCAGCATCAGTTGAATGGCTTTTTTGGGGTTGGCGGCTGAAGCCTGTTGCTCAGCGGTTAATCCGCGCCAGGTAGCGCTTTTCTTATTGAGCACTATATCAATGCCCAAAGTATCCATCCATCGCTGAATATGTTTTGCATCGATACCAGACTTTTTAAAGTCGTGAAAATCATAACTGATCTTGTGATCATCCAGCCAGGTTCTGGCTTTTTTTACTGTATCGCAATTGGGTATGCCGTATAAAGTGAACATGGCTGCTGTTTGGCCGCAAAAATAGTCGTCCGCTCGTCAAAAAAAATAGCTCAAGCCGTGATTGCTGGCTAATTTTATGTGTAGTGATGAAATACTGTTTAGCATTTCTACTTGTATTTGCCCTTTTACAATCAACAGCACAGACAGACAATACTGAGCAGCGTAAGGCATTGGGTATTGTGACCGGTGTTTTGGTAGACGGACAAACAAACAGGCCGGTGGCTTTTGCAACTCTGGCACTCATTAATCGGGCAGATAGCCTGAAGAAATACCAGCAGGTTTCGGATAAGAACGGCAGCTTCGAGTTTCTGAAGCTCGATATGGGTTACTATAAGCTGCGCGTGCAGGCTTTGGGCTTTGCCACGCTGGAGATGGATAGTATTTATCTGCGCGCAGAGCGATACGATTTTAATCTGGGTGACATCAAACTCAATACTTCCTCCAATCAATTAATGGATGTGGTCGTTTACTCAGAAAAACCACTAATAGAGAATAAGGATGGAAAGATAACGTACAATGTTGGGGAGAGTGCTTTGAACAGCAGTGCATCTACTGCAGAAATTTTGAAGAATATGCCATTAATCAATAATGATCCGAATGGTAAAATTCTATTGAAGGGTAAGGAGCCAAAAATTTTGATTGATGATAAGCCCACTGAATTAAATGCTCAACAGCTGCAGGACTTGCTGGAAAGTATGCCCGGCAGTAGTATCGAGAAAGTGGAGATTATGACCAATCCGCCACCGCAGTATGCAACTGAAACAGGTGGTGTGATTAATATCGTAACTAAAAAAGGAAAGATTGGCTGGATAGGCAGGATAAATCTCACAGCAGGCACAAGAGGTGAAGCCAATTTAGGTGTAAACCTCAGCTATCGCAATCAAAAAATTTCTTTCACCAATACGGTGAACGTAGGTGCTAGTCAGTTTGTAGGCAGTAGCTATTCCCGCCGTGAAAACATTTACAAAGATTCTTCCAATCGTTTTCATACGGATGGTAGTTTCAATAATCAAAATATTCGTCCCAACTGGCGCACGCAGCTAGAGTATGAGATCAGCAAACAACAAAATCTGAGCTTTACCTATAACGGCAATCTCAATTTTTTTGACAATAACAGTCGTACACGTTTCACGAATATTAATCGCTTCGGTGAGACTTGGAAAGTAAGTAATCGGGAGAATAGCAGTAATGGTATGGGATACGGGCATGGCTTGAATCTTACTTATACTTTGCGTGGTAAAAGGGCAGGAGAGGTATTGCGCTTGATGGCATTGGCCAATGCGGGTAAAAATGATAATGATCGCGACTTTTTTCAGGAATTCCTGAACGGTAATTTATTGCCTACGGGGATAGATTCTACACAATCCCAGTTCTTTAATAATATCAGTAATAGCTGGTCGGGCCGTATCAATTATGATCGTCCGTTCAAAAAACAAGGCAATAGTTTTTCTACAGGATTAACCTATACCAAGAGCAATTTTCATAATACCCTTAACACCAATTTCCTTCGTAAACTAGATGGCGCTATGGTGCCAAATGATGCATTGAGCAATGATTTCTGGTTTCATCAAGAGGTGTTCACTATAAGAGCAGGGTTGAATTTCAAGCTACCTAAAGAGTGGCGCATCAATCTTGGTGCGCAGGCTGAATTAACAGACATGTATTTCGATATCCTGAAAGGTAATGCTACCAACACTGCGAACAAATACTGGAATGTCTTGCCCAATGCTACTATTCGAAAAGAGTTCAACAAAAGCATGAATACAGCATTGGTGTATCGTGCCACCATTCGTCGCCCGGGTATTGGCGAACTCAATCCAAATGTCGATTACAGCGATCCTTACAATATCCGCTTTGGTAATCCTTATCTACAGCCCTCGTTGGCTGATAATATTGATTGGAATTTCAGCCTAATCAAGGGTAAGTATTATATCAACACATCACTGGGTTACAATCGTATCAAGAATGTCTTCAATACCATTCGTAACCTCATTGGTGGAGGCGTTACCACCATCACCTGGTTGAACATTGCCGATAGGCAGGAGTATGAAGCCAGTGCATGGGGTGGCTACACTTTCAGTAAGCAGCTTCGCATGAATATGAGTGTGGGATATACATTCAATCAGTATGATGAGGCGGAGAAAAAACTTTATCGCTACAGGGATGGCGGTACTTTCTATACAACCTTGAATTACAATTATACCCCTAGCAGTGTACTCAGTTTCGAGGGTAATGCGCGCTTCAGCAGTTTTGCCGACCCGCAGGGTAGAAGCAGAAGTAATCTTTCTACTAACTTAGGTGTGCAGCATAAGTTCATGGATCGGCGATTGATTGTGAGCCTGAACCTGATTGATCCTTTCACGCCCCAGCGTTTTCTTACCTATACTTATGGGGCGAACTTCAATATTGAAAGTTTCAGCTCTACCAATACCAGAAATATCAGGTTGTCTGTTGCCTACCAGCTAAATAGAATGGTGCAGAAAAACAGCTTAAATGATAAGCAGAAGAAGGCAATACTGGATAAGCTCAAGAAATGATTAAGCCATGCTGGGCAGCTTAGCATTCAGCCAGCTGTTCTTCACAGGGGTAATCCAGATATTCAAAAAAGCTGCTTTTGTATTCACTAGATTATTGAAGTACAATGTGTCTGGCGTAATAAAACCATTGGTTACGCCATAGCTCAGTTGACTCATCGGCAGCAACTGCACTTTGTCTTTGATATAAAAAGCCAGTGTCTGGCGATCGAACATGTTCACCCCAAATTCCTGCTCAATGGCTTTGATCAGGTGTACGGAACTGTCTGTGCTGCAACCACCCACTGTTACCGCTGTTTCATCAGCCATCAGTACCACAAACTGTCCCAGAAAAAGGTTTCCATAACCTTTAACAGCATGACCATGACTTTTCCAGTTCTGGATGAAATTTTCCAGCATGGACTCAATCTTCAAGGCCTCACTAATGCCAAATGGGCGGGAAGCCTGATAAATCCATACACGTGAATTGGGGTTAAAGTCCTCCGGAATCAAATGCTGATAATTGGGTACGCTCATGTCGCAAATGTACAACAGAAAACAAACTGCTAAGCCGACTTCTTATTAGGCATCAGGTCTCGTCATCAGATTGCTGATAAGCAAAGATCAAAGCGCCAAGACAGGCCGCAGCCAATTTGAGGGTTATGTTTTTGGTACTGATAATTAAGGTCCAATCTAATTGTTGTTTCACCAGATCAATCAAAATATCTCCAACAAGCAAAGCGGGAAAGGCAATGCCGGCAAAGCCGAAGAATTTTTTCCAGTGAATGCGTTGCATATTATTCCATATTCATGGCGATCATTTCAGCAATATCCAATACCTGAACGGATTCTTCTTTTTCATTCAGCTTTACGCCATCCGTCATCATGGTATTACAGAATGGACAGGCAGATGCAATAAATCCTGCGCCCGTCTGTAAAGCTTCTTCTGTTCTTTCCAGATTGATGCGCTTATCGCCGGGTTCATCTTCTTTGAACATCTGCGCACCACCTGCACCACAGCAAAGGCCCTTGGTTCTGCAGCGCTTCATTTCCACCAGCTCTGCATCCAAAGCTTCCAGTACTTTTCTAGGTGCTTCGTAGATATCGTTGGCGCGACCGAGATAGCAGGAGTCATGATACGTAATGCGCTTGCCTTTGAAGCTGCCGCCTTCCTTCATACGAATCTTGCCTTCATCAATCATTTGCTGCAGCAGTGTGGTGTGATGAATCACTTCGTAATGGCCACCCAATTCAGGGTATTCATTTTTGAGTGTGTTGAAACAATGCGGACAGGTAGTGACTATTTTCTTGATTCCATAACCATTCAGTACCTGAATATTCTGGTAAGCCATCATCTGAAAGAGAAATTCATTGCCGGCTCTGCGTGCAGGATCGCCTGTGCACGCTTCTTCTTTGCCCAGTATTGCCCACTTGATGCCGGTTTTGTCTAAGATGGTGGCAAAAGCCTTGGTAATCTTTTGTGCACGCTGATCAAAGCTGCCTGCGCATCCTACCCAGAAAAGAATTTCCGGTGTTTCGCCACTCATCATCAGCTCAGCCATGGTATTCACTTTCATATAGTCGGTATTCAGTAAGTAATGATTATGCTGTTGCCCATTGGTCACGCTCGTCTGGTGAAAATTTCCAGGGAGCAAAATTGTTTTCTGTATTGCTGAACATGCCATTCCATTCCTGCGGTGCATTGCTTTCCTCCATGATCAGGGATCTGCGCAGTTCTGTAATGATATCTAATGGAGAAATGCTCACCGGACATTCCTGTACACAGGCGTTGCAGGTGGTGCAGGCACGCAGTTCTTCTACGCTGATATAATCATGCAATAAAGATTTACCATCATCCTGAAAACTGCCATGTTGGTTGATGTTCCGGCCCACTTCTTCCAAGCGATCACGTGTATCCATCATGATTTTTCTTGGACTCAATAATTTACCTGTGCCGTTAGCTGGACAGGCCGCAGTGCAACGGCCGCATTCAGTACAGCTGTATGCATCCAATAAATTTTTCCAGCTCAGGTCTGTTACATCCTTCGCGCCAAAACGGGCAGGTGGTTGTGCATCTGCTGGGGCCAATTCAGGCTGCATGGCATACAATACTTCATTCTGCACAGCAGGCATGTTGCGCATTTTACCCGGTGCATCCAGTCTGGCGTAATAAGCATTAGGGAATGCCAGCAGAATATGCAAGTGCTTTGAATAGGGTAAGTAGTTCAGGAAGGCAAAAATGCCCACGATATGTAACCACCAGCAAACCCTTTCAATAGCAATCAGCGTACTATCGCCAAACGATTGTAATGATGGAGCCAGCAGGCCTGAGAAAAAGAAATTGCCTGTGTCGTGATAATGCGCATTGCCATTTAGCTGCAAAGCACGATCAGCAGCATTCATGGTAATGAATAAACTCATCAATACGATTTCTGTTACCAGAATATAATTGGCATCACTACGTGGCCATCCGTTCAGGTCTTTGCTGATAAAGCGCTTGAGTTTGATGAGGTTTCTTCTGCTCAGGAAAATAACGCAGACAGCAATCACGCCCACAGCCAGCCATTCAAATGAATTGATCAGAAATGTATACAAACTGCCAAGTGGTTCAGCAAATAGTCGGTGTTTGCCAAGTATGCCATCCAGTACAATTTCCAATACCTCAATATTGATGATGATAAAGCCGGCATAGATCACAAAGTGCAGTACAGCTACCAGTGGGTTCTGGAACATCTTTTTTTGTCCCAGCGCCAGCAACACCACATTGCGCCAGCGAACCGATGGTTGGTCTGTCAGGTCTTCTTCTTTACCCAATAAAATATTGCGCCTGATTTCACTGGCTTTCTTGTAAAACAGCCAGGATGCGGCCCCGGCCAACACTAAGAACAGCACTTGCTGGATGATTTGCATATCGTTATGCTTGAGGTCGCTAAGATAGCGGATTTGCTTTGTCGATTCTTGCTTTGTGATTACCTTGTACACCCAATCTGGATAAAGCATGAACAGGAAATATATTTTGGATCAGGTTACAGCAGCGCATAAGCTGCAGCGAATGGCCCTGGAAGTGGCTGAACAGCTCAGTGGCGAAGCTGCCCCTTTGGTAATCATCGGGGTAAAGGGTACAGGTATGGTGATTGCGGAGAAAATTGCCCAACTGGTTCGCCAATACTTAACCAATCCTGTTCAGGTGATGACGGTAAGTCTGGACAAGCAATTGCCCAAGGAAGTAACCCTCAGTGAATCCATAGATCTTACCGGCAGGCATATTTTATTGGTGGATGATGTAACCAATAGCGGCAGAACCCTTTTGTATGCGTTAAAACCCTTGCTGCAGTACCATCCCAGAACCATCCACACGCTGGTACTTGTAGAGCGTATGCACAAACAGTTTCCGGTGAATGCAGATTTCGTAGGTCTGTCTATTGCTACTACGCAGGAAGACCATATTCAGGTAGATGTGGCCGATGGAGAAGTGGTGTCAGCCTATCTGCTTTAGAAATAGAGCCAATGTACCTGTAAACCATTACGCGACATTTGTAGTGCTGGCGCGGGCATTTTAAATGCGTTAAGAATAAACAGCCCGGTTTTCAACCATTTCTTTTTGGTTTTGATGCGGGTAAAATCAATATCCGGCGATAGATACCATTGTCTGTAGCGTCGTATATCGTTTCTATTGTAGGCTATGCCATTCTTATCTACCCATTGATTGGTTTCTCCGCCAAACATACCGCTGGCACCATAGCCTACAGCCAGATTCAGCCATGCAGGTAGCGTAGATTTTGGGAAAAAAGATTTCAAATTAGCACTCAGCCAATAAGTTTGTGCATTGTAGTCTTTCAACATCCTGTTGGCGACCCCTTTTCCAAAGAGGTCATCTGCACGTGCGTTCAGGATTGGATCGCCGTAGTCATTTCGATGGAATGAAAATTTGAATTGGATTCTTTGTTCATCCCATGCCAATTCTTGCGCAACCAATATACCGCTGCCGGCGATATTGGCAGCAAAATCGCCCCAGCTCCAGCCCCATTGGGTAGAGAAACCATCGAGCGTTTCAATGGCTGTTTGATAAATAGCACCACTCATGCCGCCAATCCAGATGCGTTGTTTGCGGGGCAGACCGGCCCAACGCCACATTTCCATACTGGCTTTACTTTCAATGTAGGCGCTATACATATGGCCTACCTTATCAACCTGCAGCCATTCTTTGTTATCATTGAAAGTGTGAAATCTTCCCTGCGGATAGTTTTTGTACCAAGCATTGTATAAAAGTGCCATCGTGCCACCATAGCCGATGATATTGCCTGCAGTGACGAGTTGTATTCGTTTTTTATTGATCATGCTGCGTTGAACATAGCCTGAATCATACTGCGAAAAACATTGAATCGACAGCAATAAGAAAGCAGGTATAATCAGGAGCTTTTGAGCACGCATACTGCAAACATACGGCGCATTGGGCAGAGCCGATTTTCCTGATTAGCGGATAGCTAAAAAGTTTATCTTGCGATACACAATAACCAATCCTAAAATCAATAACTATGGATGCTGCCATCTTAGCGCGTGTGCAGGTTTGGCTCAACGGCAATTACGACGCAGAAACCAAAGCCACAATTCAGCAATTACAGCAAGAAAACCCCGATGAACTCGCGGATGCATTTTACAGAAGTTTAGAATTCGGAACCGGTGGCCTTCGCGGTATTATGGGCGTAGGTACCAATCGTATGAATAAGTACACAGTAGGTATGGCTACTCAGGGCTTTGCCAATTACCTCAAGAAAACTTATGGTGATGCGCCCGTGAAAGTAGCTATTGGTCACGATAGCCGCAATAACAGTAGATTCTTTGCTGAAACTACCGCCAATGTGTTTGCAGCCAATGGTTGCGAAGTCTATCTTTTTGAATCGCTGCGCCCAACACCAGAATTGAGTTTTGCTATTCGTCATCTGGGCTGTCAGGCAGGTGTGGTATGTACTGCATCGCACAATCCTAAGGAATATAATGGCTATAAAGCCTATTGGAATGATGGCGGGCAATTGGTGCCACCGCATGATAAGAACGTGATCAAAGAAGTAGAAGCCATCACTTCCGTGGATGAAGTAAAATGGTCGGGTGGTGAAAGTCGTATCCAACTCATGGGTAAGGAGATGGATGCAGCTTATATTGAGATGGTGAAAGGGCTGAGCGTTTATCCGGATGTGATTGCCAAGCAGCATGATCTGAAGATTGTTTATACGCCTATTCATGGAACAGGTATTACGCTGGTGCCGGATGTGTTGAAGGCATTTGGTTTCACCAATGTTACAATCGTGGATGAGCAGGCAACACCCGATGGTAATTTCCCTACGGTGGTCTATCCTAATCCGGAGGAAAGCGAAGCCATGCATATCGGGCTGCAAAAAGCCAAAGCACTGGATGCCGATATCTTGTTGGGGACAGACCCGGATAGCGATCGTGTAGGTATTGGTGTAAAAAACCACAAAGGCGAGTGGGTGCTCATGAATGGCAACCAAACAGCTGTACTGGCTTTTGCTTACATGATGGAGGCCCGCCGCGCGAAAGGTATTGCCCAGCCCAATGATATGGTGATCAGCACGATTGTGACTACTGAGATGATCAATGATGTAGCCAAAGCGAATAATGTAGCCTGCTACAATGTATTGACCGGTTTTAAGTGGATTGCCGAGTTGGTGAAAGCAAAAGAAGGCAAGGAGAATTATATCGTAGGCGGTGAAGAAAGCTTTGGCCTGATGATTGGCGATAAAACACGTGATAAAGACGCCATCAGTGCTGTAGCCCTGCTTTGCGAAATGGCAGCTTATGAAAAGAATCAGGGTAGAACACTTTTTGATAAGATGATTGATCTCTATATCCAGTATGGGTTCTATTATGAGAACTTAATCAGCATCACCAAGAAGGGTATGAATGGACAAAAAGAGATTGCTGCCATGATGGAAGGCTATCGTACAAACCCGCCTGCTACTATCAATGGTGCGCAGGTAGTGCAGTTGCTGGATTATCAGTTGCAGCAGGGTAAGAATTTGGTAACAGGCGAGTCTTGGTCGATAGATCTGCCAAAGAGCAATGTACTGCAGTTTGTTACAGCTGATGGCAGCAAGATTTCAGCCAGACCCAGTGGTACAGAACCCAAAATTAAATTCTATTTCAGTGTGAAGACGGATTTGGCTGATCGCGCCGACTTCGATGCAAGGCTGGCTGAGCTGGAAAACAAAATCAATGGTATCGTAAAAGATATGCAGTTAAAGTAGTTTACTTGATTGTTATAGGAAAATGCCGCCACGTGCGGCATTTTTTGTGCATAGTGATTGCTCATGCTGATTTCTTGTTCACAAGTAATATTGATAAGGGTAGTTCTTACCGAGGAATATTACATTTGTTGCACATGAGGAAATTCGAGGATACATATCAGCACAAAGGCTTGCGCAAAAAGTTGGTTGAACTGTTGCGTGAGAAAGGCATTACAGATGAAGCTGTACTAACAGCTATTGGCAATATTCCCAGACATTATTTTTTAGATTCTGCCTTTGATAAGATTGCTTATGAAGACAGAGCTTTCCCGATTGGTGAAGGACAAACGATTTCTCAACCGTATACGGTAGCCTATCAATCGCAGCTCCTGCAGATCAAGAAGGGCGATAAGGTGTTAGAAATTGGTACGGGTAGTTTTTATCAGGCTGCTGTTCTGGCTGAAATGGGTGCCTGGGTCCATACCATTGAGCGACAAAAAAAATTATATGAAAAGCTCAAGACCTTTCATTTGCGGAATAAATACCCCAACGTCAAGTTTTTTTATGGGGATGGTTTTGAAGGCCTGCCTACCTATGCACCTTTCGATAAAGTGATTATTACAGCAGCAGCACCATTTATTCCGCCGAAATTGGTGGAGCAGATGAAAGTTGGTGGCTTGATGGTGATCCCTGTAGATGAAGGAGAAGTGCAACGCATGTTACGCTTAACAAAACTGCCAGATGGCTCTTTAAAGGAAGAAAGCTTTGAGCAATTCTCCTTTGTGCCCATGCTTACCGGAAAGAATCAATAACTAAAAAATCCCGCAGCTGCGGGATTTTTTAGTTGCGTAATATTTGATTAGCCGTTCATGCCACCCATCATACTGCCGGCACCGCCATCCATATCGCCTTTCATGCTCTTACGCTTGAAGAGGTTGGGGTCGAACTTGCCAAAGCGCCAGCTAAAGTTCAGGCGTAATACCTGCGGGTCTCTTCTGCGCTGGAAAGTTTGTGTGAAGAATGGAGACTCTGCATAAGTCTGCTGTAGCTGTGTGCGGAAAATATCGTTCATGCTTAAAGTGAGTGAACCAGTATTGCCACCTTTCCAGGTGAAATCTTTTCTGATAGACAAATCAACTGCATAGCGGGGCAGGTTAAAGCCCTGAGCAGTACCCACGTTACCGCCGCCAAACATCATACCACCAAAACCGCCACCGCCACGGCCGCCGCCGAAGCCACCACCACCGCCACCAGGAGGTAATACGGTCTTGGCCTGGTAATCACCACTCAACTGAATTGAGTAACCTTTCTTCAGTTTGAAGTTGTTGTTCAGCTTGGCAAACCAGCTCACTAACTGGTTATTCAGGTTGCTGGCAATGTTCTCACCGTTAATCTGTGAGTTGAAAATATTCAGGTTGGCAGTCATGTTCCACCACTTGGTTACATCCATTCTATTGGTAATCTCAATACCATAAATGATGCTGTTGTTTGCATTGGTGAAAGTGTTGAATACCACGCTATCAAAAGGCTTCAGAGGATCTGTGCCCTTGTACTGATAGCGAGTAATCAGGTTGGTGCTGTATTTAAAGAATGCGTTGATTAATAAGTTAGCGCCCTTCTTGTAAGCATTGTTATAAGACAATTCTAAAGAATTCACAAACTCAGGTCTTAAGCCGGCATTACCAACGTTCAGGTTCTGCGGATCTGTATAGTCGATAAATGGAATTAACTGGAAGAAATTGGGTCTGTTGATTCTACGTGAATAGTTGACCTGAATATCTTCCTTGTCAGATTTTTTATAAGTAATAAATGCACTAGGGAAGAGGCTGATTGGGAAGTCAACACGGAAAGCAGAATCTTTACCCAGTAATTTACCATCATAGAAAGAGCTTTCCGCACGCAGACCTAATTGGTAGCTCCAGTTTTTCTTCTTGAAACTATATACACTGTAAGCGGCATATACAGCATCTGTATAGGCAAAATTGGCACTGATACTTGGAATAGTTTGGAAACTATTGGTGTTATAGTTAAAGAACTGCTGTGTATTGTTGCTGGTAAAATCGCGGATTTGTGCTCTGGCACCAGCTTCAAACTTGGTATTGTCTGTAAGCGGGTTTTCGTAATCTGTTTGTACAATTACAAAGCTGTTGGTGCCTGTACCAAGGGTCTTTTGGAGTACAGGTCTTCCTTTGATGCCGAATGAATTGGGGAAGTAAGTGGTTTGTGTAAAGTCGGCATTGTTTTCATTTTCACTTCTGTTATAATTAATGTCTGCTGTCCACTCATGACCTGCCTTAGGAAAATTATGCTTATAACTAAAAGTGGCACCAGTGTTTTTGAACTCTGCACCAGA
>Ga0315904_10009249_pt1 | contig 12907 bp, 9 predicted proteins | sample LakEriMetagenome_6_FD_203529 | JGI IMG/M metagenome (GOLD analysis project Ga0315904, IMG submission 203529) | Freshwater fungal communities from buoy surface, Lake Erie, Ohio, United States - Buoy 12 MA120 | ecosystem: Environmental > Aquatic > Freshwater > Lake | place: USA: Lake Erie, Ohio...
AAGTGCGAAACGACGACGGCTATCCCGGCTGGAGCCCCAGCGCCAGCTCCGCGATCCTCGACCAGATGAAAGGCATCTACCGCGAGCTCTTCGGCCACGACGTCGGCGTCAGCGCCTGCCACGCCGGCTTGGAATGCGGAGTCATCGCGCAAACCTATCCCGGCCTCGACATGATCTCCTTTGGGCCTGACATCGAAGAGGCCCACTCCGAAAACGAACGTGCCAGCATCTCGTCAGCGCAGAAGTTCTGGAAGCTGCTCACGACGACGCTGGCGCGGCTGTGAAACGTAGCCCGGACTTTCTAGTCCGGGTCATCACGAGTTGGAAAACTCGTGTTACGTGATGAGAATCACTCCTTCGCCGCTTTGCGGTTGGGTTTGTTCACGATGACGGGACCGTCGTTCTTTTGCGCTGCGCCCGGCGTGCTGCGGCCGTTGGCGATGATGTCGTTGAGCAACGTGGTGAGGCGTTGCACGACTTCGGGGTGTTTGTCGTGCAGGTTGATGGTTTCGGCGGGGTCGGTGCTCAGATCGCAGAGTTGCGCGGCGGGCAGGCCTTGTTTCGCGGCTTCGGCATCGCCGGGTTTGCCCCAGCCGCCGCTGCCGGGGCATAGGGCGAGCTTCCAACTGCCCTGACGGATCGCAAAGCGTCCGCTGATGCTGTGGTGCACCACATGATCATGCAGCGGCGCTTGGTCTTGGCCGAGCAGCGCGGGGAGAAGGCTCACGCTGTCCTCAGCAGCGTTGTCGGGCAGTTTCGCCTCGAGAATGGCTGCGCAGGTCGCGAGGAAATCGGTGTGGCAGATGGTTTGCGCGCTTTTCGAGCCTGCGGCGACTTTTCCGGGCCATCGCACGAAAAACGGCACGCGATGCCCGCCGTCCCAGATGTCCGCTTTGTAGCCGCGAAAGCCCGCGCTGGCGAAGTGACCGCTTTTTTCGAGCTGCGCGGTCTTTGCGGCGGGCGAGCAGCCGTTGTCGGAGGTGAAGAAGACGAGCGTGTTCTCCGCGAGGCCATGCTGATCGAGCGCGGCGAGCACTTCGCCGACGATGGCATCGGTTTGCATGACGAAGTCCGCGTAATCGCCGAGGCCGCTTTTGCCCTTCCACGCTGCGGAAGGCACGATGGGCGTGTGCGGCGAAGTGAGCGGGAGATAGAGGAAAAAAGGCGCGTCCGACTTTGCGCAGGCCGCGAGGTGGCTCACCGCGCGTGCGCCGAGCCGTGGCAGCATCTCAATGGTCTCGATGTGCTCGATGACGCGATCATCTTCGATGAGCGAGGTCATCGTGCGGGCATTCGAGCAGCCAAAATAACGATCAAAGCCGCGAGTCGTCGGTCCGCCGATGATGCGTGCGCCTACTGGCAGGCCGGAGCGGTCTTTGCCCTTCTTTGAATCCACGTCGGACTGGAATCCGAGATGCCATTTGCCGATGCAGGCGGTGCTGTAGCCTTGCTGTTTGAGGAAACCGGCCACCGTGAGCCTGTCGGCGGCGATGAGCGGCTCGTCGTTGCCACCATCGAGCACGCCGCTCTGCAACCGCGTGCGCCACGCGTAGCGCCCGGTGAGCAGGCCATACCGCGTGGGCGTGCACACGGACGAGCCGCTGTGCGCATCCGTGAACGTCATGCCCTGAGCCGCGAGCCGGTCGAGATGCGGCGTGGCGATCTTGCCACGCTCCGGATTGAGGCAATGCACATCGCCATAACCCAGGTCGTCCGCGAGGATGTAGAGGATGTTCGGCTTCGCCGACAAGGACGAATGCAGAAGGACGAATGACGAAACAAACAGCAGGAGGGGCTTCATGGCGCGGTTGGGCTTACTTGGATGTCATCGAGCTCGATGCCGGCCTCGCCGCCGTTTTGCATCCAGAGCAGTTTGTGCTTCGCGGCGTTGAAATTGGGCCTGGTGAGCGTTTTCGACCACGTCTGGCCATCGAGCGTGATTTGGACCTCCTCGCCGCGGAAGACGAGCGTCACCTCTCGCCAGGTGTTGGCGCTGAGATCGACTTTTTCGAGGGGAAGCATTTCGTTCAGGCGGTAGGCACCGCTCTTTTTGTCGGGCGGACGGCCATTTTTCTGACGCAGCGGATGGTTGGCATCTTTGGAATGCGCATCGACCTGCAATTGCACACCTTCGCGCAGCAGTTTCACGCGCAGCATGTGATCCTCGCTGCCGAAGCCGTCATCGCCATCGACGAAGAACCACAGCCACCCACCCGCTGCGAGATGCCGGTAGCGAAAGGAGATCGTGAGGTCTTTTCCTTCGACCGGCAGATAGACCATCGGCGGATATTTGCCTCCGCTGGAACCACGCGTCCAAAGCACGCCATCGCGCACACTCGTGTTCTTGTTCGGGATCGGAGTCAGGAACCGCTTCGCATCGAACTCTGTGCCGAATGATTCACGAATCGGCTCGGCGGCATGGCTGAGCGTGAGGAGGATCAGAGCGAAAAGAAGACGTGGCATGCGGCTGGAACGTGTGAGGCATGCCGAATCTGGCCTTGATGTGCCAAAGCGGATGAAACTCAGCTCAGCACTTCAATGAGGTAGCGCAGCTCTTCCTCGATGTCCTCGGTGGCGGGCACGGTTTCGGCGATCTGGGTTTCCAGGGCGGCGCGGAAGGTTTTGCGAAGGCGGTGAATCATCACTTTCACCGCACCCGTAGAGGCACCGAGCTGCGTGGCGGCATCGGCCTGGGAGAGCGCATCGGTATCGCCGACGAGCCAGGGCTTCAGCACCTCAAAGTGCGCGGCTTTGCCTGATTTTTCAAAATCGGCCTGCACAGCCTTCAGACTGCGATCCATCACCGCAAAGGCCCACTCGCGGTCGAAGTGCCGGTCATTCATCGCGGCGCTGGCATCGGCGATTTGCAGTCCGGGTGCCGTGTCGTGCGGGGTGGCATCGAGCGATTCCACCACGGCACCTCCGCCACGCTTTTCCCGGCCTTCATTGCGGCGGCGTTCGGCGAGGAAGTGCTTCAGCGCCCCGAGAAGATACGAGCGAAAGCGGCCCTTCGTGGGATCAGCACCATCGAAACCACCACGCGTGAGCAAACGGGCAAAAAACTCCTGCGCGAGCTCGCGGCTGTCGTCGTCGCTGCGGCCTTCGCTGCGCAGAAAACGAAACACCGGAGCCCAATACACCTCGCACAGCTCGCTGAGCGCGGTGCGTGCCTCGGGCGCATCGCCACGCGATCGCAGCACGAGCGTCCAGCGCGTGCTGTGAAAGGCGGAATCGGCGGAAGCGAGGCTCATGTCGGGTTCAGGGCTGGTTTTGTGCCACGACCTCTTCAACATAGAGCGTCTCCAGCTTTCTGCCGAACCAATCATGGCGCGTGGCGAGCTCGTAGCGCTGCTTTTCACCTTCCACGAACTGCCACTCACCCTTGCCCGAAGTGTTGAACTCCCAAGCGTCGTCGAGAAAAACGGAGCGCGAGTAGGTCTTTCCGTCCAATGCCTGGTAGCTCGCCACGATCTGCTGCCGCTCGCTGCCTTTCCATCGCTCGGTCGTCACGATTTCCAGCGTGGTGCGGAGATGATGACCTTCCGGCGCGTGAATGACACCGTCGAGTTCGAGCCGCGTCACCTTGCCTTCGGCATCCACGCGAACGAGCCGGAACTGCAGCATTTTCCCGGCGGCAATCGTCACCTCCGCGTTCATCTTGGTGCCGCGCGGTTCCAGATAGGCCTGCGCTGAGACATTCTTTTGCCGGACATAGGTGCCCAGGCAGAGCAAGGCGACAATCGTCGTGACGCCGAATCTCCAGACGTGGCCGTGCAGCGCTTTCATGGCGGGCGCTTGCTCGATCCAGCGCCAAACCTGACGCGCCATCACCACGCCCAGTCCGCCGCCCACGAGGAGCAGCAAGCCCATCAGAAGTCTCCAGACCGCACTCACACTGCTATCGCGTGACAGGGTGGAGATGCCGACACCGGTCATGAACATGGTGAGCAAGCAAGGCCACGCCAACGCGGCAAACATGGCCCGCTTCAAACCTGCCAGACGCCCTCCAGAGCTGCGAATCTCGCGCAGCGCCCGCATCGCGAGCATCGTTCCCGGTCCAGCAGTGGCCACGATCAGAAACACGAACAACCAGGGAAAGAAAAAAGCATTCCGGTCCCGCATTCCGACGTGCCTGCTCATATCAAAGAACATCACGATCACCGGCAGAAAGGCAATGCCCACCACCAGGCTGAGCGTGGTGAAAATGAGCGATGCATTGGCACCACGCGCTGTCTTTCCCGCCGAAACGCTGTCGGTTGGTGCGCGCACGGCTTCTGGCGGACGCGTTCCCGCTTCTGAAGCCGCCTGCATCTGCGTCTTCACCTCACCCACGGTCTGAAAACGCAGTTCGCGCTCCCTTTCGAGAGTGCGCATCACGATTTCATCAATGCGTGCGTCCACGGCCGATTTCTTCGAGGGCGGCGCGAAGCGGCCGAGCGGCAATTCACCGGTCAGCAGCTCGTAAAGCACCACGCCGAGCGAGTAGATGTCCGCACGCTGATCCACATCTCCGGGCGACTCCAACTGCTCCGGCGCCATGTAATGCGGGCTGCCGAGCACGAAGCCGCGCTGCGTGAGCGTGAGCTGATCCTTGCCGTCCTCGCCAGTGAGCTTCGCGATGCCGAAGTCCGCGATCTTCACCTGCCCGCGCGAGTCGATGAGGATGTTCTCCGGTTTGATGTCGCGATGCAGGATGCCCTGCTCATGCGCGAACTTCAGCGCCGCGCAGACGTCCTGCACCAGCGTCAGCGCCTCCTGCGGCGTGAAGCGGCCCGCCTTCATCGCCTGACGCAGATTCACGCCATCCACGAACTCCATCATGAGATACGCAAACGGCCCCGCAAGACCGCTATCGAACACCGTGACGATGTTCGCATGATGCAACCGCGCCAGCAGCCGCGCCTCGCGATCAAATCGCTCCGCAAAGGCGGGATCGTCGGCCAGATCACTCGAAAGCACCTTCAGCGCCACCAGCCGGTCCAGCTTCGGCTGCCGCGCCTTGTAAACCGCGCCCATGCCGCCTGCGCCGATCAGCTCCAGCACCTCCAGGTCGGGGAAATGCACGGCCAGTTCCGCCACCGTCGGCGGTCGCGGTTGATGGGAGGCTGCCGGCGGAGCGAGCGGGATCGTCGCGCCGAGCAGCACGCACTTGGGGCAGAGACCTTGAGGCGCGCCGTCAGGAATCGTCGCGCCGCATTTGGGACAGAGGGATGGAGTTGTCATGGCGGCGGCTTCCTGAGCCGTGAGGAAACACAGGTTACAACTTTCTCGCTTCCGCACGAAAATCCAGCCGCCAAAGGCCTATTACTCCCACGCCAGCCTCAAAAACTCCGGCGCGGGGCCTTTCCAGAGCGGGGCGTCGCTCGCGGTGCCGCCTTTGGCGACGAAGCGGGCGCAGAGGCGGAGTTGATCGACATCAAGACAGCCCATTATCACTCCGCCCGCGCTTGATTCCGAAACTGCGCGGGCGTCTGCTTGGTTTGCCCTTTGAAGACCACACCCATGTATTCCTGATGGCGGAAGCCGCAGCGCTCGGCGATTTCGGCGAGGGAGAGATGGGTGTCGAGGAGGAGGCGCTGGGCGGCGGTGACGCGTTGGGTGATGAGTTCCTCATTGATGGTGCGGCCGAGGGCGGCACGGAAGCGGCGTTGCAGCACGCTGCGCGAGGCTCCGACGAGGGTGGCGATCTCATCCACCCGGATGGCATCGCAGACGCGCTCGCGGATGATGTGCAGGGCTTTGGCAACGAGTTCGTCCTGCACAGCGAGGGTGTCGGTGGACTGGCGCGTGACGGTTTCATTCGGCGGTGTGAGAGTGCGCGCGGGCACTCGCTTTTTGCCGCGCATCATTTGGTCGAGCAATCGCGCGGCTTCGTAGCCGACGAGGGCGTGATTTGGCCAGATGCTGGTGAGCGGCGGATGGCAGAGGTTGCAAAGCGGTTGATCGTTATCCACGCCGATGACGGCGACCTCATCAGGCACGCGGACGCCTGCGCGACGGCAGGCTTCGAGCACGTGACTAGCGCGGTGGTCGCTGCACACCATGAGTCCTGCGGGCTTTGGCAAGCCGTCAATCCACAAGGCAAGTTTCTGCTGATGCACTTCCCACGAATCATCATGCACCTGACGTGGGCTGACGCGGCGCACGCTGGTCTCGCAGCCATGCCGTTTCGCTTGCCGGACAAAGGCGCGCTCACGAGCAGCGGACCAGTTTCGCTCTTCGAGTCCGAAGAAGGCGAAGTGTTTGAAGCCGCGCACGATGAGATGCTCGGCGGCCATGACGCCGATGGCTTCATCATCAACATGCACCAGAGGAAACCCGGCGTCTGGCACCACGCCGAGCACATCGACCACGGGAAGACGTGTTCGGCGAAGCGCAGCGGCCATCGCTGGAGTGAAGACGCGGGCGATGATGCCGTGGCCTTTCCAGTTCTTGAGCCAATGCGGGAGTTCCTGATCGATGCTTCGTGCCTCGTGAAAAAGCAGCCAGGGATCGTGCTCGCGCACGTAGCGGGCGATGCCTGTGAGGATGTCGCGTCCACTGCCGAAGGAAGTCTCGACCACCAAGGCGACCTGCGGCGGCTCAGATTTCGCAACATCGCCGCGAGGGCTCTTTCGTGCGGCTTGTTTCAAAGATGAACGTCGGGCGGGCATGACCCGGTATGCTATGCGGTGTGAGGCCGGATATCTACATAAATAGCCCTGATCCCTCTTTGCGGAGCGAGCGGCCGTGTGGCTTGATCGTGGCGTCGCTGCGGAAGCGTGTCCGCATCCGCTCTCGCTCGGCCATGCAGAAACCCCCATCAATTTTCATCCAGATCTCCACCGTCATGAACCTGACCTTCGCTAGACCATTCGGCCTGATCAGCATGATGTCCGCCCTTTGTTGCCCACCAACGCAAGCGGTGCCGCCGCCCAGTTCGTTTGGTGTGTGGGATCGCGGCGACAAGTTTGATCGCAGCGACTTTCCCTTTCTACAGGGTCTGGCATTCACCCAATCCTGGGCAGAAGTGGAAAAGCAGCCGGGCGTGTTTGATTGGAGCAGCCTGGATCAGGCGATGAAGAAGGCGGTCCATAGCAGCCAGTTTCTCTACCTCTCGCTGAACGTCGGACCCGATGCGCCGAAGTGGATCTACGACAAGGGCGTCCCCGCCGTGAAAGCCGACAGCCAAATTCATGACAGCTGGCCGGTGTATCCTTTCTATGCCGCGCCGGAATACAAAACGTTCTGCCAGCGGTTGATCACAGAGTTTGGGAAGCACATCCGCAGCTACTCGAAGGAGATGCAAGAGCGCATTGCGTTCATTCAGGTGAAGACCGGCTGCACGGGTGATGAATGCGCCTACAAGGGGAATGTCATCGACAAGCAATACGACCTGCCCATGACGTCTGATGCGTGGCGGGAGTTCCGGCTGTGGGAGTTCGATGTGTATGTGAAGACCTTTCAATCACCTGCCGACCAGCCACAGATCGCGCTGATGTTCAACAATGTGTCGCCGGATGACGACGCGGCCGAGAACAAGGGCTTTGCGAAGGAATGGGAGTGGGTGATGGCGAATGCCAAAGGCGGCCTCGGGATCAAGATCGCAGGCAGCGGACGCGGCCACCACTTGAGCGGCGAGCGCAGCAAGATCGAAACGTGGCAGCATCGTCTCATCGCCGCGCAGGGCACGCCGCTGTTTGCCCGGTCAGAGATGGATCAGACGTGGACGCGTGCATGGTATCAGCTGAACGTGCCGCTCAGCTTCTACTGGGGCGCTCTCACCGGCCTGCAAAGCGGACAAAGCATCTGGGACATCAGCTCCAGCGCCATGGAGGCCTGCAAGGAGCAGGGGTTCGATTACTCCTTCCATTTTTTCAATCGTTACGCGGGGCAGATCCAGCCACAGACGGCCACCGATGCCTTTTGTGCGCTCCACAAGGGATTGGATGCTGCTGACACGAAAGCCTATCCGGAGGCCAAGTTCGGCGAGGCCAGCAAGCACAACGCAGAGCGCATGCTGAAGATCTGCGCCGCCTATGCCAAGTATGGCGCTGCAGTGGATGACCAGAACGCGCTGCTGCTGAGCCAGGTCCGCCAGCGCGACACGCAGACGGGATTCAACGATGTGGGCTGGGACATCTGGCCCGATAACTACGGACGCTTCCTCGATCAGATCGACGCCGATGCCACGTCCATTCCCCTCTGGCGCGTGGGCGGACCGATCACGAAGACCTCGTCCATTTACTCGCGCTTTGCGCGCGGCTTCGAGCACGCCTCTGGCAAAAACGCGATGCATTTCAAACTGCACGATGGATTCTCCGAAGGCAACGATCCCAAAGCGATGGCGATCACCGTCGTCTGGTATGACGCGACAGCAGGATCGACCTGGAGGCTTGATTACGATGCGGGCAAGTCAGGCACGAAGACCGCACTGAACATCACCGGCAAAGGCGACAAACAATGGCATCATGAGCGAGTGATCATCGAGGACGCGATGCTGCGTCACGGCGGCACAAAGGGCGCGGACTTCTCCCTCGTGAACACCGATGCCAAAGACGACATCTTCAGCCTCATCGAAGTCCACCGCGGCAGACTCGACACGCCTCCGCTGCTGCCTCCCACCGATTTCAAAGTGTCGAACGAACCGCCCAAGCCACCCAAAGCGGACAAGGCGAACAAGCCCGACAAAGCGAAGAAGCGGAAGAAGAAGACCGAAGACGACCGCTGATCACTTCACTCCCACGCCACTCGCATAAACTCCGGCGCGGGGCCTTTCCACAGCGGGGCATCGCTCGCGGTGCCGCCTTTGGCGACGAAGTGGGCGCAGAGGCCGAGTTGATCGATTTCAGACCAGCTTCTGAGCGGACCTTCGGGAGAGGTGAAGTCCCTCAAATCGAGCGTGAGGGTCTGCGGGGCATCGGAGCCGGGGATTTCGCGGCTGCAGACGAAGGTGCGGCGTTTGCCGCGGTAGCTGCGCCATTCGTTTTCTTCGAGGATGATGTGAAAGCCGTTGGTCTGCGGCATTTTGAGCGTGAGGACGAGCCTGGAGCCTTCCGGACCGCGCCAGAGCGGATCGGTGACTTTGCGCGTCCAGAGCTGCTGATGCGTGAGATTGCCCGCATTGAGAGAATACCAATCGCGTTGGCCGTGGGCGAAGTCTTCGATGAGTTTGGAAGGCTTCGCGGTGAGCTTGGGAGCGGCTTGTGCGACCTCCGCCGCGCTGTGCGTGTGCAGCAGCGAGCTGATGCAGACTTCGGTGACCGGTTTGGCATTGCCGGGTATCTGCGACAGCGATTCGGGCTTTGGCAGCGTGTAGTAAACGTTCGCGAAGGCGAAGAGCGGCGCGTCGAGCGTGTGCAGCGGCAGATGGGCGGTGTAGCCCTCCGCTTCGTGATGCACTTCGGCGCTGCGCCAGAAGCGGGCGCGGGGATCGGGATCGACGCTGTAGAAGATCTCGACGCGGGCCACGGGCAGCGATTTCGCATCCGGCCGCACGCGGAGCATCGGCACGTCGTCATTGGATTTGAGGCGGAGTTCGCTCTGCGGTGTCTCGGGCAAAGCGGGGCCGCCTTTGAGATAGTGGTCGAACCAAAGCGGCATCGTGATCGCCACCTCCGGCGTGAGGCGGTGGTTCATGTGCGGCACCCAACTGTAGCGCGTTGGCTGGTTCTGAATGAGTGCGTTGGTGCGATACACGTCGTCCATCCAGCCGTGGAAGTCGTTCGTGGCGCTGCGATGCAACGCCGGGCACTGAATGCGCGGCGCATAGCTTTCAAAGCTGAGCGTGCGCTTGAAGACCTCAATGTCGCCCTTGATCTGCTCCTGCTGCGCCTTGCCACCGAGGTAATCTCGCCCTTGCCAGCGCCAGCCTTGACCACCAACGGCCGGCACCGCAGCCTTCACGCGATCATCGGAGCCTGCGACATACATCGTGAGATTGCCGCCCATCGAGTAGCCATGCACGCCGAGGCGGCTCGCATCGACTTCCGGCTGCTGTTCGAGAAACGTCAGTCCGCGACGGCAGCCAAGCGTGAGTAGATACCAGTTGTTGTTCTTCGGATGCTCGCGGTCTTCAAAGACATGCTTCGGCCCGGGCAGCATGCTGCTGTAGCCCGGCACATTGAGCTGCGAGGGATCGACCGCGCCCCAATCGGTGTTCGGATCGCCGGGCTCGGCCTTCTCGCAGGTGTTGAACGGTGCCTTGCCCGTGCCGCTGCCGCCCCAATTGACTGACAGCGCCGCGTAACCTCGCGCCACGAGCAGCTTCACCTCGCTCACCGAGCCTCGCTGACCGCCGCCGTGGATGTGCATCACCGCTGGCAGTTTTTCCTTCGTGCCTTCAGGAAAGCCATACACCGCGGCCATGCGTGCCGGTTTGCCTTTGAAGCTGCCGATGAAGTAGCGCACATGCCGCAAAACCGCGCCGTCCTCCTTCCACTCGCGAATCACCTCGGTTTCGAGCGGCTCTTTGCGCGGATCAAAATCTGACCAAAGCTCCTGCACCGATTGCGGGATGTCGTTGGCAGCGAAAACGCCCTGCGAGGCCAAAAAGGATGCACTGGCGAGCAGCGAGGTGTTTTGGATAAGATGGCGTCGGGTGGTCATGGAGAAGATTTTTGCCTCACGGTTGTTTGGCGGTCGAGAACACCTTTCACCCACACACGCACAGGCATGAGGTCGGCTTCTTTCAGGAGGTAGCTCCAATGATCTGCGCCCGGATAGAGGCGGAGTTCGGTGTCATTGGGGCGGGCTTGCTGGAGCGCCATGGCATTGGACATAGGCACATCGACATCTCGATCACCATGAGCGATGAAGACCGGCCCGGAGAATCGCCCGATGGCATCAAGCGCACTCGATTTCTCCGCCTCAAAACCATGCCGGCGAGCTGCGTGAGTCACGGCGAAGCGATAGGCTGCATCCGAGAAGAATGGCCGCACGAGGGGATAGAGCCACGGGAACGTCCTGGAGGCGAGTTGTCGCGCGGTATCGGCGACGGCGAACAAGTCTTTCGGACCCGAGAAGGCCATGACGCCCTGCACCTCCGGCACGACGGGAGCCGCCTGGATGGCAGCGATGGCGCCATATGAATGGCCCGCGAGCAAGACCGGCCCGGCGATCAGATTCTTTCTGCGCATCCCATTGACCAGATGCGTCAGGTCCTTCGCATCGAGATAACCATACGAGCACGTGTCGCCACTGGAGCATCCCTGACCACGCAGATCCACAAGGAAAACACGACAACCTTCCACCCGCAGCACCTGAGCCAGGAGAAACAAATACTCCGACTTCATCGCCGTGCCTCCCCAGCCCGGTATCAGCAGCACGGTGGCCCGCGCTTCACGATCCGTCTGCAAGTGCAAGGGATCAAAACGCCAGACATGCAGTGTGGCGGCGGGTTCCGGCACCTTGATGGCATGATGGCCGGAGAACCATTTTCGATCAAAGGCCTCGGGATCGAGTGCACGAGTGCCAGCCGAGAAATCATCCGCGACACTGAGGCCACCCTGGTGACGATTGGCCGGCTCCAGCACTTGCCGCTCGATTTGCCAGATCACAAATGCCTGAAGGCCAGCCGTCGCCAAACCAAGGAGCAGCAGGAGAAGCCGGAAACGGCCGCGCAGGAAGCTGGCGATGCCCATGGTCAGTTCAGTTTAAACGGTGAGAGTTCCCGTGCTCGATCCAAACGCATCGGCCTCCACACCCATGTGCTGGAGCATGGACACGAAGAGATTGCAGAGCGGTTTGTCGTGATCGCCTTTGAAGGCGTGGTGCTGGCCGTGTTTGAGGCCGCCACCGGCGAGGAGGATGGGGAGGTTGGTGTTGTCGTGCTTGTTGGCGTCGCCCATGTTGCTGCCGAAGAGGACCATCGTGCGGTCGAGTAGGCGAGCGTCGTCTTCGCGCTTCGTGGCGAGGTTTTGGATGAGTTTGCGGAAGAGTACCATCTGCTGGCGATCGGCATCTTCGAGCTGCTTCACCTTTGCGGGAGCCTGGCCGTGATGACTGAGGCCGTGGTAGCCTTCGGTGGTGCTTTCATCATCGTCGATCTTGAAGGCGGGCGTGGCAAAGGCATCGACCATGAGCGTGATGATGCGCGTGGAGTCGGACTCGAAGGCGAGCTGCGCCATGGCGAGCATGAGATCGAGCTTTTCAAAGATGCGCTTCTTGTCCTGGATGTCGGCGGGTTCGGGGAGCTTCGTGACGGGCTTCGGCTTCAGCTCCCACTCGCGGGCGGTGAGCAGGCGCTCCTCCACCTCGCGCACGGAGGTGAGGTATTGATCGAGGCGCGAACGGTCATCGCTGCCGAGGTCGCGACTGAGCTTCTTCGTGTGATCGAGCAGCGTGTCGAGGATGCTGCCGCGTTCGTCGAGCGCGTTGAGTTGTCGTTTCACCGCGGCTGGATCGCCCTGGAGGAACATGCGACGAAACAACGCCGGGGCGCTGTCCTCGGCAGGCAGCAAAACGCCGTCGCGTGTCCAGGAGAGGCTGCGGTTCGCTTTGTCGATGTTCACGCCGAGGTTCAGCGTAGGGAATCGCGTGAGCTGGCCGAGCTTTTCCACCGCGAACTGGTCGAGCGAGATCTGATTGCGAAACCCGCTCTTCGTCGGCCCGCGTGCGGCTGTGAGGAAGCAGTTCTCCGCACTGTGACCGCCATTCACATCAGGATGCGACATACCGCTGAAGATGCTGAACTCGCTCCGCACGTCCGCCAATGGCGCGAGCGTCTGCGTCAGCTCATAGTCACGCCCGGCGGTCGTCGGAAAAAACGGCTTCGGCAGGAAACCGAGGTTGTTCGAGATGATGAGCATCCGGCGGGGTGCTTTCGGAGTCGCTCCACGAGCGATGGATTGCTCGAAGAAGGGCAAGCCGAGCAACACGCCTGCTCCACGTAGGAAGTGGCGGCGAGGGAAGGGTTTCGAGATGTGGG
>Ga0315904_10009250_pt1 | contig 12905 bp, 10 predicted proteins | sample LakEriMetagenome_6_FD_203529 | JGI IMG/M metagenome (GOLD analysis project Ga0315904, IMG submission 203529) | Freshwater fungal communities from buoy surface, Lake Erie, Ohio, United States - Buoy 12 MA120 | ecosystem: Environmental > Aquatic > Freshwater > Lake | place: USA: Lake Erie, Ohio...
CGTCGGCGACGATGCCCCGTCGGGCCGATCCTGGCCGGGAGTTACGAAGTCCTGGCGAAGGGGGTCCGATGTCGCGCGGCGCAAGGCCTTGGACGGTCGAATCGCCCCCGATTTTGCCACAGATGGTCCTAGCTGCTGAGCATTACAATCGGTTGGTTCGCATGGTACAAAACGGGGTAACCCCTGAACTCGAGATCGACATTGAGTCGACCTACCATGATGGGGACGCCAATTGCTTCAATATCATCGCCGAAATCCCTGGCACGGACTTGAAGGACGAGATCGTCATGATCGGAGCGCACTTTGATTCGTGGCATTCGGGTACAGGTGCAACCGACAACGCGATCGGATGCGGGGTGATGATCGAAGCGATGCGAATACTCAAGACGATTGGCGCTTCGCCGCGTCGAACGATCCGCATCGCCCTCTGGACGGGCGAGGAGCAAGGGCTCCTGGGCTCAAGGGCTTATGTCGCCGAACATTTTGGGACGTTGCAAACCCCACCGCCTGCAGCACAAGGGGAGTCACGCCCTAAGCCTGTTTTGGAGTACAAGCCTCAGTACGAGAAGCTCTCGACGTACTTTAATCTCGACAATGGGGCCGGCAAGATTCGGGGAATTTACCTTCAGGGCAACGAGGCGGCTCGTCCGATTTTCCGCGCATGGCTGTCCCCCTTTGGAGATTACGGCGCATCGACGGTCACCTCGGCCAACACCGGTGGGACCGACCACCAGTCGTTTACCGGTATTGGCTTGCCAGGCTTCCAATTCATCCAAGACCCCATCGAGTACGACACGCGAACGCACCATTCGAGCATGGATGTTTACGAGCGTCTGATCGAGGAGGATGCCAAGCAGTCCTCGGTGATCATCGCCTCGTTTGCTTATCATGCTGCGATGCGAGACGAGAAGATCCCTCGGCGGGCACTTGAGGGCAACCCGACGATGCAGCCGACGCCCAAGGCAAGCAGCAGCGAGGAATCGAAGTAGATTCGACTCGCGCAGGCGACCTTTGAGAAATTGATTTTCGTTCCCTATGGAGTTTCCTTTGTCATGTTCGATTCGCGGTTTTTTCGTACGCTTTGTCTATCCTTCCTTTCGATCCCAACCCTCTGGATTTTTTCGGTAAACACGATGGCCCAAGCCCCTTCGAATCCAGGTCGAGCAGAGCCCGCTGCCGAGGACCCTTATGAGTGGCTCGAAGAGGTCTTAGGAGACAAGGCGCTCGAATGGGTCAAGGCCCGCAATGCGATCGTGCAAAATCGCATGGAGCGCGAGGAGAGTTTTGAAAAGCTCCGATCGGACCTTTTGGAGATTTTGGATTCGAATGCGAGGATCCCCTTTGTGTCCAAGCGAGGGGAGTACTACTACAACTTTTGGAGGGACAAGACCAACGAGCGCGGTTTGTGGAGGCGTACGACCCTTGAGGAGTACCGCAAAGCCGAACCGAAATGGGAGGTGGTTTTGGATTTGGACGCTCTCGGGAAAACCGAGAACGAAAACTGGGTCTGGAAAGGGGCTTCGCTCCTGCGTCCTGATTACCAACGGGCCTTGATCACCCTTTCGCGAGGCGGAGCCGACGCGAATATCACCCGAGAATTCGATCTCAAGACACGGAGTTTCGTAGCCGATGGCTTTGAACTACCGGAGTCCAAGGGTAGTGTTTCATGGATCGACATCGACCATCTGTTTGTCTCGACCGATTTCGGCGACGGGAGCATGACCGATTCGGGGTATCCCCGCATGGCGAAGCTTTGGAAGCGGGGAACGCCGATCGAGCAGGCCAAGTTGGTTTACGAGGGGAAGCAAGAGGACATGTCGGTCGGGGCCGTTCATGATGACTCCCCTGGCTTCGAAAGAAACTTTGTGACCCGCAACATCGCTTTTTACAACGACGAACTTTTTCTGGTCAAGGACTCCGGGGAGTTGGTCAAGATCGACGCGCCCAATACGGCCAGCAAGAGTGTATTCAAGCAGTACCTGCTCTTGGAGCTCCGGGAAGCTTGGACGCTCGGCACGAAGACCTATCCGGCCGGTTCGTTGCTCGTGAGCAATTTCGACCGTTTCCTTCGAGGCGAAAGGGCCTTTGAGGTTCTCTTTGAGCCCAGTGCCAACACGGCGTTATCGAGCGTCACGACGACCAAGGATCACGTTGTGATCAACGTGCTCGAGGATGTCAAGAATCGCCTTTATGTGCTGACACCCTCGACCACCGAGAGCCCAACTGCATGGCGACGCGAGCCGTTGGTGGGAGCTCCAGCCTTTGGGACCGTCAATGTCACGGCCGTCGATTCCGACGATTCGAATGACTATTTCATGACCTCGACCGACTACCTGACCCCGACAACGCTGTCGATCGGAACGATTGGCAAGGTGCCCGAGGAGCTCAAACGCTTGCCCCATTTCTTTGACTCTGTAGGCATGCAGATCAGTCAGCACTTTGCGACAAGCAGCGATGGGACGAAGGTTCCTTATTTCATGGTCGCCAAGAAGGATGTGAATCTCGATGGAAAGAATCCAACGCTGCTGTATGGTTACGGTGGATTCGAAATTTCGCTTCAGCCGAACTACAGCGCAACGGTCGGTCGAGCTTGGTTGACTCAAGGAGGAGTGTATGTGGTCGCCAACATTCGCGGTGGAGGCGAGTACGGACCGAGGTGGCATCAAGCGGCGCTCAAGGAGAATCGTTTGAGGGCTTATGAGGACTTTGCTGCGGTAGCCAAGGACTTGGTCGCTCGCGGGGTCACAAGCAAGCAGCGGCTTGGGATCCAAGGTGGATCCAATGGTGGGTTGCTCGTCGGGAACATGATCACGCTTTATCCAGAGCTTTTTGAAGCCGGAGTCTGCCAAGTTCCCTTGTTGGACATGAAGCGATACAACAAGCTTTTGGCGGGTGCATCCTGGATGGCCGAGTATGGGAATCCCGACTATCCCGATCAATGGGCTTACATTCGCAAGTTCTCGCCTTATCAAAATGTCCAGCCCTCGGTGGCTTATCCGAAGGTGCTGTTTACCACCTCGACACGCGACGATCGTGTGCATCCGGGGCATGCTCGAAAAATGATGGCCAAGATGGAATCGCAGGGGCATGCGGTTTGGTACTACGAGAACATTGAGGGGGGGCACGGCGGAGCAGCCAACAACAAGCAGTCGGCATTCATGCAGGCTCTTGCGTATACCTTCCTGAAGCAAGAATTGATGAAGTAGGGACGGGTCGGACTGAGCACTGGAGCAAGGACAGGGAGCGATATGTCGCAGCGTCGGGTGGTTTTAGCCATGAGCGGAGGAGTCGATTCGAGCGTCGCTGCGGGGTTGCTCCTTGAGCAAGGCTACGAGGTCATCGGCGTATTTATGCGGCATGGCGAGCAGTCGAGTCAAGCCTGCGAGTTAGGGGATGGCAAGCCAAACCCTTTGTTACCGATCTTGGAGGGGCGACTCGATCACAAGCAGGGGTGCTGCAGCGCAAGCGACGCGGCCGATGCGAGGCGGGTGGCCGACAAGCTATCGATTCCTTTTTACGCTTTGGATCTGGAGTCGGAGTTCAAGCAGATCGTCGACTACTTTGTCGACGAGTACCAGCAAGGTCGCACGCCGAACCCTTGCGTGCAGTGCAACAACTGGATCAAGTTCGGGCGATTGTTCGACTATGCCGATGCGGTCGATGCTTACTATGTCGCCACAGGGCACTACGCCAGGATGGTCCGTCCAGATACCAACGGTTCGGGTGACTCCCAAGTCGCAGAGCCCGAGTGGGAACTGCATCGTGGGTTGGACGATGACAAAGATCAAGCTTATGTGCTGACAGGGATCAAGCGACATTTACTGCCACGGATGCTTTTGCCTGTCGGCGGGTTTCACAAATCCCAGATCCGCCAGCGGGCCGTCGAGATGGGATTAAAAGTCGCCGACAAGAAAGACTCGCAAGAGATATGTTTTGTCACTAGCGGCAAGCATGCAGAGTTCGTCAGGAACAAAAGTTCGCTAGACACCTCTGGCCAGATCGTCACCTCGGACGGCACGGTCGTGGGTCATCATCCCGGGATCGAGGGCTTTACGATCGGGCAGCGCAAGGGACTCGGGGTTGCGATGGGCTCGCCGTACTATGTCACCTCCGTCGATCGGATCACGCGTCGCGTGGTCATCGGTCCGCACGAGGAGCTCGCATGCCGAAGGCTCAAGGGGATCAAAGGCAATTGGCTCGGGGATTTCCCTCTCGGTGAGCCCACACGCTCGCAGGTTCAGTTTCGGTACAATTCGGCCCCGAACGAAGCTTGGGTGACGCGAGACGAGCAAGGAGGCTTTGAGGTGGAGTTCCTAGAGGATGTCTTTGGGGTTTCGCCTGGCCAGTTGGCAGCGGTGTTCTTGGGAAGTCGCGCGATGGGCTGTGGCTGGATTATTTAGCGGGTTTGCAGCGCTTGGCGATCGAGCAGGAGCTGCAACCGGTTTTGCCGTCGGGACTCGATCCGCAGGCTGAGCCTGATCCAGTACCACAGTCGGGTCCGCAGCCCGTTTCGATCTGTTGGTAGATTTCCGAATTCCGGATGAAGGCTTGGTAGATCTCCGAGAGTTCGTCGAGCTTACGGTTGGTTTCTTCCGAGGGATCGCCGAGGAATTCAAAGGCGACGGACTTCCCGTCGATGCTCGAGGCGATTTCCAGCAGGGTATCCTTAGAATGATGGTCCTTAAGGAAGGCTTGGCAGACCCCGACAGCATCATGGTTTAGGGATTGGAGTTTTTCCCAGAGCCAGTGATCCTGGGTATTCGCATCGCGGACCCAATTGGCAATCGGATGTTGCGCCCAGATCGAATCGGTTGTCGATTCGGAGGGTTCTTGGGTATCCGAGAGGATTTGGGCCAATTCCAGACCGAAGTCCGAGCGGCATACGATCCATTGCCCACGTTGAAGACGACGCAGTCCAGAATGAACCGTCTTGAGGTCGCCTTGGGCGACCATGCGTGCAAAAGCGTAAGAGTTCGGCAGGTTCATACAGGCACTTGAGAAACGTCGAAGGACGACTCCGGCTTCGAAGGGGAGATTCGATTCGAGGCTCGAAGGGGCCCAGTGGATCGATCCATCCAGTATAATTCATCGGGTTGAATCCGTAAGGTGCAAGATCTTGCGCGACGTTGCGCAAAGACGTTTTGTACCTTCGGTTCGGCTAACTTGTCCTATGTCGGAAACGTCCAACGAGCCCCACGCCAAGGATTACAAAAATGCAATGTACGATCGGTAAGCAATTGCGATGGATTGTTTCGGCAGGGTTAGGGCTTTGGATAGGTTTTGAGTTCGGCTCGATGTCGGTTCTCGGGCAGCAAGCTCCCGAGGGGGCAGTGGAAGGAAACGTGATCTTTCAAGAGGACTTCTCGCAGGGCACGGGGCGTTGGGAGACAACCGACGAGGGGTCTTGGGAGATATTCCAAAAGGATGGGAATCCTACGTTTGGGCTCAACAAGCGGGTCAGCGATTATCAGCCTAAGGTGCGCAGTCCGCACAACATCGCGTTGATCAAGGGGGTATCGGCTGGGGATGTAACGATCACGTTTCGGGTCCGAAGCACGCTCGATACGGGCAATCATCGGGATTGCTGTGTGTTTTTTGGCTATCAGGATCCCGAGCATTTCTACTATGTGCATCTTGGGGCCAAGCCCGATCCGGCCAGCGGTCAGATCATGATTGTCAACGGTCAGCCGCGTCGTCCTTTGACCGAGAACAAAAGCCCGGTGCCATGGGACGATCGATGGCACCGGGTCAAATTGGTGCGTAGGTTGGAGAGCGGCTTGATCCAAGTTTACTTCGACGACATGGAGCGGCCGTTGATGCAAGCGACCGACAAGACCTTTGGAGTCGGGCGGCTTGGGATCGGGTCCTTTGACGACCAGAATGAGTTTGACGATTTGCAGGTCACGTCGCTCGATCCGATGCTTAAGAAGACCGGGGCGCAGGAGAAGTCCAAGAAGCCTCCCGAGCGACCAGAGCCTACGGTCAGCGACTATGTCTACGGCAGCCAATCGGCTAGGCAGCGCATGGATTTTTGGAAGGCCACGTCGGATACTCCGACGCCGGTGGTCATATTGATCCACGGCGGGGGTTGGAAGAATGGGGACAAGACCGGGTACGGAAACAATCCGATCAAGAGGTACTTGCAGGAGGGGATATCGGTCGCGGCGATCAATTATCGGTTGATTCAGCAAGCGATGAAACAGGGAGTTGAGCCTCCGGTCAAGGCCCCTTTGATGGATGCGGCGCGTGCCTTGCAGACCCTTCGATCGAAGGCCAAGGAATGGGACATCGATCCGAACCGTATTGGAGCGACGGGGAGTTCGGCGGGAGCTTGTACCTCGTTGTGGTTGGCATTGCATGACGACATGGCCGAGCCGAGCAGCAGCGATCCGGTGGCACGAGAGTCGACGCGGTTGGCTTGTGCGGCCGTCACCGGCGCGCAGACCTCGTTGGATCCGGTCCAATTGCGCGATTGGATCAGCAACAGCATCTACGGGGGGCATGCGTTTGGTTTTTCAGCCCAGGGCCGTTCTCGCCAGGAGGAGTTCTCGCTGCTTCTGGCAAATCGCGAGAAGGTCTTGCCATGGATTCGCGAATATTCGCCGATCGAGTTGGTGACCAAGGACGATCCGCCCTTGTTCTTGGAGTATCCGAATCAAAAGTCCAAGCCTCAGTACGGCGGGAGCGAGCCCGATCCGACCCATTCGGCGATGTATGGGATCGAGTTCCGCAAGGCTTGCGTGGCCCAAGGGGTCCGTTGCGATTTGGTTTTCCCTGGGAGCAAGGAATCGGAGTTTGCCAATTCGCAGGAGTTTCTCATCGAGCACCTCAAACATTAGTGGGGAGCTTGTCATGTGCTTATGCTCTTGCGCTGTTTGAGCGCCCAGCAGTTTTTCTATTCGAAGGTTTTTGCGGAAGATTTTTGCGAGAGATTTTTTAAGACGTTAGGTTTATGGAAACACAAGAACACAAAACAGCGCTGACCGATTGGCATGTCCAAAACGGGGCCAGGATGGCATCTTTTGCAGGGTATCAGATGCCGATCCAATACACGGGGATCGTCGCAGAACACCTTGCGACTAGGCAAGCGGCGGGGGTATTCGATATCTCGCACATGGGTCGGTTGCGTTTTGACGGACCCAGGGCCGATCAGTTGCTCGAGCAAGTCCTCACGCGGCGTGTACTGGACATGCAGCCCGGTCAGGTCCGTTACTCTTTGGTGTGCAACGAGTCGGGCGGGATCCTCGATGACGTCTTGGTCAGTTGCCTGGAGAGCCCAAGCGGGAAGATTTACTTTTTGTTGGTGGTCAATGCCAGCAACAAGGCCAAGATCGTGCGATGGTTGGCTCCCCATTTGGAGGACTTTCCGGATGTGGAGTTCCACGACGCGACCGATTCGACGGCGATGATTGCCATCCAGGGTCCCAAGTCGATCGAAGTTTGCGGGAAGCTTTTTCCTGCTAGCGTCTTGGAGCTCGGATACTATCGCGCAAGGGTGACCGAGCAGATGTCCAAGCCCTGCATTGTCTCGCGGACGGGCTATACCGGAGAGGATGGATTCGAGTTGATTGTAAGGGCCGAGGATGCGCCTCGGGTTTGGGAGAATTTGCTCATGGCTGGCCGAGCCTTTGGGGTATCCCCGGTGGGGCTCGGGGCTCGGGATACCTTAAGGCTCGAGGCGGGCATGCCCCTTTATGGCCATGAACTCGAGGAGAGTATCGATCCTTACATGGCCGGATTGGGCTTTGCTTGCCAATGCAAAGACCGGAACTTTGTCGGCCGGGACATCTTGGCCGAGCGATCCAAGGAGGAGCTTGCGGTCAAACGCGTGGGGTTGGTGCTCGAGGGTCGTCGAGCGGCCAGGGAGCAATCGGCTTGTTTCGACATGGCGGGCAACCCGATTGGAACGGTAACGAGTGGAAGCTTTTCTCCGACGCTTCAAAAACCGATCGCGATGGCCTACCTTAGCCGCCACGCGGCGATCTTAGGAGCTGAGATCCAGGTCGACATCCGGGGCACGACCGCTCGGGCCTGGGTCCAGGAATTGCCGTTTTACAAGCGGGCCAATACCGTTTAGATTTCTGCTTTCGGACAGATCATTTTCCTCAAGGGTAGCGAGTCGATGACACTTCAACCAGAAAACTTAAAGTACCTACCATCCCACGAGTGGGTCTACGCGCCGCAGGATGGCAGCGGGATTGCGACGATTGGGATTTCTGCGTTTGCCGTCGCGGAACTCAATGACTTGGTCTATATGGCGTTGCCCAAGGTAGGCCAGCAGGTCGAGGCTGGGCAGGAATTCGGAGAGGTCGAGAGCGTTAAGGCCGTCAGTCCGATGTACAGTCCGATCGCAGGTCAGATCGTCGAGATTCACGATGGCATCGTCGACCGTTTGGAGACCTTGAACTCCGATCCTTACGTCCAAGGATGGCTGATCAAAGTCAAGATGAGCGATCCGAGTCAACTCGATGGGTTGCTCGACTTTGCGGCTTATCAAAAGCTCTTGGCGCAGAATGGTTGATGCGCAACACGGGCATCCAACGCCAGAGGATTTGAATCGATGAGCACACATCTGCGGATGCTCGTGTTGGAAGATTCTGCTCGCTTGGGGCGGGACAACATGGCCATCGATGAGCGGTTGCTCAACGGCTTAGGGGCTCGCGATTTAGATTGGCTCGTCGCCGAGGATGCCCCCCAGCGCGATCGATTGCGCGAATGGTTGAGCGTTTCGGATGGGCCACTGCTTGCCGTCCGATTTTACTCTTGGTCAGAGCCCACCTTGTCGCTCGGTCATTTCCAAAGCATCGAGCAGCTTGGGCTAGCCGAGGACACCAGGGAACATCCGAGCCTGAGGGCTTTGGCTTGGGTCCAGCGCAAGACCGGTGGTGGGGCGATACTTCACGATCGAGAGTTGACCTACAGCATCATCGTTCCGAGTGGTACAGAGCCCCTAGCCTCGTCCAAAGGGCACAGCGAGCTTTTATACCGAGCCGTGCACCAGGGGGTTGTCGAGGGTTTAAAGGCACTGGGTTTGGATGCCAAGTTGTCGGAGTCGTGCACCTGTTCGCCGAAGGCCGCCTCGAAGTCCAACGAGCCTTTCCTTTGTTTCCATCGGCGGACGCCTGTGGATGTGGTCCTAGGGGGGGATCAGGGCCAAGACCACAAAGTGCTCGGCAGCGCTCAACGGCGGGTCAAGACTGGATTATTGCAGCACGGGAGCTTCTTAATCGAAAAATCCTTGGAGTATCGGAGTCTCTTGGGGGTTGAGGATCTCGGGAGCAGGGACGCGCCAATAGGGGGGGGTGAGGGTAAATCCAATTGGGAGGATTGGTTTCAACAGCGAGTATTCTCAGCGATCGGTGGGTTATTGGGATTAACTGAGGATAGTTTCCGATTGAATCTGCGTGAGCGATCGGTTAGAATTTAGTTGATTGCCCGGTTGACAAAAAGTGCTTTAGACGATTTCGCCCGCGTCGGAAGCACACCGAGCCTTTGGGATACCAAGGCTTGGGACATGGGACGGCTTGTAGTCTATTTACGCGAGGAAGCTTATGAAGATTTCGCTCAAGGTTCTTTCTGGAAACCATGAGGGGAAATTGATTCCGATCAAGGAGGAGAAATTCTTCATCGGACGCGGAGACGATTGCCAACTCCGACCTAAAAGCGAGTCGGTCAGCCGACGTCATTGCGCTTTGGTTCAAAAGGAAGGTCGTTTATTGCTCCTGGATTTAAAAAGCCGCAACGGGACTTTCGTCAACGAGAAGCAACTGTCGCACGAGAAGGCCAAAATCCTCAAGTCAGGAGACCACATCCGTGTTGGTCAATTGGAGTTCGAGGTCCTTATCGAAATCGGAATCGCCAGTGCCAAGAAGCCTGAGGTCCACACTGCCCAAGAGGTCGCAGAGCGGATCGTCGAGCAGGCAGAGTCCAAGCTCACCGATTCCAGAGAGAGCTTCGACATCAGTTCGTGGTTGCTCGAGGCCGACCAAGTCGATCGGCGCGTCGTGGATGCCGAACCCGACACTCGCAAGTTCCAGCTGGATGAGACGACCCATTTGGACTCAGAGATCCTCCATGAGATGACAGAGGTAGCTCCAGAAAAGGACGCCTCGGTCGGCGACAGCGGATCGGGTACGGATTCTGAAGGGACTGCGGGCAAGTCCAAGCGTCCTGAGAAGAAACCCCCGATGAAACTGCCCAAGCCGACGACGGGACCTACTACGAAAAACACGAAGGACGCTGCTTCGGAAACCCTCAAGAAATACTTCGGCGGTCGATAGCCTCATCTTTGGCAGGCCCCAAACCGCGAACAGGTCGATACGCGAACCAAGAAGGCAAAGAGATCATGCGAACCGACTCTTGGCCTCGGCGGCTATGGCTCCTTTTGGCAGCGATGATTCTTGCCGGGCCATGGGTCGATCGATCGATTGCCCAGCAACAAACGCTGATCCTCGATAACGGCTTGGCCATCGGGCCTGGAATCCTCAGGGCCCAAGCCCGTTTGGACAAGAAAGGGTTCGCAGGCAGCAACGAGACCCAGGCGGCCGTCCGGATCGCCGAGATCGATGACGGCCTGAGGATGACCTACGTCAGCAGCAAGCGCGTCGCGCGCGAACCGATCGAAACGCCTGAGCCCTTCAAGATCCCGATCAAGGTCAATCAGAGCGATGTGAGCAAAACCGACTTGGTCATTCAAGGAGGGCTCGGAAATGCATTTAGCGCGACTCCTTTCGACCCCTTTGGTCGACGGATCTATATGTTTCAATCCCCCAACAAGCAAATCGTCCAGGGGATTACCGAGGTCTCTCCTCAGTACGTCCGGATCCAAGGGCTCAGGGGAGATACCCTTCAGACCTCGATCACTTGGGATATGCGAGTCGCGATGTCGGCGATACCGCCAGCACAACTTCGAGAAGTGCTGCTTCGCAATGCCGATCCGAATCGGGCTCAGGACTGGCTCGACATCGTCAGTGTGTACTTGGCAGCCAAGCGGTATGTGGAGGCTCGTGAGATGTTGGTGCAAGCCATCCAACGATTCCCAGAGCTTCAGACCAGTCGGTCCGAGATCAAACGGATCGATCAGTTATTGGCTGAGCAAATGTTCGACGCGGCATTGATCTCGCAAAACGCCGGACAGTTTATGCAAGCCGAACAAATCCTGCGCGGATTTGAGGCCAACACCCTTTCGGTCGAAACGCAATTGAAGATCGAGCGCAGGCTTGAGGCCATCGCCACGGTCAAAAAGGAGTGCTCACAGATCCTCGATTCATTGCGAGAGGATTTGTCCAAGGGAACCGATCCGTCGGTGCAACAAGAATTCGAACCGGTCCTTGAAGAGATATCGAAGCATTTGACCGAGGACACGCGAGTACGTTTTGCCGACTACACCAACTTGAGGACCGATCCGACCTTGACCCCCGACCAACGGATCGCCCTAGGCTTTTCCGGCTGGCTTTATGGAGCTGGGCTCGCAGAGCGAAACCTCTCGGTGGTCCGATCCGGGTACATCGCTCGAAGGATGATCTCCGAGCTGCTCGGTGCAAAGCGGAAGAATGATGCGTTGATCCAAGGGATCATGAAGCTCGAATCAGGTACACCTCGGTATGTCTCGAGGATTCTTGAAAACATGCCTCCTGCGGTCCAGACCGAGCCGACCTCGGAGGTCAAACTTCAGGTTCCCAGCTCAGAGGACCCCCAGACGTTGACCGAGCGATCGGTGCCTGGTCGGTTCCTGCTGGAAGTTCCGACCAGCCGAGAGCTCGGGGGAGGTATGGTCCGATACATGGTTCAGTTGCCCCCCGAGTACAACCCCTATCGGAGATACCCCTGTGTGCTGGCTCTGCCCAGCGAAGAGCTTCCGTTTTACGATTCGCTCGACTGGTGGACCTCGTTGAACCGCTACGATTCGCAATTGAGGTGTTTTGGGGATACTTCGCGCAACGGCTATATCGTAATTTCGCCGGAATGGAACGAGCCGAAGCAGCCGATGTACAATTACACCGAGAACGAGCATCAGCGGATACTCAGGCCTCTTCGCGATGCGATGCGGCGGTTCAATATCGACTCGGATCGTATCTTTGTCGCCGGTCATTTCATGGGTGCCGATGCGGCTTGGGACCTGGCCCTCGCACATCCGGATATGTGGGCAGGGGCGATCATCATCGGCGGGATCGCCAAGAAATACGTGATCCAATATTGGCCTAACTCCAAGTATGTACCGACTTACTTTGTCAACGGCCAATTCGATGGCGAGAACCCGATGTACTTGAACGCATCGACTTGGGACAACATGCTCGATGATCGCAAGGTCGACACAATGATCACGCTCTATACCGGTCGCGGACACGATCATTTTCAGGAGGAGCTCCCGAGAATCGTCGATTGGATGCAGGTACCGACTCGGCGAAGAAACGTTGCCCCCGATCGTTTCAACGTGGTCACAAGCCGGGCTGGGGACCGTTACTTCTGGTGGTTCGAGACGGCTCAGTTGAATCCCGAGAAGCTTGTCCATCCCCTGCTCGAGCCTGACAAATGGGACGAGTACGAGATCGAAGCGTCCTTGAACAGGGAGAACAATTCGGTGAGGATTCAGAAGGCGGCGGCCAAAGAGTACAGCATTTGGCTCAATCCAGACATGGTGGATTTCAGCAAGAAGATTACGATTGATGCCAAGGGAACAACGCGGCGATACGACATCAATGGTTCGACCCAAGTGATTCTCGAGGATGTACTCGGACGGGCTGACCGGCAGCATCCGTACTGGGCTCGACTCGATACTCCCTTGAAATAAAGCAAACCGACTGAGATTGATTTTTTATGCACGATGCATCCAGCACGAATGCTCTCGATGAGGCCTGCCGCGTTCTGGTCTTGGGAGCTCATCCCGACGATGCGGAGTTTTTCGC
>Ga0315904_10009254_pt1 | contig 12901 bp, 16 predicted proteins | sample LakEriMetagenome_6_FD_203529 | JGI IMG/M metagenome (GOLD analysis project Ga0315904, IMG submission 203529) | Freshwater fungal communities from buoy surface, Lake Erie, Ohio, United States - Buoy 12 MA120 | ecosystem: Environmental > Aquatic > Freshwater > Lake | place: USA: Lake Erie, Ohio...
CTCTTTGCTCACTCCATCAAATGCAGCTTGTTCTTCTTTTGTTGGTTCTTCCGATTCCATCTCTGGCTCAAGAATTTCAGTTACAACACCACCAACGGTAACTATGTATTTACCTTCTGCGGTTTCATGCTTACCATCAGGCGCAGGAACATCATTACCTTCGGCATCCTTTACAAATAATGGACTACCAACAGCAATCATTTCATCGGGTGAACTTACTTCCGTTCCATCTTTCAAAATAGCAACGGACATCTTTACAGGAGCAGCACTTTCAATCTCGCCTTCGGCACTTAGCTTAATGCCAAATGATTTCAGACGATCTGCGTACTTGCTCACGATTTCATTTACTTTATTCATTGTTCAAATTATTTTCTCAACTATATGTAGCATTCCACCTACTTTTGTTTTGTAGTTAGTTTTGTTTTGTTTAGTTTTCTTTGTACGAAAAACCCCCTAAACGTAGGGGGCTTTTTGTTTGTCGGGTAAATAACGACCTCACGAATTTAACTCGGTGGTCAGTTCTCTCATTATCTTTTCAATCTCTTGCTCGGCAAGATATTCATCGCTTAATTCGGTAAAGAATCCTTCCAATGAAAATCCTTTAACATCGCCTTGTTTTATTGATTGCCAAACCTCATCGTTATCTACTTTCATGCCAATGCACCATGTGCCATCTGGGAAGTTGAATCCAAAGTTTTGGCTCTTATCATGCTCACCTTCTTTAATCCAACTCTCAACAACCGTACAACCTGTAATAGGAATCTCATGTTGAAGATTTGAGTTGTGGTGCATATTTCTTTTTAGATATTCTTGAGCGATTTTATTGATTGTTTCTGCGCTGTATTTCGCGTAGTATTCACCGCCTAAAGAATCAACTCGGTAAATCAATTGTTCGGGAAGCATAACCGCACCATATAACATCCTTCGCTCTCCTTCATCAACTGCCGCATGGTTCATTTTCTTTGCGGATTTCAATGCGACAAAATCAATTTCAATTGCTGGTTTGTCTACTAATGAAATACAATTCACACCAAGATAACCGCTGTCATCAATGGTGTATTCAATTACTTTTACTTCGTTCATTTTATTTTATTATTCGTGATTGGTCTTTTATTTTTTGCTCGGCTTCTTGCGCTGTACTTACGTTTGTCGCAAGGACATATGTTTGTAGCGGTTGCGGCTGATTTGTTTGCCCATTGATAAAAGAAAGGTCTAACGCAGGTGCGTTGGTACTACCTCCACCCATTCCACCACCACCACCTCCGCTTGGTGGAGTTACTCCAGGTGGCGGTCCTCCATCTTTATTGAATCTCATTGAAGCAATTTTAGCGATATTCGCTGCTCCTACTGCGGCTGCACTTCCTGCCATAATAAATGGATATGCAGGGAATACAGTTGTAATGGGTGATGCTTGCGCGGTTTTAAATGCGTTTTGTGTGGCTTCAATTGCGGCAATTGTAGCTTGTGCCAATGACAATGATTTGCCAACTTTAAACGATTGTTCCGCATTCAATATTCCTGTTGTGGTTAACAAATCATTCAATCCAATTAACCCATCAATCGTGGCTTTATAGATGTCATATTTTGCCGCCTGTAACGCTTTTTCACCTTCGTATATCTTTCGTCTTTTTTCATCTTCCATCGCAATCTCCAACTGTGCAGCTTGCATCTTCAATTGGTGTTGTGTGTCAAGAATCAATTTAGTATTATCAATGGACGATGCTAATTGTTTCGCGTCTTTTGACTTAATGAATGTAATTTCTTCATCTGCACGCTTAACGGTTTCTTCGGCTTTTTTCGCGGCCGTTGCTTTATCCATCTCACGCAATTGAATCTGATAGCCAGCATAATCGCTTTCCATCTGTTTAATTGCATCTCGTTGTTTGCTAATGTTATCGTCTAAATTGTTTTGAACTTCTTCGGGATCAACAAGAAAACTTGCCTCGAAATCAATTAACCCTTCCGCTAAATTGGAATTAATTCCGGGAATGGCATTTGCAATCGTATCAATTGCTTTTAATACAACGAACAAAGGAGCCTGTATAAATTTCAATACACCCTCCAAAATCTCTCTGTTTCTTTTAGCCGCTGCGATTTGTGAATCTCTTTGTTGAACGGCCGTTTCTAACTGCACTTTAGCATCTGCAATTGACGTTTGTAAACGCGTCAATCTGTATTGAACAATCTCCTTTTCACTTCTACCTTGCAATTTCATTGCGTTGACCTCTAACGCGCTTTGGTCATACGCTTTTTTTGATGCTGCTGCCCTTGCTTCAACTGCTTGTGCTATATCTCTTTCGACTTGACTAATTCCTTTCAACGCAGTTTCAAAAGCTGGAATGGCTCTAAAAACTTTATCCATATTTGCTGCAATCAATGCAATGGTTCCTGCAATTAAAAAGATAGGATTGGTCAACAATGCTCTACCAACTGAACCCAATGCACTTCCAAAACCTTTGATGGCATTCGTTAAATCATTGACTTTAAAATCTTGCAACGCACTTCCAACACCTTTTAGACCTGTAATGGCATTATCAAAATCCAATGACATGATAGACGAACCAATCATGCTGAATGAATTGTTCAACCTTTCCAATGGCGCACCACTAACGGTATTCACTGACCTACCCAAATCATCCATTTGGTCTTTCAGTTCACCAAGACGCCTTTGTACTCGGTCAAATTCGGCAGTACCTTCGGGAAGTGTGGCTAATTCCTCACGCAGCTTACGCATTTGCGTACGCATCGATTCGACTTTCGGTGTGCCTTGAATATCTACTTCAATAACTACTTCTTGCTTTGCCATTAGATTAAATTAAAAATGTACATAGTTCCCAAAATCATTGTAGCAATAACGCTCAAATTAATGAGCATCGTTAGCCAATTTGGCATATTGTTTTTATTGTTTGGAAGATTCGCGCCATGTCCCAATTCAATTAATTGTTGGACATTCTTAAAAGTCATTTGAGGATTATTCATAGTGATATTGTGTGAACGTGGTTAATGCTGTTAACTTGATATTGTTTTCTGGATAGGTAGAACTACCTACTAACTTGACGCGTGGGTAAAATGTTTCTCCACTTATTACCACATCCCAAACGAGATAGCCTGTAAAATTGTTGAATGTTTCATCGATGGTTGTTGCATTGATGAATAGAACGGTTGTTGATCGGTTAATGATATGCAAATTGTATTCGCCTGTTATCGTTCCATCCGCGCCAGTGTTCTGCATTCCACTCAACAAAACCTTCAAAACCCAAATGGTATTTGTTGGGATATTGTAGCTTGTTGCACCTTCAATGAGCAAATCGATATAAGTTGTGTTATTGGTGAAATTGCCAATGCCGTATAAATGAACGATGCCACTTTGAACTTGCCCACGATAACTGCCATTACCGCCAATGGTTATTCCTTTGTTGATTGCAGTTGCATCACTACCGACAACGGTAACTGCGCCTAAATCAGTTGCTACATAATTGTTTTCGCCAACAATTAAACTATTGTCATTACCATCGTTCACCGTGTTATTTATTCCACCAACAATGGAACGGCTATTAGTTGGGAAAACTAAATTATTTGGTATTTGCAATAATTTAGTGGTGTCAACATTTACATCTTTTACAAGTTCTTTGATGTCGCTTGTTGTTGATTTTCTACCACCGCCATCTTGCCTAACTGGATAACATTTACCTTGTTCTTCATTCCAATTGTAGCCATAAAATTCACAACACGTTTGATTCCCTCCAGTTAGTTCACCTTCGGCATCCATGAAAAGAACATAAAAAGTATTTGTAATACTGTCAATTGTCAAATTACATGGCGCAGATGTACTCACAATTTTTATCAATTTAACTTGTACACTTTCCTGCATACCGACAACGTAATCTTTAATTTCTAAAATTCGCCAATACGAATCTTTAATGAAGATTTTATCGTTGTATCTGAAATTGTAAACATCCGCAAATTCGAGCGCGAAAAACGCTTCCATTATTCGTGCATCAGGCGCGTAAATGTTTTCTATGTAATCGTTCCAATATCGTTGGTAAAGCGTTTTGTAAGGAATTGAAGTTACGCGATGCAATGGTGTTTCCTGTCCAAAGTTGTAATCGTTTGAACTTATCGTTGGTGTCACATTTTGATAATGACTAAACATTGGAAGAACGAAATTCGTGTCAATGGTATTGGTATCATCATCCAATATATGAATCGTCATTGTATCGCTTGTTCGGTACAGTATTCGCGGAGTTGGATTCGTATATTCGTTTTTATCATTAACGAATTTAGCGATGGGATAATTGGTGTTTGGAATCAATGATAATGGTGTGCTTCCAAATTCAACTTCGATTTGTTGATTCTCAACCGCAAAATCATTTTCAGCATCAATCAATTCCAATCTACCATACACGCGATTCCCTTGCGTGTTGTAAAGTTTGTTTAAATAGTCATCTGACTTCTTATATGTCCATGTGTTTATCTGCGCTTGGTAGTCGGTTGTTGGTGTTAACACGATGTCTTTGCTAATATCAATCTTGTTGCTCCAATCTTTGAAATCCCCACTTTGCAAAAATTCATTTAGTGGTATAAATGACAACAATTTAGAATTGAATTTATCTGGAATAACAACCAAGTTGAACATCTTGAAAATGGCATTCATGAACTCGGTGCATTTCATAACAGGCGCATTCGCTACCCAATCAACTGCGTTACCTAAAATTGGTTTGCTCACATAATCACAAAAGAAAGTCGCTGGTAAGTCATTCGGATAAGTCGTTTGTGAACTTGCATCGCGCAATGTGAGAGTAACATTTATTGGATTTGGATTGATGTCGAAAAGTATTGGTCTGACTGTTTCCCCTGCGTTTAAATAGACATCACTATCCCAATCAGCACCAATACCACAATTGATTGATTGGTACTGCGGAAAGGATGTTCCACTCGTCCAATTAATAAACAATGTTCCACTCGTCTGAATAGGTGATAATCGATAATCGCCATTTGTATCTTGAATCAAAAAGGCCAATTGACAACCGCCAATCCCATCCGCGTTTTGCTCAATGTTTATATTCGTTTTGATTTTATATCTACCGCTAAATGGCGCAGTGAATAAATTGTTCACCACATAATTCAATGGATCACTCACTTCCGTTAGGTTTGGTATTTCGTAGTAATAAATCGCGTTACCGCTTGGCAATACCAATGAAGTAAAATCCGTTCCATCAAATGTGATTCCATCGATACCATTCTCTAAAACGAACTGCGCAGCTTGTGTATTTCCGATTTGTTGAAATACATTTTCTTCGCTCGTAAATGGTATGTACAACTCATTCAATTCATTAATTAATGTTGCACTATCTCCACTATTCAATTCAAAACCACTCAATGACATTATCTTATCGAAGATGTATTTGGCCTTCACCATTGGAGTTAAATTCCCAGCTTTGATGATATTCGCTTTTGTGGTTGTATAAATGGAAGTACCTTCGGTAACTGAAACATTACCAACCCAACTATCACCTCTATCTGTTAATGCCAAATCAACATTACCGCCTCCAATCGTTCCGTTTAGAATATCTAATGCACCAAGATAATTGACAATGAAATTGTAATCGTTATTCAATTCAACTGCGATGTAATTTTTAAAATCTGCGTCAACAATATTCTTGAAGAAATCAATCACATTACCAAAAAACACAATCTCATATTCGCTGATTTTTCCTTGTTGAGTGTAACTCGCTTTCCATTGAATGTTCCCTTCCATTACAGGCAGCGTATCAACCGTAATAATCGCATTCAACTTTCTTTTCGGATTGAATGAACTGAATTGATACGTGTTGTTTTCAATGAATCCAAATATCTTTGAATTGTTATCAGTGGCAGGAATGCGGAACGTCCTTGAATAAGTAGCTTTCGCTTTCAAATCTTTTATGTCCGTGAATGAGTATTGAAGCGAAATTGTTTCGTTCAAATATAAATCCATGACGTAAGGAGTTTCCGTTCCTTGCGTGTAAACTATTAATGCTGTTTCCATCTATTATTTATTATGGGCAATTTCCAAAACCAATCGTTACATAAATGTTTCCGCTATACGTTGTACCACCACCCCATACAGGTAGTTTTAAGTAAAATGTATTTGCTCCATCACTCGTTCCCCATACACCTGTTGCGATGATTGGCGTTCCTGGCGTCATCATTGCAAACGGTGTTTGGCTACCTCCACCTGTTAACACATTACCAAGTTGAATTACTCCCAATCGCGATGGTGTTGAAGGTGGGCTATCTGTATAATCAATGCTCACGTAATACGTTTGTCCACCGATTGGAGTGATTCCACCTGTTCCTAAAACTCTAACCGTTATATTACTTCCCCTCGTTGCATTTGTCAAAACGATATTACACGCATCGCCAAAATTCGCTCCAAGATTTAACCCCGAATTTCCACCAACTTTTGTGAAGCTTGTAAAGAACTCGCATGGGTCAGGAGCAGGGATTGGATATTCCGAAGCGGTTATGTTTATCGTTTCATTGTTGGAAGCCATTTGCAATCGTAAGTTCTGATTGTACTTCTTGTAATTGCGTTCACGCTTCATTAAAAATCCGTTATCTTCAACGACAACAGGAACGATGGAATAACCATCCACGTTATCATCAACTATCCAAACGCTTTTACTCATGAACAAATCCTTCATGTATTTGAACTCCGATTCCGTTAACCAATCGCTTGTTAGATTGATGAACGTATTTACAATTGGTTCGCGCTCGGTTAATTCACGAGTGTAGTTTTTTGTTGCGTATGGATCTGTGGATGTCGCGTTGTTAAAGTCACCTTGATAGCTTCTGTATCTTTTGCGCTCAACTTCAATTGAACGCTCATTCTTTTTGATGAATGAGTAACTATCCCAACCACCCATTTGATTTAACCAATACACGTGAACTGGATTGTACTTGCAATCCTCTGAAATGTAGTAACCGTATTTAGTAGTTACTTGTTCATCGCTCGAATTGTAACCTGCATAAACGTAAAACGCGGTATCATCGGCAGTCGTATCGTCAACGTAACCGCCATTAACAAGATTCTTCAACCCAGTTGGAATGAACAACAACGAACCTGCATCAAAGGTCATTGGAATATCAAACGAGAATAACAGCGTTTGGTTGTAATCGTACAAATCAAAAGTGAAATGGTCAATTGAATTATATGGATAATTTGAATTGATGTATGTGTTATCGTCCGCAACCCACGCATGGATGTCGTATGCGCTGTCGGTTTCTTCCATCACATCGGTACGCGATATGTATCTCCAATTGATAGCTTCCGATTGGAGCAACGAAGGTAAATGTAAACGATGTGCTAAAGTTTCTTTGTTAAATCCAATCTCATCATCGTAGTTTTGACACAATGCAAGTGGCCGCGTGTCATTCGTTCCCATCATGATAAAGTTTTGTTTACCGCTACCATAAATACACATGAGCGAATAAGTAACCGCAACGGTATCATCTTCCGTAAAAATCCCACCTACTTCATATCCTTCGTACAATTCAATCGTAAATGTATTCACGTTGTTTTTTGTGGTTAGCATTGGAGTTGATGTTTGCAATACTACATCATCGCTGCCGTCAAAAACAATCGAATTTTGAACGAGTTGATTGAATATCGTTTTAGCGTTAAACACTCCGCTATTGACTGCGTTTTGGCTAATGTAAAACTTGTAATCGGTTGAAGTGTTGTTGTCGGTAATAAGAACAATGTACTTAAATCCAGGTTGTGCGTATTCGCTCGATGTCATTGTAAACGAAACATCATTATTTGAATAACATAAACCTGTAAATGCGTCAATCCCTTGCGCGGTTAATCCTGTTACTGCTGTTGTGTATGCCATTTATATTTTTATTTTCTTTTGCAAATTATCTTCAATTACTAATGTGATTTCTCTATTCAATGCGTCCTCAAATTCGGGTTGAAAATCCACAATTGTATCGGTTACTGCATCGCGCCAATAGAACAATGGAGCAATACCATTGATGCGAATTTTGCGCGTCAAATGTCCTGCCAATCCACGATATGCGCGCTCCTTTGCTTCAGGTGTTTTGAAGGTCATGAATGAACCATTCGCGTTGCGTGGGCGAATACCTTTAATCTTCATCCAATCGTAAATCGCCTTTTGCATCACTCCCATTTCACCCTTCGCTGGTTTTGATCCTGCACCTCTTCGGAATGAATATGGGCTACCTTGATTACGCGATAATCCATTCACACCTTGCTCAACAAAATCAGCGTAATTACTCGCTTTACCTTTTGCGAAAAACTGAATCTTACTACTCCTTCCATCGTAATAAAATGAAAGCGAATTGCGCAGTGTGTCAGTTGCAACGGCTCTGCGTTTCTTACCTCGCACCGTTCTATACACTCCGAGATTAAGCATTGCACGTTCAACGACTTCTTGACCAAATCGCTTCATGATTGATGTTAATGGTGATTCAGCCATTGATGAATTGATTGTAAGCTGTGTTGGGATCGTTCACTAATAAGTTAACGAGTACATCAATACCTTTACTTTCGAGCGCAGTTGTAAACTCAGTGTTTGACTTTTCCCACGCAAAAAGAATAGTACCCCAAGTTGTTGTTGTTGGAATGGATATTCGTACAATCTCTCCTAAATCTTCTAAAGTGTAGTTCATATTGTGACCATTATTGCTAAGCAATTCACCGCTGCGGATGCGGCAGATGCGTTATTAACTACTTTTATACTTGCGTATTGACCTGCCGTATATGATACGCTGTTAACTGTATTACTATAAAAATTACCCAAGCTTCCTGCAGCTATCGTAATAACCAAAGCTGTATCTGCATTGTTTTTTCGTAATGTAATAACGAGTGAACCCGTAGCTGGTTGAGTTGTGGAAGTGCCAAAATACAATCTGCTCAATGTACAATCTTGCGGAAATACTGTTACTCTTATGTTTTCACTTATTGACAATCCACTACCTGTTAATCCAACATAATTTGTTGCACCTGCCGCAACCGATGTATTCGCATTGCCGACTGTTCCTGTTAAAAATGATGTACCACTTCCAGTATTTGCTTTTGCGTTCAATTGCGTTTGGATGTCACTCGTTACACCAATTAACCTACCTAATTCAGTTGTTGATACAGCACTAACCGCCACCTTTCCACCGCCATCACTAACCAATGCACGACTGCCTGTTAAGTTGGAACTTGTGATCGTACTCGCTGCGCCTGTTATGGTGTCTTGTTTAGTGCTTAACGCATTGCTCTTTTCCCAAAGTGATGTCGTTGTATTATACTTCAATATGTCATTGTTCGCAGGACTTTGCGCACTGACATTGTGAAGTTCTTGCATCTCGTAACCATTCTGAACACGAACATACATTCTTCCTGCGCTGCCGTTGTTCGCAGTTGTAACGAATCCCAAATACACTAAATGATTTGGTGCATACGGCTTGACATTTGTAACTGTTCCTGCGGTTGCTCCTAAATAAACAGCATCGCCATCCGACCATGTAGAAGTTGGGAATAAACTCAACCCATCGAGTTGACCATTGACGATGATTAAACCTTTTTGATTCGCTGCAATGGATGTACTCAACACAATTCCAACGGTCTGCGCACTTGTTGCATCACTGCTATTAGAAGCAAGTTTAACGGTCAACCTATCGCCAGTACCACCGAATGCATATACCGCTTGCCCTTTGGTTATTGTTGTCGCTTCATCATTGGTCACATAGGCGAGTAATGTGTTTGGTGCTGTTCCAATGACTTGAAATCCGTTTAATGTGCTGTTGTAAATACAAAACATTTCAGCACCATCGATGATGTCACCACCAATGAGTAAACCATTGTTATTGCGATACAAATCTTTAGCACCTAATGAATTTATATTCAAGGTGCATTGTGTTGTATTGCCTGTTGCGAATCGAATTAAATACGCATCGCCATCATTGTAGGCGGTTATTCCTGTAATGGTTGTTGTATATGTATCAGTTCCGCTTGTTGTTCCTTTTGGAATACCACTACCGCCACCACCACCACCAGGAATTGTTTTCCATGTGTTGTCCGCTGCGAGATAATCAGTCGTTGCGGATGGTTGGTTAGTTGTGAATTGTACCTTCTTTGCCATTGTTATTCGTTGTAAGGAATATCACACGCGTTCCATTCGTAATCAACGGTAATATCAATTGATCCCTGCACACCACTCAACACATTGCTAAATTCTTCAATGAACGGTGTGAACTGAATGGGTTTGGTAATGATAACCGATTCATCGAATATCTGACCATTCTCAATCTCGTTTACTAAATCAGCAAACAACAACACGCAATCGCTAATTGCATGACGTTGGTATTCTGTTTTCAGTTCTTTGTCGCGTGGTAAATCAGCGAACACAATTTCGAGTGAATAGGTAAGTTGTCCAGCGTCAATACTGAACTGATTTGGCACAACGTGCATGAATGGGAACTCATCTTCCTTTTCTAAATCCGCTTGGCTTATTTGTCCATGCGTGAATTTTCTAATCAATGCGTGGTTATCCGCGAACTCTTTTAGCTTCGCGATGATTACGTTGTATGTGTATAAAGATGAATCGCTCATGTCTATATGTAGCCAAATGACTATTTTTTAGTAATTAATTGCTTTTGGAATTGTGCGTAATCAATTTTGTAATTCAGATGCGCGAATATCGTTGATGCTTGGGTTTTAATAATCGCATCGAATTTGGTTACATCCCTATCAGCAATTTCTTCGATGACATGAAACCAACCATAATTACTACTCAACTCGCTGGTTGCTGTAACGCTTCCTGCATCATCGCTATCGCCTTCTTCAGTTCCGTCATCATCTGATTGTCTGAAAACTCTTGGAAAGCTGTCAACAATTCTTTTTCGATATTCGAAAAAAAAACCATTGCACCATTCGCTATCATTAATGGCATCTCGTTGAAATCTTCCGCGTTCTTTAGATGAATTGTCGAATCGTAATCTTCGATTTCATAGCGATTGATAAATTCATTTTTACAAGGTCTGAATAGGATAGCGAGTAACTTATTCAAATGCTTGGGGAACTCATTACAATTGGCATCCAAATCCAACCATTCTCCAAACGTCATGGAGTTAATGTCAGGCACGAATCTGTATTTGGTGAACTTGGTCATGAACTTAGGAACGTGTTTCGATGGGATAGCCAACAACGCTTCATCGAATGAATTTTTGATATCATTCATTTGCGATGGAGTAAGCAATAACACCTTACTGCGTGGCAGTTTAGTAATCGATTGAACTTGGTTGATTAAATCGCCTTCATTCATGGCGAATCCAACGTACTGACCAACCGTTATCTTTTCGGGTGAAAGGTCTAAATTAATCTTCATATCTCTTTGCAAGTTCGGTAATCCATTCGGTGTAAAGTTCGGTGACTTTTGTTTTGGCTAATCGCTTCCGTTGTGCAGGTTGTTGCAACCACATTCCAAACAAAACTGCAATTGTGAACGCTGATTGTGCTGGGTTGTTTACTTCGTTATTTTCCATCCTAATTGATTTACGCATACTGCGTATCGTTGTTTGTCATCTGTGTATTCATTCTTCATCATGTCATCAATCATGCACCTTTCGATGAAGTCCTGTATTGATTCATCCTTTTCTTTTTTTGGTATTGGCATCAGTCAATTTTTATTTGATTCTCATTTAATATCTCATGGAACTTTTCGCGCATCTTATCCAGCGCATCTAATTGTTCGCCATTATAATCTTTGGTATTATACTTTATGGTACTTCTCATTTCTTGGTCAAACTCCCACAACGCAAGATAAACAGCGTTGAGATTCGTGAATCGCTTGTGTTCTTCGATGTCCGCAGGTTCATCCAGGTTGAATTCGATTATTGCTCTCATTCGTTTAAAATTTGATTATATAAATGACGACTTTTTGCAAAATCAATCCATTGTTCTAAAGTTATATGTGGTCTATTAAAGCCATCAGTAGTGTACATGTGTTTATCATTACCAATAAAACAACTGTAACGTATGACATCTGATAAATCAATATCATACATAACAATTCTTTTCGCGTCTTTAACTTCTATTTGGTCTTTAGTAATCATAACTTATCGCTTATAATAATGTTCACAGGTGCGTCATTGTCCCCTGCGTGAACTGTTCTCGCTTGTTTCGGTTTGAAGTATTCAAGTGTTTTCAAATACAATTCACTCGCGATCATTTTATCTTCATCGTTACGACTATTCCACAGCTTATCTAGGAACGCGTTGAACTGTTCCGCTTGGTGTCCTGTTATTGATTCACCCAACGCTTCCCATTGTTTGACCTTTTCAGATTTTGCGCCAACTGGTTTTAATCCACCATGACCTTTCTTTAATCGTCCGTTTTCATCTCGTTCCATAACTAACTATAATTTATAGTTCTAACTTTGATTTGAAGTGATTAATCAACTGTTCCATCTTATGATCGTAGTATTTGACAAAGGTTAAAAAGCCTTCCTTATCTTCCTCATATAGCTTGTAGAGGACATTTCTTAACCTCTGACCATTGCTTTTCTTTTCAATCTCAAAATCCGCTTTTAAATCGTTTATTATCTCCTTCTCATTTGTAGCGAACTCCTCCTCTTTTAGAGCGCAATAAACGAACGATGATTGGAGATTGAACAATTGACCTGCGATTGATGGACTGATTTCGTTAGTCCCTATCACAATGGCCGTTGTTTTGTCCTTTCGTGATTTGATTGATTCTATTTGTGCTGGTATGATTAACATAGTTCAAAGATAGTTATTTTTTGACATAGTTAGGTTTTTAGGTGAATAAAGATGAACACACGTTTCTTCCATATTCATAATCCTTTTTAGTTATCTCTTTAACTTTAATTGATAACTACTCACCGCC